>ERZ860322.104-NODE-104-length-65390-cov-4.135930_pt1 | contig 65390 bp, 70 predicted proteins | sample MGYA00509979_ERZ860322 | MGnify/ENA primary metagenome ERZ860322 (study PRJEB30046, sample SAMN00715217) | human gut metagenome | study: EMG produced TPA metagenomics assembly of the A metagenome-wide association study of gut microbiota in type 2...
GGAAGGTGTTTTTTAAGAGGGAGGAAAGCCCTCTTAAATGACTTTTGGTACTTTTCGTCACGGAAAAGTACGATAAAAGAAAAGTTGCTTTATGTCTCTACGGCGGCAGCAAGCCGCCGCCCTACGATATAAGCCCAATCATAGCCAACAGACAAAACAAGGACAAAGGCATCGTGCCCGAAAAAACTACAAGGAGCGGGTGAAACTCCCGACAAAAAAACAAAATGGGATTCGGATATATGTTCATCGGCTTTGCCTTCATGGCAAAAGCCTCATACTACGGAATAGACTTTCTGCCCGATTTCGTCGGCTACTGCCTGCTCTTCACAGGACTGAATACAGCAAAAAATCATTGCCGTTGCTTTGATTTTACGCGACTTCTCTCCATATGCGGGCTTGTCATTTCCGCCGTCCGCCTCTGTGCGGAAATAAGCTTCGCTTTCGGTGGCGGCATGAGTGATGCCTTTGACCTGTATTTCGGCGCTTTCTATGAGGTTTTCACGGCGGCATTTACCATATCGCTTCTCATTTCGCTTTATAATATAGCAAAAGAAACCGACCTGCCGAAGCTCCGGCGCAAAGCCCTGCGAAACTGCATTATCATGCCGCTTTTCTGGGCGGCGGCACTCTTTCTCAATCTCAATGAAAAGCTCGGCTGGTTTTCCTTTGAGGCTTCGCTGAAGCTCCCGCTCGTGGCTCAGCTTCTCTCCGTGCTCTGGGTTGTCCTCGTGGAGATAAATCTATTCAATTGCTATGCGCGCATATGCCTTGAGGGCGACGAGGATATGGCTGACACGAAAAATCACAGGCTGAAAACGCCATTTGAAATGTTTGAAAAGGGTGCGCGGGATTACACCTCCGATAAGGAAAGTGCGCCCTACGGAAGCGGCAAAAAGAAAAAACGGAAAAAGCGCAGGTGATATCATGAAAGGCAAAAAGAAAAAAACAAAAAAAGCTTCCCTCGGCTTGGAGCTTTTCCTTTTCGGCTGTGTGTTTCTTTTTGAACCGTTTCTCGGCGTTTATGATATCCTGCCGGATATCATAGGTGCACTGCTTATCTGCGCGGGTCTGCGAAAGCTCGCTTTCTTCGAGAAAAAGCTCATGGAAAGCGCCGCCCGCTTCAAGGTATATATATGGGTCTGCATAGCACGCATCGCCGTCGAAATACTCGCCTCGATGAAGGATTCGATATTCGACTCCACAATGCTGCTGACCTTTGCTTTTGTTTTCGGCGTGCTCGACTGTATTCTGCTCATTCCCGCGTTTCTCGCCTTTTTCGAGGGCATGGAATATGTCTATGTCCGCGGCGACGGAAGCAATCTCGGCGATGAGCGCGACACGCAGAATAAAAATGTCCATGTGCTCGCGGTGGTTTTTGTCATCGTGCGTGCCGCCGCTCCGGTGCTTCCCATGTTCAGTGTGCTCGGAGTGCAGTCGGCAACCTCGTTTGAAACGTTGCATACTCTGCTCACCGTGATGTGTGCGCTTATCTCTCTCGTACTCGGTGCGGCATGGCTTGCGGGAATGAAAAAATATCTCGCCTTTTACCGCTCCGATACGGCTTTCACGGAAAATATCCTTTCGCGATATGAAAAAGATATTCTGCCAGACACTTATCTCTGGAATAAAATTTATTCCTCGCGCTTCTCTTCCAAAACCTGCGGAGCCATTCTGCTGCTTTTCGGAGTTCCCTTCTCCACATATATGCAGAGCAGAAGCGCATATTATATCCTGCCGGAATTTCTTTTCGGCGTGATAATCCTCTGGGCACTCTTTGATTTCCGCTCGTATATAAACGAAAAAAAAGCCGTTCGGCTCTGCGTGGCGTACACGGTCGCCGCGGCGGCATTCTACGGAGCGTCCGTGCTCTATGCGTCGCAGGTGGGAGGACTTTATCAGCCGCAGACGCGCGAGGGTTTTGCCGCATATTTTATCCCATGTGCGGCTCTGCGCCTTATCTCATGCGTGCTTTTTGCCCTTGTATGCCATGAAAAATACAGGGCTTTCCGCGATTTCACGGGGGCTTCCGTCGGGCTTCGCGGCAAGGCGAAAACCGACACGCGCAAGGATTATGACAGCGCGATAAAGCGAAATCTTCAAAAGCACGGCAAGGGGCTTTTCGTGCTTGAGACGATATTCGCGCTCGTATCAGCTGCGGCATATATAGCGTCCCCTTGGCTTGAGCTCGCATGGGTGGCGCAGTTTGTGCTCTGCATCGTACTGCTGACGGTAAATTATATAGTGACTCATATGCTTGCCGCCGAAACGGAAATGGCAATATAAAAGCAATACAGGAGGAAAAAATGACGGAAAACGAAAAAAACGAGGTGCTCGGCGAGAGCGAAAATCCTGCAGACAACGGAAAAAACGATATAATGAAGCGGCGCCGCGGAATTTATGATTTTGTGGAGATGCTGGCAGGCTCCGTTGCCGCCGTGATACTTATATTCACGCTTCTCTTCCGCCTGTCAAGCGTAGACGGAAGCTCTATGATAAATACGCTTCATCACGGCGACAGGCTGATAGTATCCGCTATTGTCGGCAAGCCGGAATACGGCGATATAGTTGCCGTGCAGAAAACCGAGGGTTATTCCCTGCCGCTTGTAAAGCGCGTTATCGCGACAGGCGGAGAAACGGTGATATTTGATTTTTCGGACTGGAAAGTCAGTGTAAAAGACAAAAACGGCAATATCCGCGAGCTTGACGAATATTATGTCAACCGCGTTTCCGGCGCAATGCGTCGCGAGGATGTACCTATGTCAAATGAGGTATATGTACCCGAAGGATATATTTTCGTCATGGGCGACAACCGCAACGGCTCAACCGACAGCCGAAGCTCGAGGATAGGGCTTATTTCCGTGCATGAGGTGATGGGAAAAGCCGTCTTTCGTATATTCCCTCTTTCGGATATGGGCAGTCTCGCTCTGAAAAAATGACAGGCGCTATGGAAGCAAATCTGATTGATGCGCATGTCCACACGCGCTTTTCGCATGACGGCATCTCCGATATGGAGGAATATATGCTTGCCGCGCGCCGGCGGGGCGTATGCGAAATAACCTTCACGGAGCATTGGGACGACTACACGGGCATGAAAAGTGACCTCTCGGCGGTCGATATCCCCGCCTGCTATGCAGAATATCTGCGCATGAAAGAAAAATACGATGCTCCGCGCATAAATTTCGGCATAGAAATGGGGCTTCAGCCGCATATCGCCGAAAAGGTTCGCGCGGTGGTTTCGTCATATCCCTTTGATTTTGTGATAGGCTCCTCGCATATCACGGCGGGAAAAGACATGGCGATGGACAGCGGTTTTTTTGCGGGGCGCACGAGGCATGAGGCGTATATGATATATTTTCGCGAGGTGCTGGAAAACATCCGCGTGCATGAGGATTTTGATGTATACGGGCATCTCGATTATGTGGCGCGATACGGCGGATATGCCGAAAAAGAAGTGCGCTATGCGGAGTTTGCCGATATACTCGATGAAATTCTCGGTGCGCTGATACGCCGCGGCAAGGGGCTGGAGCTCAATACCTCGGGACTGCGGAAGGGGCTCCCCTTCGCGCATCCGAATACGGAAATACTGCGGCGTTACCGCGAGCTCGGAGGAGAGATAATAACGCTCGGCTCCGATGCGCACTGCGCCCGTGACCTTGCCGCCGATTTCGGCACGGCAAAGGAAATGCTGAAAGCCGTCGGTTTTCGCGAGATTGCGGTATACCACGCGCGAAAGCCGGATTTTGTGAGGATATGATGGGGTTTCTTTTATCGTACTTTTCAGTGAAGAAAAGTACCAAAAGGAAAAGTTACATTATGATTCTTCGTGGGCGAACAATGTTCGACCCTACCACGCGGGTCGTCGACGGCGCCGACCCCTACAAGATAAAGTCGGAGTACAGCAAATAGACAAAACAAAAAATATGATTTAGTCCCGTCAGCACACTTACTCCACCCACGCCCGCCATGCACTTTCAGCGGGCGTGCAGGCTTGCGTGCACGAATCTGCTCGGCTATCTCGTGTGATATGTTCGCTCGCGTGGCAGTATGATGTTGCGGAGAGCGCGAAACTAACGACTTGCACCATTAGCCCTTTGCCGCACGCACTTGCCACGCACTACTTCCTGCGACTAACTCGTGCACGCGGAAGAAGATTTTTAAGAGGATGGAAAATCCTCTTAAATGACTTTTGGTACTTTTGGTCATGCAAAAGTACGATAAACACAAAGAATTTTTAAGTCTTTTTTACAAAAGACACCTCATCCGTCACGCTTCGCGCGCCACCTTCTGCCCCAGTCTCGGCGACGCCGACCGCGTTTGCTTCGCAAATCGGTCAATTCCCCACTGGAGAAGGCTGGCAAAAATAATAATTTTTGTCAGCCTGCCACTCAAATCGGTCAATTCCCCCTGTCTCGGCAACGCCAACATATATGTTCCATCGTCCGTCGGGAAAGAATTTATTTTATTTATCATTTCTACGCGTAAAAATATTTTTTAAATTTCAAGTTTGTCTAAAGCAAAAAAATCCCACGGAGCACCGTGGGATTTTTCTTATGAATTTTTGTCCTTCTTTATAAAAGTCTTAGTCTCCGTTCCGTTCCAGAGGCGCTCGATATTCTTCCTGTGCAGAAAAGCCACGAGAAGCGGCATCAGCACGGAAAATAGCATCTTTGTCACGGGGAAAGGCGGAATCGAATAAAAAGGTATCGCGAGATTGAGCACGGGGAATAGCAGCGTCGTAAGTATTGACGCAAGCGAAACATATTTTGAAAGAAACGCTATTCCGAAGAAAACACAGCAGAGTATCGCGGCGACAATAGGATTGAGCGCGATTATCGCTCCCGCTATCGTCGAAACGCCCTTCCCTCCGCGAAAGCCGAAAAATATCGGGAAAGCATGCCCGATCATGCAGAAGAAAGCACAGACATAAGCAAAATAATCAAGCGGAAAGAGCATCAGCCCGAGAAAAACACTCAGCGCACCTTTCAGCGCATCGAGAAGAAATGTCAGAAGCGAAAGCCCCTTTCCGTATACACGCATCATATTTGTAGCACCGGCATTTCCGCTTCCGAAATTGCGGATATCGTCTCTGCCGCTGTACTTTGTGAGAATAACGGCAAAGTTCACGCTCCCGAGCAGATAGGGCACTATTATACATATTGCAAGTCCGAGCCAGAAGCGCGGATTTTCTACGGAAATAGGAAAAACGCCGTTTATCAGAAGCTCTTTCATCATTTGCCTCCCATATAAGGCTCGTCGCCCTTTTGACGGACAACTATGCGTATCGGTGTTCCCGAGAAGCCGAAAACCTCACGCAGCTTGTTTTCGATATATCTCTGATATGAGAAATGGAAAAGCTCCGCATCGTTTACAAAGATAACGAATGTAGGCGGCTTTGTGGAAACCTGCGTCATATAGTATATTTTCAGTCTCTTGCCCTTATCCGTCGGAGGCTGAACGCGTGAAACGGCATCGTTGAGTACATCATTGAGCATACCCGTGGAAATGCGCATACATGCCTGCTCGTTGACATAGTTTATGCGCTCAAAAAGCTTGTCCACTCTCTGCCCCGTCTTTGCGGAAACGAAAATTATCGGCGCATAGGGCATATATGCGAGCGCTTCTCTTATATTATCCGTGAATTTCTTTACGGATGAGTTGTCCTTCTCCACGAGGTCCCATTTGTTGACAACGATTATCGCGGCTTTACCCGCCTCATGAGAAAGCCCCGCTATTTTTTCGTCCTGTTCGGTAATGCCCGCCGTTGCATCTATCATAATAAGGCAGACATCGGCGCGCTCAACTGCAGAGTGAGAACGAAGCACGCTGTACTTCTCCACCCTGTCGATAACCTTTTTCTGGCGTCTTATGCCGGCTGTATCGATAAAGGTATACTTGCCGTATTCGTTTTCCACCTTTGTGTCTATCGCATCGCGCGTGGTACCCGGGATATCGGAAACTATAACCCTGTCCTCGCCGAGAATTTTGTTTATTATCGAGCTTTTGCCCGCATTCGGCTTTCCGATTACGGCAACCTTTATACTGTCGTCCTCTTCCTCCTCCTCGCCGTCGCTCGGAGCAAGTTCAAGCACACGGTCGAGCAGGTCGCCCGTGCCTGTGCCGTGAAGCGAAGAAAGCGCTATCGGGTCGCCGTCAAAGCCAAGCTCATAAAACTCGTAATATTCCATAGGCAGACTGCCTATGCTGTCTATCTTGTTTACGCAGAGGACAACAGGCTTTCCGCTCTTTATCAGCATGACGGCAATATCCCTGTCCGCCGCTGTGAGCCCCGCGCGCACATCGCAGACAAAAGCGATAACATCAGCCGTTTCTATGGCAAGCTCCGCCTGCATTTTCATTTTGGAAAGGATGATATCGTCCGTTTTCGGCTCGATACCGCCCGTGTCAATGACGGTTATCGGTCTGCCGTTCCATTCCGTATCAAAATATATTCTGTCCCTTGTTATACCGGGGATATCTTCGACTATAGAGACGCGCTCTCCCGCAAGCTTATTGAAAAGCGTGCTCTTGCCGACATTCGGTCTGCCGACTATGGCAAGTACAGTTTTAGCCATATCTGCCTCCTTAACTATATGTTCATTATCTTTTCGACGAAGTCGTAACCGTCGTTTTCCGTGATTTCTATCGGTACTCCGAGCTTTTCCGAGAGCTCATCCACGCTCATGCCGCAGAGAAAAAGGTCTCGCTCATGGCGCAGCATATTGCATGGAAGATAGAGCCTCGCGCCGAGTTCTTTGTCGGCGAGCTGCTCCGAGAGGTCAACTCCCGTTATCAGCCCCGCTACGGTTATACTTGTGCCGAAAAAGTTATTGTCAATCTTATATACATTTATTTTTATAAAAGGAAATTTTTCTTCCAGTTCGCGCGCAAGCGAGCATATAAAATCATATGCCGCCGCTCCGGTGGCTATCGCGACCGTGCGCGCCGCCGTATTTTCCGGCTCGAAATCCGAGAGCGCCTCATGAAATTCATCGCGCATGGAGGAAATCATGCCTACGCCGTTTTCTATCTGGCGATAGCCCTCGTAATATTCGCCGTCGGGAAGCGGAAGTCCCGCCTCTATATACATTTCGTCTGCGCAGTAGAAAATGCTTGTGCCGTAAGCCTTTTTGCATTCTCCCGCAAACCATTCCACAGTGGCGATAACACCCGCCGCCTCTTCTTTTGAGAAAGGCGTCAGCTCGGCAAGCCCCTCGCGGAATTTTGTCATACCCGCAGGCACTATGGAAACGCTTTCAACATACGGATGAAGCGCCGCGAGGTCATGCATCGTGCGCAGAAGCTCCTCACCGTCGTTTACGCCGCGGCAAAGCACTACCTGACAGCTCATTTCAATCCCCTCGTCATAGAAACGCCTGAGATAAGAAAGGCACTTTCCGGCATTCTTGTTTTTCAGCATAAAAACACGAAGCTCGGGATTTGTCGTATGGACAGAAATATTTATCGGCGACATACGCATTTTTATTATGCGGTCGACATCCTCATCCGAGAGGTTTGTCATTGTGATATAGTTGCCCTGCAAAAAAGAAAGACGGCTGTCATCATCCTTGAAATAGAGCGTGTCTCTCATTCCTTTCGGAAGCTGGTCGATAAAGCAGAAAATGCATTTGTTTCTGCACGAGTGCTTGCAATCCATGAGAAATGTCTCAAATTCCAGCCCGATATCATCGTATTCGTCTTTTTTTATTTTAGCGTGATATTCCTTTCCGTCTCGCCGCAGCAAAATATCAAGCTTTTCATTGCATATATGAAATCTGTAGTCGAGAACATCGTGAATCGTGTTTCCGTTCACGCCTATAAGCTCATCGCCTGCGGAAATCCCCGCCCTGTCGGCATATGAGCCTTTTCTGACAGATTCTACCTTTACCATACAAATCCCCGTCCGCTCTTTTATTCAGAATAACAAGATGGGTAGGTATTTGGAATACCTACCCTACGGAAAGCTGAACTTATGCGTCTTTCTTCACGATTTCCTTGCCGTCGTAATGTCCGCAAGCCTTGCAAACTCTGTGTGCAAGATTATATTCTCCGCAGTTCGGGCACTTAGACATTCCGGGAAGCTCGAGCTTCCAGACATTAGAGCGTCTCTTATCGCGTCTTGCTTTCGATACTTTTTTCTTCGGTACTGCCATTTCTACCTACACCTCCTTAAAGTGCTGACATCTTTTTTGTAATATCACTTTAGCAAAGTTTTCAGGATAGCCAGCCTCGGATCGCCCTGCGATTTCTCACAGTCACAATCGCCGAGATTGAGATTTTTTCCGCATTTCGGGCAAAGCCCGCGGCAATCTTCCCTGCAAAGTGTCTTTGCGGGAAGCACCAGCAGAAGCTCCTCCTCCAGAGGCTCGGACAAATCAATCTTCTGATTTTTCACGAAGATATAATCGTCGCTCTCCTCGTCAACTCCGCCGTTCGCTATATCCTTTTCAAAGGAAAAATTCATTTTGCCCTCAACAGGCTCCGCACATCTGGCGCACGCGGTTTTATATATCAGAGAGGCATCGGCATGGATAAACATATATCCCGCCCTGTTTCTGACATAACCGACGGCACTTACAGGCGCCTCAAATACGATATCGGGAAAAAGAGCGGCGACAACCCCGTCCCTCTCGGGAAGATAATCAAAGGCAAAATCCATTTTATCGGTCTCGCCGTTAAGTATCGGGGTGATATCAAAAAACATTGCTTTCTCTCCTAATTTGCGCTATCTGAAATGCCACAGTACGGCTTTATACATTATATAATACCCTCGCGATTTTGTCAATACGATTTTCGGTGTTTTTTTCAAAAAATCGCAATATTTTTCCCGCAGGGGCATCATTTTGCCACAAAATTGAGTATCCTGTCGCGAACGAATATCTTCTTCACTATCTGCTTACCCTCGAGCATGGAAGCAATCTTTCCGCTTGCCATAGCTGCCGCGGTCGCTTCCTCCTCAGAGGCGCCCTTCGCTATCTCGATGATTTCTTTTGTCTTGCCGCATATCTGAACGGCAACAGAAACAGTGCTGTCCACCGTCTTTGCCTCATCGTATTCGGGCCATTTGTCAAGTGAGAGCAGACCCTTGCCTCCGAGACTCTCCCATATCTCTTCGCTTATGTGCGGAGCGAAGGGACAGAGCAGATGAACGAATATTCCGAGCTCGTCACGCGTGAGCGTGCCCACATCATAAATATCGTTTACGAGCGACATCATCGCCGCTATCGCCGTATTGAATTTCATACCCTCTATATCGAGCGTAACCTTCTTTATCGTCTTGTGGAAGGCATTTTCGAGCTTCGGCGTAACGCCCCCGCCCTTTGCAAGGTCGCAAAGACCGACTACTCTCTCAACAAATCTGCGACAGCCCTTGATGCCTGTCTGAGACCACGGAGCTTCCTTTTCAAAATCGCCTATAAACATCTCGTAGAGACGAAGCGTATCCGCACCGAAATCTCGCACTATATCGTCGGGATTTATGACATTGCCGCGGGATTTCGACATTTTGCTTCCGTCCTCGCCGAGAACCATGCCGTGTGCCGTGCGCTTGAGATAAGGCTCCTTGCATTTGATAACGCCGATATCGTAGAGGAATTTCGCCCAGAAGCGCGAATAGAGCAGATGCAGTGTGACATGCTCCATGCCGCCGTTATACCAATCTACCGGCATCCAGTAGTCAAGCGCCTCGCTTGAAGCAAGCGCCGTCTTGCAGTGCGGATCGCAGTAGCGCAGGAAATACCATGAGGAGCCCGCCCACTGCGGCATCGTGTCAGTCTCACGCTTTGCGGGACCGCCGCATACGGGGCAGGTCGTATTTACCCAGTCTGTCATCTTTGCAAGCGGTGACTCGCCGTTGTCCGTAGGCTCGTAGTGTTCTACGGCAGGAAGCGTTACGGGAAGCTGATCCTCCGGTACGGGAACCCATCCGCCGCAATGCTCGCAGTAAACGAGCGGCACAGGCTCGCCCCAATAACGCTGACGGGAGAATACCCAGTCGCGCAGCTTGTAGTTTGTCTTTTTCTCACCTATTCCCTTTTCCGTCAGCCACTCTGTTATCTTTTCCTTCGCCTCGGCAACCTCAAGCCCGTCAAGGAAACCGGAATTGCAGAGCTTGCCGGTGGCAACATCGGTGAAGGCTTCTTTCCCTACATCACCGCCTGCCACAACCTCAACTATCGGCAGACCGAATTTCTTTGCAAACTCCCAGTCGCGCGTATCGTGCGCGGGAACAGCCATGATAGCGCCTGTTCCGTATGTTGCGAGTACATAGTCGGAAACGAAAATCGGTATTTTCTTGCCGTTTACGGGGTTTATCGCCTCTACGCCCTCGAGGCGTACGCCTGTCTTGTCCTTGGCAAGCTCCGTGCGCTCAAAGTCGGATTTTCTCGCGGCTTCTTCCTTATAGTTTATAATGTCGGCATAATTTGTAAGCTTGTCCTTCCACTTTTCTATGAGCGCGTGCTCCGGTGCTATTACCATATATGTAGCGCCGAAAAGCGTGTCGGGGCGCGTGTATATCTCGATATCGTCGCCCTCGGTGGATTTGAATCTGACCTGCGCGCCGTAGGAACGGCCTATCCAGTTTATCTCCTGCGTTTTTACGCGGTCGATGAAGTCAAGCCCCTCGAGATCGTCTATAAGCCTGCCGGCATATTCCGTTATTTTGAGCATCCATTCGCTCTTTATCTTGTGCACAACCTCGCTTCCGCAACGCTCGCAGACACCGTTCACTACCTCCTCGTTTGCAAGCACGCACTTGCACGAGGTGCAGAAGTTTACGGACATTTCTTTTTTATATGCCAGCCCGTGCTTGTAGAGCTGGAGGAATATCCACTGCGTCCACTTGACATATTCGGGGTCGGTGGTGTTTATCTCTCTGTCCCAGTCAAAGCTGAAGCCGAGCATTTTGAGCTGCTCCTTGAAATGAGCTATGTTCTTCTTTGTGACATCTGCGGGATGCACTTTATTCTTTATCGCGTAATTTTCCGTCGGCAGACCGAAAGCGTCCCAGCCCATCGGGAAAAGTACATTATAGCCCTGCATTCTCTTCTTACGTGCCACTATGTCCATCGCCGTATAGGGGCGCGGATGCCCTATATGCAGTCCCTGACCGGAGGGATACGGAAATTCGATAAGCGCATAGTATTTCGGCTTGCTCTTGTCTATCTCAACATGGAAAGCCTTCTTGTCGTCCCAGATTTTCTGCCATTTCCTCTCAATGGCGGTGTAGTCGTATTTCATCTTTATTTCAGGTCCCCTTTCAAAGGTGTATATGTTTCATTCATTTATTTGCGTAGGTATTTCGGTAGCGTCGCCCCATAGCTTCTCCAGCTTGTAGAAATCCCTGTCCTCGCCGTAGAAGATATGGACTATCACATGAGCATAATCGAGGACTATCCACTTGCCGGAGTCATATCCGTCGGTATGGATAGGCGTGATTCCGCGTTCGGAGAGCTTATATTCAAGCTCTCCCGCGATACCTTTTATCTGAGTGTTGGAAGTGCCCGTGCAGATTACGAAATAATCTGTCATCACGGTCTTGTCGCTCACCCGCAGAAGCTTTATATCCTTTGCCTTTCTGTCATCAAGAATCTTTACTATCTCTCCTGCCAGAGTTTCGGAATCGGCTTCCGTGAGCATGGTGATTTCATTATTTTCCATAATGCCTCCTATGAATTATAATAGTCGTTTATATAGCTGTATTCGGCGTCGCTTGCATTCGTGAAAAAGCCTGCCGTATCGAATATTTCCGCGTCTATCTGCCGCGTGAAGGCGTTCATATATTTGTTTATGTCAAATATCGCCGCGTCTCGGTTCAGGCAGTAATATTTCCATACGCCCGTCACGGGATTCTGCAGCACCGTGCCGCCTATTGTCTTTATCGTGATATTGCCGTCCGGAACCTTGTAGGCTTCCTTGGCAAAATAAATTGCTTCTTCGATTTTTATATCGGTATCAAGGTCGTTTGATACGGTTTTTATTATCTGCGATATCAGAGAAAAGCCGACATTGCTCTTCACCTGGGAAAGTGCCGCGCGCATAAAGTCGGCGCGCGCATCCACTCTGTCTATATCCCCTGCGGGATAACTGTATTTCTCTCCCTTGCGAAATCGGATAAACTGCTCTGCCTTGGCACCGTCAAGTATCTGCTTGCCCGCCTTCAGGTGGATATGCAGATTCTGAGCGGGGTCATCGTAATCCATATCGAAAGGAACATCAAATTCCACTCCGCCGACGGAATCAATTATCTCGCGGAAAGCCGCCGTATCGAGCAGTATAAACCTGTCTATCTTCACGCATAGGCTTTTTTCGAGCCGCGAGCAGACATCGCGCATGGCTTCGAGTCTTGCAGTTTTCGCTATTGATTTATGTGCCTCATCGGAGACACTGCCCTGCGCCGGCACCTTGTACGAATGATATGCCGAGCTGTACATGGCATTTACCGAGTTTACATAGCTGTACCCGCCGACATATTTGTTTACAAATGTATCGCGAGGTATCTGCAGTATATTTATCTTGTGATTTTCCGTATCCAGCGATGCCAGCATCATGACATCGGTATTCAGCGAGGCGTCATCAAGCCCCGCGATAAGAAAGGTATAATATCCGCTCTTGCGGGCATAGGGACCGCTCGTGTCGACTATCACCTGACCCGCCTCGTCCGTTCCCGTAGTGCCGTTATTTATAAAGGGCGGGGTGGGTGAAACGCTCGGTCGGAAAAAGATTAAATAAGCCGCCACAAATGTTATCGCGGAAAAAATGATTACCAGCAGTGCGCACAGAAGAACCGTGCCTGTCCTCTGCTTCTTCATCTTCCGCCGTATATATCCGTCATAACTGTTGTTTTCCAAAATTTCAACTCTCCTTTGCCGTTTTTATTTCCGCTTCAAGAGTCGCCCTTGCCTCGTTTATCCGCGGATCAAGCGCGGCTCCCGTTTCGACAAGGTATTGCATGGTGCTTATGATTATTTTCAGCGCGACCTCGTTTATAACCTGACGCGCTTCTTCGGCTTTTACTATTTTTTCACATTTTTCATGTAAATATTCCCGCATTTTGCGGCACATTTCATGAGTGCGCCCCGCCTCCGTGTAGTCGGCGATGAAAAGCAGCTTGTCCGTCAGGCTCATCACACTGCCGCCTGTGGTATGCTTGCTTACGGCTGAATATACGGCATCGTTTACTATATCGGAGCCGAGAAGCTCGCGCGCATATTCCGCGCCCGAAAGCTGATGCAGTGTCGCCTCCGTCGCGCCGCTTGTATCGGTACCGTGGCGCATACATATATTTTTCTGCTTGTCGATTGGCAATTGCTTTGCCATGTCGTGGATAAGTGCCGCCGCGAGCAGGTCGTCCGTTTCCTTCTGCGAAAGCGCACATTTATCCGCCAGATATTCGCATTCGCGATATACTCCGAGCGTATGCGCATATCGTTTTTCGCTCATGCACATACGCGCCGTGTCCTTCAGACGCGTCAGCACATTTTCGGTCATATTTCCCTCCGTTTTTATATAGAAGAAATATCTATTTTCTTATGCTTTTCGGATTCGCGGTAAAGCACGAATCTCGAGCCTACGACGCTTACGACATCGGCGCCGACCTTCTCTGCGATTATCTCGGCCGCCTCGCGCGCACCGTACTCGCTGTTGTCGAGCACGCGCAGCTTGATAAGCTCCCGCGCCTCGAGAGCGTTGCCTATCTGCTCTGTCATATTCTCCGTGATGCCGCCCTTGCCGACCTGAAATATAGTGTCGTAATTATTTGAAAGTCCGCGTAAATACGCTCTCTGCTTGCTTGTAATCATAATTTTTCCTTAATATATCCTCAATCAAAAATTTTTGTCTTTTTCACAGCCTCGGCGAAATTCGCCATAGCTCTCGCCCTGTGGCTTATCCTGTTTTTCTCCTCCGGAGTAAGCTCGGCAAAGGTCTTGCCGAGTTCGCAACAGAAAAGCGGATCATAACCGAAGCCTCCCGTGCCGTGCCGCTCGAAAAGGATTCTGCCCGGGCATTCTCCACGTGCGCTCACGACCTTGCCCTCCGGCGTCACACAGCAGATAACGGAAACAAACTTCGCGCCGCGCCCCTCCTCGGGAATATCCTTCATCATATCGAGTAGCTTGTCGTTGTTTTTCTTATCATTGCCGGGCTCACCCGCAAATCTTGCGGAATAAACCCCGGGAGCGCCGTCCAGCGCGTCTACGCAAAGCCCCGAATCATCTGCTATCGCTATATATCCGAGCTTTGCCGCCGCTCTCGCCTTTATCTCGGCATTTTCTTCAAAGGTGTCTCCGTCCTCGACGATATCTCCCGAAAAACCTATATCCGAGAGGCTTTTCACTTCTATCGCGTCTCCGTATATACCCGAGAGAATTGCGCGTATTTCCTCAATCTTGTGCTTATTGTTTGATGCTACGGCTACCTTCTTCATACTCATGCCTCTTCCGCAAAGAGCGCCTCGATAAATTCATCCGCATTGAAGGGCTGCAGGTCGTCTGCCTTCTCACCCACCCCGATAAACTTCATCGGGATACCGAGTTCGCGCTTGACCGAGAAAACTATTCCGCCCTTGGCGCTTCCGTCCAGCTTCGTCAAGGCAAGCCCCGTGATATTCGCCGCATCCTTGAATTCGCGCGCCTGAACAACGGCATTCTGTCCCGTCGTGGCGTCGAGAACGAGAATAGTCTCGCGCAGGCAGTCGGGAAGCTCCTTGTCCACCACGCGGTTTATCTTTTCAAGCTCCGTCATCAGGTTTTTCTTATTGTGCAGTCTGCCTGCGGTATCTATTATCAGAATATCCGCGCCTCTCTTCTTCGCCGCGTGAACGGCATCGAAAACAACGGCGGCGGGGTCGGAGCCCTCGCTCTGCTTTATCAGCTCTACGCCTATTCTGTCTGCCCAGATGCCTATCTGGTCTATCGCCGCCGCGCGGAATGTATCCGCCGCACAAAGCAGAACCTTTTTACCATCACTCTTGAAAACATTCGCCATCTTGGCAATGGAGGTCGTCTTGCCGACGCCGTTTACGCCGACGACAAGAACTACGGTCAGCTTGCCATCTTCATATGCTATAGGCTCGCCGTCGCCGATGAGCGAACGCAGTATGTCAAAGAGCTCTGCCTTCACCTCTTCCGGCTCGGTGAGCTTTTTTTCCTTTATGCGCGAGCGAAGCTCATCGAGAACCTCCTCCGTCGTTTCAACGCCGACATCGCCCGTTATCAGAGCTTCTTCGAGCTCATCCATCAGATCCTCGTCTACACGGCGAAAGCTCTTGAATATGCTGTTTATCTTTCCGAAGAACGAGTTTTTCGTCTTTGCCAGACCCGCCTTCAGCTTTTCAAAAAATCCCATTTTTTTGCCCTTTCGTTATTTTAATTGTCCGCTTCTCATTCGAGCAGCTTGCCCGCGCGGTGCTCTATCTCGGAAACATCGACGGATATGATATCCGATATTCCTTTTTCGTGCATCGTCACGCCGTAGAGCCGCTCCGCCGCCTCCATCGTGCCGCGTCTGTGCGTTATCAGCACAAACTGCGTTTTCTCGGAATATCGCTTCACATAGTCCGCGAATTTGTCTACGTTCACCTCATCGAGTGCCGCTTCTATCTCATCCATTATGCAGAAGGGCGCGGGATTTACCTCGAGTATCGCAAAATAAAGCGCTATCGCGACAAATGCCTGCTCGCCGCCCGAGAGGAGCGAAAGGCTCTTTATCACCTTGCCGGGAGGAGCTACATTTATGTCGATTCCGCTCTCGAGAACATTCTCGGGGTCGCTGAGCTTTACCTCGGCTCTGCCGCCGCCGAAAAGCTCCGTGAAAGTCTTGCCAAAGTTGATATTTATCTGCTCCATAGTCGAAACAAAATCCGTGCACATGCAACGCTCAAGCTCGGCGATATTTCTCATCAGTGCCTCTCTTGAGGCGGTCAGATCCTGCATCTGCTCGTGCATTTTTCCATAGCGCTCGCTGACCTCTTTGTATTCCTCTATGGCGTTCAGGTTTACATTTCCGAGCGAACGGAGCGTATTTTTCAGCTTTGCCTGCTCCGCCGCCGTTTCGGCTCGCGTCGCCGGAGTTATCGGCTCGGCGCATTGCTTTCTCGCCTCATCGTATGTAAGCTCGTAATCGTCCCAAAGGAAGGTGATAAGCCCGTCGGCACGCGCATTTGCGTTTTCAAGGTCGTTTTCCAGCTTCGTATAATCTCGGAAGACAAGCTCCTTTTCATTCATCGCGTTTTTCTGCGAGGTGCGGACGGTATTCAGCGACTGCTCTATATCCGCGCCCTCCGAGACAAGCTCCGCTCTCGTGTGCTCGTATTCTCCGAGCTTGCGGGAGAGAACCGCCGCCTCGCTTCTCAATTTCTCTATCTTCTCTTTGTTTTCGGCGGTCTTTCTTATCGCCTCCGCTATCGTTTCTTCAAGCGAAGCCGCAGTGGAACGGTAAATCTCCGCCTTTGCCTCCACAGCCTCGAGAAGCGATGCGAGAAGCTCCGTATTCGTCTCTTCTCTTGCCAGCTCTATGAGCAGGTCGCTGCGCTTATCCTCCAGTTCTTCGAGCTTTTCCTCAAGAGAAGCACGCTGACTGTTTATCTCGTTTTCCTTGAAGGCAAGAAGCGCCGCTTCCGTATCAAATTCATCCTTTCGCTCTGCTATCCCGCCGATATCACGTCGGTATCCGCTCATGCTCTCGTCGAGAGCTTTCATCTCGGCTTTTATCACATCGAGGGATGAAGCAAGCATTTCCTTGCCCGAGCGGAGTACCTCGAGCTGAACCTCCTCGGCTTCGCTCATTTTGCGCACAGTGGCAAGCCTGCCTGCCGCGGCATCGTATTCGGCTTTGATATCCGCTGTTGCTTTCGCCAGCTCCGCGAGTTCGCTGTCAACGCCCTTTGCCGCTTTTTCTATCGAGGCTATCTCTTCATTCAGCCTGTCTATCTGCGAGCGGCGGGAAAGAAGCTGGCTTTCCGTCGCCGAAGAGCCGCCCGTGAAGCTGCCGCCCGCGTTTATGACCTGACCGTCCAGTGTCACTATCCTGTAGCGATAGGCAAGCTTTCGCGCCATTTTCGCGGCGTTGTCCATATTGTCGGCGATGATTATCCTGCCGACTATGCTCTTCACAATCCCGCGGAGGTTGTCCTCGCATTTAACGAGCGTGCTCGCGACGGCAATGAAGCCCTCGCCCGCCGAAAGCCCGAGCGTCGCCGCATCGGCTTCCGTGCCCTTCATCGTGTCAATCGGGTAGAAGGTCGCTCTGCCCGCGTTTCTTTTCTTTAAATATTCTATCGCCGCCTTGGCGCTGTATTCGTCCTTCGCCACTATATTCTGCAGGCTCTGACCGAATGCGGTCTCGAGCGCGACGGAATATTTTTCGTCTGTAGATATCAGCTGTGAGAGCGGACCGTAAAGCGTTATCTTTCCGCCGTCTTTTCCGGTTATCTTCCCTTGCGAATATTCGTTTACTATAAAGCGTACCGCACGGGAAAAGCCCTCAAGCAGCTCCTCCATGCGCACGAGATTCTGCACCTTGTGCTTTCTCTGAGAAGCCTCGAGAAAATACTCGTTTTTCTTCTTTTCCAGCTCGGCGCGCCTGCTCTCAGCCTCCGCTTTCTTCTTTTCGGCTTTTTCAAGCTCTGCCCTCTCCTGCGCTTCTTTCCCTGAATAAGCGGCGATCTTGCTCTCCGCCTTTTCCATGCGCCCCGAATAGAGCGCTATATCCGCCTCGTGTTTTTCCGCGCTCTCGCGCAGAGTCTCGTATTTCTTTTCGTCGCTCTCGGCTCTCGCCTCAAGCTCGGAAGCACGCAGCTTCGCCTCAATGGTACGCTTATCCAGCTCGGCTTTCTTCTTTGCCGCGTCGTTTACATCGTCGTCGGCATGGGCGAGCGCCTCGCGGTATTCGGCTATCTCCGCCTCGGCTTTATCGGCTTCTTCTTTCTTCTCCGCTTTCTTTCGCCGCGCTTCTTCGAGCGCTTCACGCTTTGCGGTAAGCTCCTTTTCGGTGCTTGCCCGCTCGGCTTCGCTCTCGGCAAGCTTTGCGCGTGCTGTTTTCTCCGTTTCGGCAAAATGCACGTTTTCGCTTTCGCATACAAGCGCCGCAGATTCCTTTTCGTGCAGCTTTTCCTTCTGTGCCGCTATCTCCTGCGTGAATCTCTCGGCTTCTATTCTGTTTCCGCTCTGCTTCTCGGCAAGCGCACTTTCTCTCGCCTCGGCATCGGAAAGCTTTTCTTCTGCCGCCTCAAGATTGCGCTTTGCTATTGCCAGCTTTTCGGAAACATCCGCCGAGCGCCTCTTCGCCGCATCTATATCATAGAGAGAGAGTGCTATGTCTATCCCTTTTTTTCTCTCATAAATCTCGAGATATTTCTTCGCTTTCGCGGATTCTCTCTCGAGCGGACCTATGCGCGCGCTCAGCTCTCCCGTGATATCCTCGAGTCTCGTCAGGTTTTCGTTTGTTCCGTCGAGATTGCGCATGGCTTCCAGCTTCTGAAATTTATATTTCGCAATGCCCGCCGCTTCCTCAAAGACAGCGCGGCGTTCATCGTTTTTGCGCGAGATTATCTCCGCTATCTTGCCCTGACCGATGATGGAATATCCGCCCTTGCCGAGTCCCGTATTGAGAAACAGCTCATGAATATCGCGCAGGCGCACCGGCTTTCGGTTTATGAAATATTCGCTCTCGCCCGCACGGTAATACCTGCGCGTGACGGTTATTTCGTCATAGTCCTCAGCCGTAACAAGTCTGCCCTCCTCCTCCGAATTGTCAAATGTGACGGAAACCTCGGCGAAGCTCATCGGACTGCGCTTCTGCGAGCCGGCAAATATAACATCCTCCATCTTTGTGCCGCGGATGTTTTTCGTAGACATCTCGCCGAGAACCCAGCGCATCGCATCGGATATATTGGATTTTCCGCTTCCGTTCGGACCGACTATAACGGTCAGCCCCTTGTCGAAATTAACCGTCGTCTTGTCAGGAAACGACTTGAAGCCCTGTAGCTCCAGCTTCTTCAAACGCATATTTATTCTCCCTCTTCGAGCGATATCCCGAAGTCAAATTCCGTTTTTTCCGCATCTGCCGATATTTTTATACCGCACAGACCGTATTTTTGCATAAAATAATCTTTATTTACCGCTCTCAGTCCCACCGCGCGCGAAACGCTGCTCGGCGAAACCGATATCTTTATTCTTTTTCCGCGATAGTCTCCGCCCTGCATCGCCGCGTCTATCCGCCTGCGGAAGAGCTCGCCGTAACAAAGCTCGCCCATCGCCTCATGGTATTCGCTCGCGCCGTATATCCCATTTCCTGCGACAAGTGCCTCACTTGCCTGAAGCCCGATGCGTATCACGCGGACGCCCGCATCGGCAAAAAGCTCAAGTGCCGACGCACTCCGCCTGACCGCTTCGTCTACCGAAAGCGGTTTATATTCCCCTCTTTGCGCCATATCGGCAAGCTCTGTATCGAGAAAAACCACGGTCGGATATATTCTCGCGCCGTGTGCACCGAGTGCGCATATCTCGCGCGCCGTGTATATTTCGTCGTCCTCGGTCGAGCATGGCAAGCCTATCATCATCTGCCCGATAAGCTCAAAGCCGCGCTCCTTTATCATGCGGCAGGCTTCTCTGCCCGTCTGCGCGGTGTGCCCCCTTTTACAGGCGGCAAGCACGCGGTCGCTCATGCTCTGAAGCCCCAGCTCTATCGTTTTCACACCGTAGCGCGAGAGAATATCGAGTATCTCCGTGTCGATATAATCCGGTCTTGTCGAGAGGCGGATTGAGGAGACGCGCCCGCTTTTTACATAACCGTAGCCCGTTTCGAGCAGATATATCATCTCGTCCCTGTCTATTCCGGTGAAGCTCCCGCCGAAAAAGGCTATCTGCGCTTCCTGCTCCGGAGAAACCGTGGCAAGTGCCTCTTCTATCGTTTTCACAACGTCATCGCGGCTGTATTGCACCGTGCCCGAGATGCGCCTCTGATTGCAGAAAACGCACATATTCGGACACCCGAGATGCGGGATGAAAACAGGTATATTTACATGCTTTTTCATATGCTTTCGCCGAAATATTCCAGCCCTTTGCGAGCCGCCGCCTTTTCGGCTTCCTTCTTGCTTCTGCCCTCGCCTCTGCCTATTTCGTTTGAATTGAGAAGCACGCGGCAGACAAAGGTTTTTTCATGCTCGGGTCCGTATTCGTCCACTATCTCATAGTGGAGCCTGTCTCCGTCGCCCTGCTGTATCACCTGCTGAAGGAAGGTTTTCGGATCTATCATCTTGATATTGGTGCCGTTCATCGTCTGCTCTATATCCTGCTTGATGAAAGGCAGCAGAAAATTCTTTGCCGCCTCCTTGCCGCCGTCTATATAAATAGCGGCTATCAGCGCCTCAAAAGCATTTTCCAGTATCGTCGGCTTGTTCATGCCGCCGCGCATACGCTCTCCGTTTCCGAGACAGAGAAATTCGCCGAGACAAATCTCCGCGGCAAAGGCGGAAAGCGAAACTCCGTCCACCACCGTGCGGCGGATAAATGTGAGATCTCCCTCCTGATTTTTCGGATATTCGAAGAAAATGTATTCGCTTGTAATAACAGAGAGCACGCTGTCTCCGAGAAACTCGAGACGCTCGTTGGATTGCATTTCGCGACTGCCCTTGTGCTCATTTACATATGACGAGTGACGGAGCGCCTCTCTCAGCCATTCTTTGTTTTTGAAATCGTATCCGATTATCGCTTCCAGCTCGCGGCTGTCGCGCGGAAAATCATACTTTTCTGTTTTACTCATGAAATCCGTCCTTTTGGAAAATTATGTATTGCCTTTGCAAAGATTTAAGCATTTTCGCCGGTCTGCTTCTTTTCCGCTGTCTGTATTGCCGCAGAAAAGCTCTCTGCATGCTTTGCTATCTCGTCTATAACTCCCGTCTCAGCATAAGCCGAAGCCTGACGGATAGCATTTTTCACTGCGTTTGCATCCGAGCTTCCGTGAGCCTTGATTACCGGCTTGGCAAGCCCCAAGAACGGTGCGCCGCCATACTCCCTCGGGTCAAAGAATTTGCGAAGCCCTCTCAGCCGTCTGCGCACGGCAAGCCCTGCAAGCTTTGCGGATATTCCCTTGCCGAAAACTTCTTCTTTCAGCTTATTCATCGCGAATTTGGCAATACCCTCGCTCGTTTTCAGCATGATGTTGCCCGTAAATCCGTCGCAGACAAGTACATCGCAGGCACCGAACGGAATTTCCTTGCCCTCTACATTGCCGATGAAATTCAATCCCTGTGCTTCTTTCAAAAGATTGTGCGCTTCAACTACAATCGGTGTGCCCTTGTGCTCCTCGGTGCCGTTGTTGAGAAGCCCTATTCTCGGATGCTCTATACCGTAAACCTTCTGCATATACGCCGAGCCGAGATAAGCAAACTGAAGAAGATATTCGCTCGTCACAGTGACATTTGCTCCGCAATCGAGCAGAAGTATCGGCTTGTCATAGCAAAGGAGGATGCTGAGCGCCGCGCGGCGAACGCCTTTTATCCTGCGTACGATAAGCGTAGCACCCGTGAAGAGTGCGCCCGTATTTCCGCAGGAAACAACCGCGCCCCCCTCTCCGTCGGCAAGCAAATGAAGTGCCGTCGACATGGACGACTTGTGTTTTGAAGAAGCGGCAAGCATCGGGCTGTCCTCCATCGAGATGAAAGCCGGCTCATCGACTATCGTATAGTCCTCCGCCTTTTCTCCGAGCGCGGCAAGCGTATCGGCGATTATTTTTCCGTCGCCCACGAGAGTAAGCTCCGTGCCGTATTCCCTTCTCGCCAGAACAGCGCCCTTTATTATTTCGGCAGGCTCATGATCCGCGCCCATAACATCAAGTATTATTTTCATATCCGTTTACCTCCGGCTATCTTGAAATAATTATAATTCAGTATACACTATTTTGAGGATAATTTCAATATTAAAATTTAAAATATTTATATATTATATGTTTTTTTCTCTTTCTGCGCGGATTTGCATGAAAAAGGCGCGGATGTCACCGCGCCTTTCGCTGTTTGATTTGCCGTTCCGAACCTGTGTTTTACCGCTTATTTTCTGCCGCAGCCGCTCTCGCCGCTTTCTCCGCGTATATTTGAGAGAGCCGGCGGGTAAAATTCGTCAACGGGAAATGCGATATGCTTAAAAATATCGCAGGGGTTATCCGCATTGGGCGAAATGCATTCCTTCTCGGGAACCGTGTATTCGTTTCCCGTCACGAGGAACTGACCGGGACGCTCTATTCTCACAACGGAGAAGAAGCCGAGAGAAACAAGCAGCCTCTTTCCCGTTTCCTCAAAGCAAAGCCTGCCGGATACGCAGCCGCATACGGATTCGGGCATATCGCCGTCGGTGATGCAGTTGCTTCCGGGGCAGGTTGCGGGCTGCGAACTGACAGAGCCGCAGCATGAACCGGAATTGCCGCCGCAACCGCATGGACTCGGGTTGCATCTGCAGAATTCCATTATCTTCGCGCCGAGAACAATCGGGTCTACAACTTCAAGCACTGCTGTGGGCAGATTACTGCTCATATTTTCCTTGAGTCTGCCACTCGGGCAAAAGCTGTTGTTTTCAGGGTCGCTCTTGAAAATATTGACGTTGCCTTCGCTTCCGTAAAGGATAACCTGCTTGTCGACGACGGCTATTCCTTCCACATCCTGCGGTCTGCCCATGCAGGTGCAGCATTCCGCGACTATTTTAACATATATTCTCATGTTGATATGGTAGAAGCCTCTGTTGAAAGGAACAGGATCTACCGAGAGCGATGCGGAAACAACCTCCGCACATTTCACTCTTGCATTTGAGCTGCGGTCAACCGTCTCGTTGCCGACATCTGTTAAGTAAACGGGAACATCTTCAAAGCAATCCTTGTCGCGACAGCTGTCAAGTATCCTGTTTGTATCTATATAAACCGTATCGCGTCCGCCGAAGCAGGGCGATGAGTTTCTGTTATCGGGCATAAAAAAATCCTCCAAGTAAAAATGTAAATGAGTCTGCAAATAAATTGCTCTCATGCTACATTTTATGCCGCTGAGGAAAAATTGTGTTTGAAAATGCCACATACGGTGAAATTATGAAAAACGCGGTCGAATTGTGAAAAAACGGGCACTGCATAGCAAAAAAACAACAAAAAAGCGGGCGACCGACGGTCGCCCGTACTTTCCGTCTGCGTTTCGCGAAAAAATCAGCAATATTTCTTCACGATTTCGGAAGCCTCCGACTCTGCGAGAGAGCAAGTCATGACAACATCTATCTCATGGCTGTCACAAAGAGATGCCATCTCTGCAACAAAGCTGTCAAGCTCTGCAAGATTATTTCTGCATATCTTGAGTGCGGAATCAATGAAAATATGTGTGATATCGTGATTGGAAGCATGGATTCCGGCAACAAAACCGTAAAGCTCTTCTCCGTCTGATATCGCATATTCGTCGGTATTTACAAGTCTTGCCTTGTAAGTTACATCATAGCGGAGCTTTTCGCCTTTTTCGAGACAGACAACAGAGCCTTCGGACTGCTCTGCAGTGGTATTTACCATCTCCACAAGTGTCTTCGTCTTGCCTGTACCTTTTACGCCGATGATAATTTTCAACATAATAAACCTGCTTTCTTGGACGGAAATATTGTGCGTGGTCCGAGCTGTCCGCCAGCAGCGTCCTAAGGATATAAACACGCATTTTCTTCTGTTATCATAATACAATAAAACTGCAATTTTTGCAATATGTTTTGAGATAAATATAAAATTTTATTTAGTTTTTACAAAACTTTAAGCCAAAAATCGGTATTATTTACAATGCCGTTCAATATTTAAGGTTTCAATACCCGCTTTATATTCTTTTCCAGCTTTACGCGCGGCAGAATCATTTCTCTTCCGCACCCGAGGCATGTGACTTTTATATCCGAGCCTGTGCGCTCGACCTTCAGCCGATTGTCGCCGCAGGGATGATTTTTCTTCATTTCGAGTATGTCGCCGGCATCAAATCTCACTATATTCATAAGCCACCTCCCGCGGCAAAAATTCAGACCGCCGCAAACTGCGAATTATAAAGCCCTGCGTATACGCCGCCGAGCCTGAGAAGCTCCTCATGCGTACCGCTCTCCTTTATGCCCTCGTGTGTTACGACGATAATCTTGTCGGCATTTTTGACCGTGGAAAGCCTGTGCGCCACAACTATTGTCGTTCTTCCGCGGCAGAGCTCGTCCAGCGAATGCTGTATTGCCGCCTCGGTCGCATTGTCAAGCGCGGAGGTAGCCTCATCGAGGATAAGTATCGGCGGATTTTTCAGGAAAGCGCGGGCTATGGATATTCTCTGCTTCTGCCCGCCCGAAAGCTTGACGCCTCGCTCGCCGACAAACGTATCGTAGCCGTCCGGCAAGCCGATTATGAAATCATGGATATTTGCGTTTTTCGCAGCTTCTTCCACCTCTGCTTCCGTCGCGCTCGGACGTCCCCAGAGGATATTTTCGCGTATCGTCCCCGTAAAAAGGAAAACATCCTGCGTCACAATGCCGATGTTTTTGCGCAGAGACGAAAGCGTATAGCCGCGTATGTCGCCGCCGTCGACGGTTATGCTTCCTCCGCTTATCTCATAAAATCGCGGTATCGCATGGCATATCGTCGTTTTTCCGCTTCCGGAGGGACCGACGAGCGCCACGGTTTCCCCGCTCTTTATATCGAAACTGATGCCGGAGAGCACATCCCTGCCTTCGTCGCCGTATGAGAGCGTGACATCATGAAAAGCTATGTCGCCGTGCGCCTTGCCCAGCGCGCGTGCATTCTCGGAATTTCGCTCCGTGGGCGTATCGACAAGCTCGCAGAAGCGTGTGAAACCGCTCATGCCGTTCTGAAGCTGCTCTATGAAATTTATCAGGTTCTTTATCGGCGTAAGGAATATATTCACAAAGATTATGAATGTCGCGAAGTCGGTGACGGTTATCATGCCCTTGTAGGTGAATATTCCGCCGAAAACGAAGATGATAATATTGAGAAAATCTATGATGAAGTTGTTTCCCGAGAAAAATTCCGCCATTGCCTTGTATGATTTTCTCTTCGCCTCTACGAAATTCGCGTCGTTTTCGCGGAATTTTTCAAGCGCGTAAGGCTCGCAGGTAAACGCCTTGGAAACCCTTATGCCCGCTATGTTGTTCTCCAGTGCCGCATTGATTTCCGCCGTTTCCGCACGCGTCTCTTTGAAGGCGGCGCTCATTTTCAGCCGCTTTTTCGCCGCATACCAGACGAGTATCGGAATAAACGCAAAGATAATCGCCGTCAGCGGCAGATTTATCGAGCTCATCAGGAAAAACGACGGCACAAGCAGGAGAATGGCAAGTATCACATCCTCGGGACCGTGATGCGCAAGCTCGGAAACCTCCTGCAGGTCGTTTATTATGCGCGACATGATGGCACCTGTCTTATGATTGTCGAAATATCCGAACGGCAGCCGCTCGAGATGCTCAAAAGCCTCTCTTCTCATATCCGACTGCATATAAACGCCCACCATATGACCGTAATACTGCATGAAATATTTCAGTCCCGCCTTGACTATGTATATCAGAAGCAGGGCGACAGCCCAGACGGCAAGTGCACGCAGCTTTGAATTGGGAATATAGTCATTGAGCATGGAGCGCGTTATCATCGGGTAGAAAAGGTCACAGGCGGCAAGCAGTGCCGCGCAGAGCAGGTCAAGTGCAAAAAGCTTCCTGTGCGGCTTATAATAACTGATAAAACGCTTTAACATTTCCGTTTATTTTGCCTTTCGTATCTGCATCAGCCGAGCTCGGAAATTCTCTTCTCCAGCTCTGCCTTTCTCTCCTCGTAGCCGGGCTTGCCGAGGAGCGCGAACATATTTTTCTTGTACGCTTCAACGCCGGGCTGGTTGAAGGGGTTTACACCGAGCAGGTAACCGGAAACGGCGCATGCCTTTTCGAAGAAATATACGAGATAGCCGAAATCGTATGCGCTTCTGGAATCAAGCTCGAGCACGATATTCGGAACGCCGCCGTCGGTATGCGCGAGCACCGTGCCGAGGAAAGCCTTCTGATTTACGGTATTTACGGATTTGCCCGCGAGGAAGCCGAGCCCGTCGGCATCGTCCTTGTCGGAGGGAACGACGAAGCCGTCCTCATTATTGATATTGATGACCGTTTCAAACATCACTCTCTCGCCCTCCTGAATGAACTGACCGATGGAGTGCAGGTCTGTGGAATATGTCGCGGAGGAAGGATAAATGCCCTTGCCGTCCTTGCCCTCGCTCTCGCCGAAGAGCTGCTTCCACCATTCGCAGGTCATAGTGAGTGCGGGGTCGTTCACCGCAAGAATTTCAACGCTCTTTGCGCCTCTGTATTTGCTTCCGCGATAGAGCAGATTGCGCACTGCGGCATATTTGAGGCAGTCGTTGGTTTCAAAGTCCTCACCTGCAAAATCGGCATAAGCCTTTGCCGCACCGGCAAGCATCTCATCTATATCCGCGCCCGAAACGGCGATGGGAAGCAGACCTACCGCACTGAGCACGGAATATCTGCCGCCGATATCGTCGTCTACAACAAAGCTGTCATAGCCGAATTCGTTTACCTGAGAGCGGAGCGCGCCCTTTGCCTTATCCGTGGTAACAAAAATTCTGTCCTTGATTGCGTCCTCGCCGTATTTCTTTATGAGCAGGTCGCGGAATATGCGGAAAGCTATCGCAGGCTCTGTCGTCGTGCCGGATTTTGATATTACATTTATGCAGATATCTTTTTCTTCGCATATTGAAAGTATATCCTGAAGATGCGCGGAAGATATGTCATTTCCGACGAAATAAATATCGGGCGCATCCTTTTTCTTGTTATTGTAGAAGGCGCCGTGAACAAACTCTATAGCGGCGCGTGCTCCGAGATAGGAGCCGCCGATACCGATGACTATAAGGACATCGCAGGAGCTTTTTATCTTCTCCGCCGCAGCCTTTATGTGCTCGATATTCGCCTTGTCATAAGTAACGGGGAGGTCAAGCCAGCCGAGAAAATCGTTTCCCGCTCCCGTGCGCCCTGTAAGCGTTTCAGCCGCGCGGATCGTCTCCTCCTTGATGGAGCCGAGCTCGTTTGTTCCGAGCAGTCCTCCGAGATACTTGTCTGAAAATCTGATTGCCATTTTTATTACCTCTTTCTGAAAAAATTTCATTTTACTTTCAAATCGTTATTCCCGTGCCGTCATGCGCTTCGTCCGTGCGCCCGCATGAGGCGCGCTCGTCCGAGCGGCAAAGATGAGCCGAGAGGCACTTTCTTTTCGTCGCGCCGCGCCTGTCCACCGTAGACATGACAAAAACATTGTCGTCTATATTCGGGCAGTAGTGCGCGGTAAGCTCCGCTTTCCTTTTTTCCGACATATTTCCTCCGAAAAAGTTTTTCTCTTAATCTTCCGCAAAAGCGCGGCGTTTATTCCTTTTTCGTCGTTAAGAATCATGCTTCGTCGCCTTTTTCTCCGTCGTCGTCTTTATAGTGCTTTATGCGCGACTCGCAAAAGCCGTCCACGCCCGCTCTCTGCATAGCACCGAATATCCTGTGGCGCAGTCCCTTGTTTTCCTTTTCCAGACCGAGCAGGAGCTGCTTCATTTCCTCGCGCTCCGTGTGCTTGTTTGCGGGGCATGAGCTTTCCACCACAGGCAGATCGGCGTGCAGAGCGAAATATTTTATATCCTTTTCCTGCGCGTATACGAGCGGACGGATAACCGTGATATCACTGCGGTCAAGATATGTGACCGGCGCAAAGCATCCTATTCTTCCCTCATAGAAAAGATTGAGCATAAAAGTCTGCACCGCATCGTCGAAATGATGACCGAGCGCCACCTTGTTGCAGCCGAAAGATTTTGCCGCATCGTTGAGCATGCCGCGGCGAAGCTTGGCGCAGAGCGAGCAGGGGTTATTCTCTTTTCTTATATCAAAAACTATCTTTGCTATATTGGACGGCACAACGCGATATTCCACATGAATCCTGCGGCAAAGCTCTTCCACCTCGGAATAATCAGCCGGCTTGCGTCCCCCGCCGAGGTCGTCAAATTTCATATCTATCGTTATTGCCATCAGTTCGAATTTTTTCGGATAAAAGCGGCGTAGCTCCGCCATGGTCCAAAGGAGTGAAAGCGAATCCTTGCCCGCAGAAACACCGACGGCTATCTTATCGCCCTCTTCTATCATTGAGTAATCGTCAGCCGCGCGCCGCGCATAGCTGAGCAGTCTTTTCAAGCCCTTCAAAATAAATCCCCATTATAATTACATTTTCAATATATAATAACAGAAAATCCTTGCTTTTTCAATAGGATTTGTCAAAAATCTTCTTATATTTTTTCTCCAGTTTGCGGCTTTCACACAAGTGATTGCATGAACGTCGCAAAATATTGACATATTGCGACATTTGTGATAATATTATTGATGATATATCAGATATAGCTTATTTTAAAGTAAGAGGTGATAAACGGCATGAAAAAAATTGCTCTGCGCATATTTGCCATAATCTTTGCGGCAACCTTTGCAGCCATGCTCCTCCCTGCCTCTCTCTGCGCGAAAAATATCCCCTCATGTGAAGAAATCCTCGGCATCGCGAAGGGTATCATCGAATATGAAAAATCCGCAAACGGTTCGCGCGATTTTCTGCTCGACGATAAACTCATCGCCGAAGCGGGCACACTCACGGCGACGGACTGGTATGCCTTTGCCATGGCAAGGCTGGGACTTGATTTCGACCGCATCGCATATATTGCGACAGCTGAGGAAAATGTCGCCGCGAGGTATCGCGAAAGCGGCGCACTTGACCCCTCCCGTGCGACGGAATGGCATCGCATCAGCCTCTGTCTGCTCGCCTGCGGCGGAGACCCTGCGGCAATAGTCACGGAAAAGGGCAACATCAATCTCATTTCCGACGGAGTATACAACAGAGGGAATACCGCTCCGCTCGGCAGACAAGGAATAAACGGACTTATCTGGGGGCTTCTCGCACTGGACAGCATCGGTTATGATGTGCCGGAAGGCTCACATGATACGCGTGAGAGTATCATCTCGGGCATTCTGTCGGAGGAGCTTCCGGATGGCGGCTTCTGCTTTTTGGGCGACGAAGCCGATGCCGATATCACCGCCATGGCGTTGACGGCGCTTGCTCCTTATTACAATGACGAAACGCGCTACAATGTCACCGTGTCGGGAGAGGTGCGCAGCGTCGCCGTGCACGAGGCTGTCGACCGCGCAGTCGCTCTTCTCTCGGAAATGCAATGCGAAACGGGCGATTTCATGTCATTCGGCGCATTCGGCGAGCGCAATTGCGAGAGCACCTGTCAGGTTGCGATAGCTCTGTGTACGCTCGGCATAGATCCTTTTTCCGACCCTCGCTTCGTAAAAAACGGAAATTCCGTATGGGACGGCATCATACGCTATCGCGGCGATGACGGCGGCTTCATTCATTCAATAGCGTCTCAGGCATCCGTCAATCGCGTGGTAAGCTATCAGGCACTCTGCGCCATGGCGGCGCTTTACCGTTTTTCCTCAGGTATGCGCCCTCTCTTTGACCTGCGCGACATGCAACCTGCAAAAGTTTCTTTTGAAGAAAGCGATGCCGCATATGTCGACGCTCTGCCCGATATGCTCACCGGCGAATATTACACACGCGTTGTCACCCTGCTTTATAAAGTAAAATGCACGGGAAATACGGCATATGCAGAAAAACTGACCTCCGCCAAAGCCGAAATCGACGGTATACGGCGCAAGATAAAATCGCTTAATGAAGATATAGATGCCATGCCCGCGCCCGATAAGCTTTCGCTTTCGGACAGAGGCTCCGTTCTCGCGGCGGCAAAGGCATACGGTTCCCTTTCCGAATACGACAAAACGCTTGTCGTCGGCGCCGAAAGCCTTGCCGCGGCAAAGGCAAAAGTCGATACTCTTTTCCGCACGCTTGTCCTTGCCGTATCGCTTTCCGCGGCGGCAGTCGTCCTCGTGCTCTTTATCGTCCTGCGCATAAGGCACCGCATGACAAGGCGCCGCCGTGAAATGGACGAGCTGGCGGCGATGTATGAAAACGAGGATACAGAATGAAAAAAGATATTCTCGCAATAGTCGCCGCAGTGCTTATCATAATCGTTCTCATCGGCGGCGTAGAAATTCAGTCCGTAGATGAATATTATCTTTCGCATATCGACGATATAAAGCCCGATTCGGAGACGGTTTTCCTCTCGATAAGGTGCGACAGCGTTTTCGATAATTACGATAAGCTCGATGCCTCGCTGAAAAACGGCAACTATATCCCGCAAAACGGAATCATACTCGAAAAGACGGAATATGTCCTGCGCGACGGCGACACTGTATACGATGTGCTCGACCGCGTCCTGCGCTATAATAAGATTCAGGCAGAATATCGCGGAAGCAAAAAAACCGCGCCCGGCTCGCTATATATCGCGGGCATAAACTACCTCTATGAATATTCTTGCGGACCGCTCTCCGGCTGGATGTATCGTGTAAACGGCGTTTTTCCCTCGCAAAGCTGCGCCGAATACACGCTCTCGGACGGCGATGTGATTGAGTTTGTATATTCATGTGACCTCGGTCATGATATAGGAGAAAACGGAGGATACGGAAATGAATGAAAAAGTCATCGCCTTCGGTGCATTTCACCCTGTGCCGTCGTTTCTCTTTCTCATGTCGCTGATTGTCATCGCGGTTTTTATGGCAAATCCTGTCGCCGTCGGCATTCTGCTCCTCGGCGCCCTGCTTTTTTCCGCCGCAATACAGGGGAGAAAATTCTTCTCGGATATCGCATTTTATCTTGTGCTCTTCATCCTGCTCTCGCTTGCAAATCCTCTCTTTTCGCATAATGGTGCGACACCGCTTTTCTTTCTGAACGGCAATCCCGTAACGCTCGAGGCTGTACTCTACGGCGCGGATATCGCCGCCGTAATGATAACGGTGATTGTGTGGTGCAGGTGCTTTTCCGCAGTTATGACATCGGATAAGCTGATCTGTGTTTTCGGCGGCATCCTGCCGAAAATCTCGCTTGTGCTGACGATGGCACTGCGCTTTATCCCGCTTTTCAGGCGCAGGCATAAAGAGCTTTCCGACGCACAGAAAGCGACGGGCTATTACTCGGAAAAGGGGTTTGTATCAAAAATCGCCTGCAATGCGCGCATATTTTCCGCTCTTGTGACATGGGCGCTCGAGGGCACGGCGGACACCGCCGCGTCGATGAAGGCGCGTGGCTACGGATTGCGCGGCAGAACAAAATTCGCGCCGTTCCGCTTTACCGCGGGCGACGGAGTGCTCTCTTTCTGCGCCGCCGCACTTACCGTTATATCAATTCTCGGCATCAGGCTCGGGATATTCGCTTTTTCTTTCTACCCGAGGGTGGAAAAAATAAGCTTTTCGCCCGTCGCTCTCTGCCTTTATGCGGCGCTCGCGGCATTTTCGCTTTTTCCTTTTATTTTTGAAGCAAAGGAGGCTCTCAGATGGAAATACTTGCGGTCAAAAATCTAAGCTTTTCATATCCCGATGCCGCTTCTCCCGCGCTCGAAAACATTTCTTTTTCCGTTAGCGAGGGAGAATTTATCGTGCTCTGCGGAGAGTCCGGCTGCGGCAAAACAACACTGCTCCGTCTGCTCAAGCGCGAGCTTGCCCCCGCAGGAAAAATAAGCGGCGAAATTTCGCTTTTCGACAAGCCGCAGAGCGAACTCGACGAGCGTGCATCCGCCTCCGAAATAGGCTATGTCATGCAAAATCCGGAGACGCAGATTGTCACGGACAAGGTCTGGCACGAGCTTGCCTTCGGCATGGAGGGACTCGGCTTCGAGAGTGAAAAAATACGCCTTCGCGCAGGAGAAATGGCAGGCTATTTCGGCATAGACTCATGGTTTCGCGCAGATACGGCTTCTCTCGCGGGCGGGCAAAAGCAGCTGCTCTCGCTCGCTTCGGTCATGGCTCTCTCGCCGCGACTCCTGCTTCTCGATGAGCCGACGGCACAGCTCGACCCCGTCGCGGCATCTGATTTTATTTCCGATATTTACAGGCTGAACCGCGATCTCGGCGTAACGGTGATAATAGCCGAGCACAGGCTGGAAGAGCTTCTCCCGATAGCCGACCGCGCCGCCGTCATGGAGGACGGCAGGATAGTCTCCTTTGACAGTCCGCGAGCCGTTTGCAATGCCCTCGGAAGCCGCCCGATAAGCGCGGGCTTTCCTGCCGCCTCAAGAATATCCGCGGCTCTCGCGGATAGCGGAAAATCGCCGCTAACCGTGCGCGAAGGCAGGCGTTTTCTCTCTTCTCTCGATATTCGACGCGGCGCTTCTGTACCCGCCGACAAACCGTCAGACGGCGAAAGCGAAAATGCGGTGGAAATGAAAAATGTCTGGTTTCGCTATGAGCGAAATACGCCGGATATCCTGCGCGGATTAAATCTTTCCTTAAAGCGCGGCGAAATATTTTCTCTGCTCGGCGGAAACGGTGCCGGAAAAACCACCGTGCTGAAGGTTCTCAGCGGCATAGAAAAGCCATATCGCGGAAAAATAAAGCTTCTCGGAAAAAATATAAAGGATTATCGCGGAAATGAGCTTCATTTTCATAATGTTGCACTTCTCCCGCAAAATGTACGCGATGTCTTTCTGCGCGATACGGTGGAGAGCGACCTTCGCGATATGTGCCGCGTGCTCGGATATTCCGCCGTGCAGGCTGATGAAAAGATATCCGCCGTTTCCGAAAAACTCGGCATTTCCCGTCTTTTCGGAAAGCATCCGTATGATCTCTCCGGCGGCGAGGCGCAGAAATGCGCTCTTGCGAAAGTCCTGCTCTCCGGACCGAAAATTTTGCTTCTCGATGAGCCGACCAAAGGCATAGACGCTCATGCAAAGCTGATTTTGCGCGATATTCTCTTTTCTCTGAAAAGAGAAGGTGTCACCGTTATTGCGGTCACTCACGATACCGAGTTTGCCGCCATCGCCTCGGACAAATGCGCCCTTTTCTTCGACGGAGAGGTGATTTCGCCCTCTTCGCCGCGAAACTTTTTCAGCGGAAACGATTTCTATACCACAGCGGCAAGCCGCATTTCACGCGGCATATTCGAAAATACCGTCACAGTCGATGATGTGGTTCTTCTCGCGAAAGGAGAGGCTCACTCATGAAATTCAAATCGGCTTTTCCCTATATCACAGCCTTTGTGCTTGTGCCGCTCTGCATCGCCGTCGGTGTTTTTGCCTTCCGCGGCAAGGCATATCTGCCTGTTTCGGTATGCATCGCTCTGCTCTCATGCCTGCCGTTTTTCTTGGCTTTTGAAAAAAAGAACGGCAATGTTCAGCTCGCCGTGATACTCGCCGTGATGACGGCTCTCTCCGTGCTCGGCAGATTTGCTTTCGCGGCGATACCGCATTTCAAGCCCGTTTCGGCTATTGTGATAATCACGGGGATGTATCTCGGAGCGCAGTCCGGCTTTCTCTGCGGAGCGCTCTCGGCTGTTCTCTCAAATATTCTTTTCGGGCAGGGTCCGTGGACGCCTTTTCAGATGCTCGCATGGGGTCTTATCGGGCTTTTTGCCGCCCTGCTCGGCGGTATTCTCAAAAAAAACAAAATCGCGCTTGCGGTTTTCGGTGCGCTCGCGGGCGTTTTCTACTCGCTTATCATGGATATATGGACAGTGCTCTGGTGGGAGGAATTTTCGCTCTCGCGCTATCTTGCCGCCATCGCCTCATCCGGCGTCGTCATGCTCATTTATGCCGCGTCAAATGTGATTTTTCTTCTGCTTCTCGCAAAGCCGACAGGAGAAAAGCTCGGGCGCGTGATGAAAAAATACGGGCTTGACAGGCAGAGCGCAAATTAACCTCGGAAAGGAAAAAATATGAATCTTCTCTATCTGAAATATGCCGTTGAGGTTGCCGCCTGCGGCTCGATAAACAAGGCGGCGGAAAAGCTCTATATAGACCAGCCGAATTTAAGCCGTTCAATAAAGGAGCTGGAATCATCTCTCGGCGTCACCATTTTTGAGCGCTCGGCAAGAGGCATGCGACCAACACCCGACGGCGAGGCTTTTCTGATATATGCCAAGACCATTTTAAATCAGGTAAATACACTCGAGAACATGTTCAAAAAGACTGCATTGCCGAAGAAGCGCTTTTCCGTTTCCGTTCCGAGAGCCGGATATATCTCGGCGGCATTCACCGAATTTTCCAAGCATCTTTCATCGGAAAACGAGATTGAAATTTTCTATAAAGAAACAAATTCTTTGCGGGCGATAAAGAATATCCTCGAGGAGGAATACAGGCTCGGCATCGTGCGCTATGCGGAAAGCCACGACAAATATTATAAGAAGATGCTCGACGAAAAGGAGCTTTCTCACGAGCTGATAGCGGAATTTACATATGAACTCGTCATGAGCAAAAATTCGCCGCTCGCAAAGAAAGAAAAAATAACATTTGCCGACCTTGCCGAGCATATAGAGATAGCGCACGGCGATCCTTTTGTGCCTTCGCTGCCGACGGAGGCTGTAAAAAAAGAGGAGCTTCCCGATATCGGACGACGCATATTCGTTTTTGAGCGCGGCAGTCAGTATGAGCTGCTTTCGGAAAATACCGACACCTTCATGTGGGTCTCTCCCATACCGAAAAAAACACTCGAACGCTATTCTCTTGTCTGCCGCACCTGTGACGAAAACAAGAAGGTATACAGAGATGTGATAATCCGCCGCAAGGATTACAAGCTCACCGACCTCGACACGGCTTTCATAGCGGAGCTGAGCCGTATAAAAAATGAGTTATTTTAATAAAAAAGACAGACCTCGCGTGATATCCACCTCAAAAGTCAGACACTTTTGGGGTGCTTCGGCGGTCTGTCATTTTTATTTAAGTCCTATTTTTCGCAAAACCTCTCCGGTCGTCATGCCGCCGTCAGTGAAAGCGAGTTCTTCCTCCGCAAAAGGCATATCGGCATGGGAATCCAATTTTATCATGCTGTAGTTTATTTTCAGCCTCTGCGCGTTTGCGAGAACCGATGCCCTGATGCTCGGCTTATGTATGCTTCCGGCATTTTCTATAATATTTTCGAGCGTGCCGAACTGCGAAATAAGCTCCGCAGCGGTTTTCGGTCCTATCTTGTCGGCGCCGCGGATATTGTCGGCGCTGTCGCCCGTCATCGCCTTGAAATCGGCATATCTGCACGGCTCTATGCCGTATTTATCGCGCACCGTCTCCTCCGTGAAAATCACCGTTCCGCTTCCGCGATATCGGAGCACGGATACATTCTCCGATATCAGCTGGAAAAAGTCGCTGTCAAAGGACGAAATTACCACCTTGCTGTCTCCTCCGTATCTGCAGGCATACGAAGCCGCGATATCGTCCGCTTCACAGCCCGCCGCCTCCGCATGAGCCATGCCCATGCTGTCCAGCGCCGCATAAATATACGGAAGCTGCGAAAAAGGCGTTTCCTCCTCGGGCATCTCGGAAAAATCGGTGCGGTTTGCCTTGTATTCGGGGTCAAGCTCTGCGCGTCCGCTCCCCGTTTCGCTGTCAAAAAGCACTACGGCATGCGTCGGTTGCGTCATTCTTATGATTTTGAGCAGAGCACCGACAAAGCCAAGCGTGCCGCCTATGGACACGCCGTTTTCGTTTATTATCCTCGCGGGCATGCCGTAAAACATTTGAAAAAGCAGATTGTGCCCGTCGACTATCAGGAGCTTCTCCATTCTGTTCTCCTTACCGTATAAGCTCGTTTTTTATTTTGTCAAGCCGCGCAAAAAGCGCGCTGCGCACGCCTTCCTTATCATTTTCCCCATCGTAAAGGCTGTAACCGAGAAACATATGCGCATATAGCTCCCCCGCCTTTTCCTGCGGACAGGCGATACCCATCGATGAGAGCAGGTCGGAAACATATCCAAGCGGTCCGCCGGAAAGATATTGCCGATAGAGCGCCGCCATTTTCACGTCGCGAAATTGCTCGACTGTCAGCATGCGGCGAAAATCGGAGGCAAAGCCGTCCGCCGTCCAATAGTCAAACTGTGCCTTGCAGAAGTCTGTCAGCTTATCTGCCGATGCCGCGCGGTATTTCTCGGGCATATCGGAGAGAGTTCCCTCAGGCAGGTCAAAAGCCGCGGCTCGCACGGCATCCCTGCGCTCCATCTCCGCGAGAATGCTTCCGAAAATATCGCGCTTACTTTTGTAGTGCCTGTAGAGCGCGCCCTTTGTTATTCCGAGTGCGCCTGCTATATCACTGCAGGAAACCGCCTCGTAGCCGTTCCTTGCAAAGAGCCTCAGCGACTCATGCAGTATCTTTTCTTTCGTATCGCTCATAAAAATCTCCTACCGTGTTAAAGTAAAAATCAGCTTTTGTACATTGCATCGAAGCGCTCTTTTGTCAGCGTCATGAAATTCGTCGTCTTGCTTTCGCCTGTGGGCTTCCGGAAAACTTCCTCGGTATGATGCGGGATAAAGCCGCACTTTTCCTGACAGCGGCGCGATTTTTCGTTTCCTTCAAAATGTGCGCACCATATGCGGCGACATCCGAGCGTATCAAAGCAATATGAGAGAAGCGCACGCACCGCCTCGGGAATAAGCCCCTGCCCCCAGTATGGCTTCCCTATCCAGAATCCGAGTTCAGGTTCGCCCGCCGCCGCGCCTTTTGCCTCAGTCTTAAATATGCCTATGCTGCCGATAGCCTCGCCGCTTTCCTTTAATATTACGGCAAAGGTGCCGTGAGCGGAAAGCACAAGGTCGATTATCTTTCTGCTTTCCTCTATGCTCTCATGCGGCTTCCATCCCGCAGACGGACCGACATCGGGGTCGCACGCGTATTTATACAGGTTTTCCGCATCGCTCTGCCGCCATGGGCGGATGAACAGGCGCTCTGTTTCAAAAGTCGGCTCGTTTTCCCGCTTTGTCATCTCGCCCGCTATCTTTTCCGCCGCTTCCCGCGCCGAAATATCGCTAACATCTATCTTTGTGCCGTTCATATTCTCATAAAGCGGCAGCCTCTCGCGGCTTCTCTCAAAGATATCCGCGCATCTTATCCCGCGCTCTATATCTGACTTCAGATGCCGCCCGAGCGCCTCCTCAGAGAGTTGCAGAGTAAAAAGCCGGAAATTCACATCGCGCAGGTCAAGCCGCGCGAGGATATTGTATATAATCTTCTGTTCGTGCATCACCCAGCAGAAGATTATGTTTTTATATTCAGAACAGGCGATAAAATTACCAAGGAGATAACATATATTATCGAGCACCATGTGCTTCGTCTCCTCCGTGACGGTAAACGGACGCATATCCCAGCACCAGTCACCATCGAGAAATACAGCGGGCTTCATAATATCGCGAAGAGCCGTGCAGGTCGCCGTTTTGCCCGCACCCATAGTCCCGTTTACAAAGATAAGATTTTTCATGTTTTCCCTCTGTTTGCAGAAATGTCTTTTTGTTATATTAGCATATTTCGACGCAAAAATCAATGATAAACGCCAAATCCGAGCCGCAGGAGTGAATTTTTACATAAAATTTCATATTTTTTTCGTAAACCCCTTGACAAATCATCAAGGCAGTATTATAATACCTGCATACTATGTTGGTAGGTAAATAAAGAGGCAGTAAATACACAAAAAAAGGAGAGATTATCATGTCAAAAATCTATAAAAGCGCCGATGAGCTCATCGGTAAAACTCCGCTTCTTGAGCTTTCTCATATTGAAGAAAAGCTCGGGCTGAAGGCAAAAATCGTAGCCAAGCTCGAATATTTCAATCCCGCGGGCTCCGTCAAGGACAGAGTGGCAAAGGCTATGATTGACGATGCGGAAAAGAAAGGACTTCTCAAAAAAGGCTCCGTAATTATCGAGCCGACCTCGGGAAATACAGGCATAGGTCTTGCCTCCGTTGCCGCGGCACGAGGCTATCGTATCATCATCGTTATGCCCGAAACAATGTCTGTCGAGCGCCGTCAGATAATGAAGGCATACGGTGCCGAGCTCGTCCTCTCCGATGGCGCAAAGGGCATGAAAGGTGCCATCGCCAAGGCGGAGGAGCTGGCGCGTGAGATTCCGGACAGCTTCATTCCCGGTCAATTTGTAAACCCCGCAAATCCGCAGGCGCATTTTGATACCACGGGACCCGAAATATACGAGGATACCGACGGCAATATCGACTATTTCGTAGCCGGCGTCGGCACCGGCGGCACTATAACAGGCGTCGGCAAATATCTGAAATCAAAACTTCCCGCCGTAAAGGTTGTCGCAGTCGAGCCCGCGACCTCCGCCGTGCTTTCGACAGGCGTTGCCGGTCCGCATAAAATTCAGGGCATCGGCGCGGGATTTGTTCCCGATGTTCTCGATACAAAGATTTATGACGAGATTATTCCCGTTGCAAATGAGGACGCTTTTGCCACAGGCAAGCTTATCGGCAAGAGCGAGGGCGTGCTCGTCGGCATCTCCTCGGGTGCGGCTGTATGGGCGGCAATAGAACTGGCAAAGAAGCCCGAAAACGAGGGCAAAACGATAGTTGTTCTCCTCCCCGATACAGGCGACCGCTATCTCTCCACACCTCTTTTTGCCGACTGAGAATGACTATGATATCGACACGCGGAAGATACGCCATAAGAGTAGTGATAGATCTGGCGGAACACAGGGGCGGCTATATACCGCTTCGCGAAATTGCGGAGCGTCAGGAAATTTCGCTCAAATATATAGAAAAAATCACACCTCTGCTTGCCAAAGGTGCGCTTATCGAGGGAATCCACGGCAAGGGCGGCGGCTATAAGCTCTGCCGCGAACCCGAAGATTATACAGTGGGTGAGATTCTGCGCCTGACCGAGGGGGACATGGCGCCTGTCGCATGCCTTGCCTGCGGTGCCGCGCCGTGTCCGCGCGCTTCATATTGCAGAACGCTCCCCATGTGGCGCGAATATAAGAAGATGACGGACGAGTTTTTTGACGGTATCACGATAGCCGACCTCATAAAAGCTCCCGAAAACTGCGATTATATAATATAAACGAGATAAAATAACAAGACCGACGGATGGGGGTCCGTCGGTCTTGTTCTCTTTTTACTGCGGCAGTTTGTCCGCAAACATTATCAGTTGTGCTGTTATAGTGGCGGAAAAAATCAAAAGGTTGGCGTTTTCATGAAAAAATTCAGGTTTTTATCATTTTTTAAGGAGAACCTCCTTTATAAAGCCCGAGCCGGTATAAAAAGTCCCCTCGGCTATCTTGTCTCCGTCGGAAATCGGCTTCATTTCGCCGTCATGTGAGCAGGTGACAAAGCACGAAACGGGAACCATCACTATCGCGTGAATTATTTCTTTTCCCCGCATAGCCTTTGGCAAAGCGCCGATAAAATCGTATTTGCTTTTGCTTTTTGCCTTATACGGTATGCCCATGGAAACGTAGCGCGTATGAAAAGTCAGATCGCGCACGGCATAATGCCCCTCGTTAATGTAATTGAAAAGCGCTGTGCGCGACAATGCGCCGATGAGTTTCACGGCATAGATGCCCTCCGGCTTTTCGATGTAAAAATCGCATTTTTTGCCCCGCGTCCACCCGAGAAGCCAGAATGCATGGGTCGGCAAAAAGCCGTATTTCCCTGCACGGCAGGCTTTTTTCAGCCGAGCCGAAAACAAAACCCGCTTAAATAAAATTCTCCCGTAAAAAATCATCACGCCGAGCGCGACAGCCGCGGCAACAAACCAAAAAACCTTCATATCTACCTCCCGTTTTTATATATAGTCGCACGGTGCGACGGCAGATTTGCAATTTTTCAAAAAAATCTCTGTGATATTTATTTTATCATAAAAAAACCGATTTGTCTATTGACTTATGCAAAAAATCATTGTATTATTACGACATGAGAAACTTTTTTCGGAGGATGCTATGGAAGAAGCACTTCATGAACTTGATATCAGAATAAATTCCTGCGGCATATCGGATTGCCCTGCGGACTGGAGCTGGAATACGGCGGGTTTTCCCGATTATGACCTGTGGACAGTGCTCCGCGGCAAGGGCACCATAATCTGCGGCGGCGAACCGATGGAGATAACCGCGGGAAAGAGCTTTCTGCTCTGCCCGAATACGCAGTACAATGCCTCGCACGATGTAAACGACCGTCTGCTCGCGCTGAATGTTCATTTTTCGCCGAGAAACATGGCGGTTTTCCCGAAGAAAACCGTCTGCAAAACTATCCCCGATACGGAATTTTATTCACGCCTGCTACGTCGCGTCATCTTTTATTACAATAAAGGCGAAAACGAAAGTGCGGCGGAATTTCTTCACTGCGCTCTGACAGAGTTTTTCGGCGGCTCGCCGAAAACGCCCGCACCGATAATCGAAGCCCCGCATGACGCCATGATAAAAAAGCTTACGGAACAGATGGATTTCGCGCCGGAGAGCATAGGTTCGCTCTCGCAAACGGCAAAAATCTACGGTTACAGTGCCGATTATTTCGGCAGGCTCTTCTCTGCCACCGTCGGAATCTCATTTTCCGAGTATCTGATGAAAGCGAAAATAAGCAAGGCAAAGCTACTGCTTGATACCTCGGACTATACGATAGAACATATTTCGAGTCTGCTCGGTTTCTACGATTGCGCATATTTTTGCCGCCAATTCCGTAAAATCGCAGGCATCACCACAGGCGAATACAGAAGACACGGGAAGTGAGCGCATATGAAAAAATACAATCTGATACTCGTCTTTTCACCCGACAGAAGCAAAATACTCATGTGCCTGCGAAAAAAAGCACCGCATAAGGGCAAGCTTAATTTCGTCGGCGGCAGCATTGAAGAAGGTGAAGAAAGCGAAGCGGCGGCATATCGCGAGCTTTTTGAGGAAACCGCCGTAAGGCGCGAAGATATAAGCATCTCCCATCTCATCGATCTCACATATTGCGAAGAAGATCTGCTCCTTGAATTCTGGAGCGGCACGCTGAAAAACGAAAAGCCCGTTTTCGGGAAAGAAAACAGGCTCGAATGGATTCCTGCGGATTCGGATTTCTCGGATACTTCACGCTTTGCGGGCGCAGGCAATATCTATCTCATGGTAAACTACGCGCGTCTTATCGCAAGCGGTGCCGTCTGTCCGGCAAGCGAACATTTCGTGCATAATATCGCGCCCGTATGGGATAAAAATTCGCGCGTTCTCATCCTCGGCAGCTTTCCATCGGTAAAATCGCGCGAAGCGGGATTTTACTATGCGCATCCGCAAAACCGATTCTGGCGCGTGCTTGCCGCGATACTCTGTGAAAATATCCCCGAAAGCGTCGACGAAAAGCGCGCTATGCTCCTGCGCCACGGAATTGCTCTCTGGGATGTCATAGCCTCGTGCGAAATAAGCGGCTCCTCCGACAGCTCGATAAAGCACGCCGCACCTAATGACATCTCGGAAATACTGGCGAAAAGCAAAATCACGCACATTTTTGCAAACGGCGGCACCGCCTCGCGCCTCTATGACAAATTTCTCCTGCAAAAAACGGGCATACGAGCCGTGAAGCTCCCGTCTACAAGCCCCGCAAACGCCTCGGCTTCGCTCGAGAAGCTGACTGCGGAATGGAAGATTATCCTGAAATAGATTATCTATCCTATTGCGTTTTTTCCGTTGCCTGCCACGTCCCCTGCCGATAACTGCTTCGGCAGGGGATTTACATCAGGGGGGAGATTATTTCGTCAGATGAGATTATATATGAAGTATCAATCTGCGATTTAAAGCAAAGTCCTCATTTTTGACTTGGATTTTGTTTTCCGCTTCGGGCATGCTGAAGCTTCAGTCACATCAGCAGAGCGGCAAGACCGACTCCGGCAAGAGTGCAGGCGGCGCACAGAACAAAGATTCCGAATCCCGCAAATACATGCGCAAGCTTCTTCTTACCTGCGGCGGATCGCGTCTTTTTACCGCCCGCCGCGCCTGCGGCGAATGTGCAAAGCACATTTCCGAGAAAAGCAAAAAACGCGGAAAAGAGCGCGAGCACTGCGGCAAAAAAGCCGCCTGCTTTTTTTGCCCGCGTATAATTCGGGCAGGCAACCTCATATTCGTACACCTTGCAGCCGCCAATTATTTCAAATCCGCTTTCAGTAATCATTTTTGCCCTCCGAGTTTATATTTATGTATAAAAATTACCGTCAAATATAATTTGTAATTTGATTATACTACTCATTTCGCGTTTTGTCAATAGTTTTTTATAATTTTCTTCAAAATTTTTACCGCTGAATATAAATTATTTTCAAAAACCTCTTTACAAAACCGAAATTTTGTGATAGAATACATTTGCAATAATATAATTATGAAGCAGACAAGCGGAATATTTCTATTTATAATAAAATCGGAGGTTTTTGATATGGAATGGCTTGAGAGCATAAAGAAAATAAAAAAGGAAAGAAAACTCACGAATGAAAGTCTCTCTGAGCTCTCGGGAATATCTCTCGGCACTCTCAACAAGTTGCTTTCGGGCGCAACGAACGATCCCAAGCTCTCTACACTGACCGCGCTTTCGGGTGCCTTCTCCTGCACGCTGGACGAGCTTCTCGGCACCTCTTCATACAGCGGCGGCGCTTCCCTGCCGGACATCATGCGCAAATATTCCGAGCTTGACGCGAGCGGCAAGGAGACCGCCGACTATATTATAAATAAGGAATACAGCCGCCTGCAAAAGGCAAAGGAAGCCTCGGCGAAGCGCGATTCCGAGCCGCAGAAAGACGACATCATCAAAGCGGCGCGAAAAATACGTACTCTCCGCCTCTATTCCACAGCCGCCTCCGCCGGCACCGGCTCCTACCTTGCCGACAGCGACTATACTAATATTTCCGTATACAGCAGCCCGACAACAGACATGGCGGATTTCGCGATTAAGGTTCGCGGAAACAGCATGATGCCCAAATACAGCGACGGAGATATCCTCCTCGTTTCCGACCGAAAGAATATCGAAATAGGCGAGCTCGGCATCTTCGCCGTGGACGGCGAAAGCTACTTCAAGCAGTACGGCGGGAACAGGCTCATCTCACTCAATCCCGACTACAGCGACATTCCGCTCGACACTGCCGTGAGCGTCACATGCTTCGGCAAGGTCATCGGCAAGCTGAAAAGATGACATATCTCGAATATTTCGACCCCGCCTCCGAGCGCGACGAAGCGGAATATGTGCTTTCATTTAATTATAAGGTGGAAATGACCTGCTTTGCCGAAAGCGTTTACCCTTTCAAGATTTTCCCCGAGAAATATTTCTCCCATGCGGAATTTGCGCCGATAACCGTTTTTTACGGCGGAAACGGCTCGGGAAAATCGACATTTCTCAATATCGTGGCGGAAAAACTGGGGCTTATCCGCAAGGCGCCATTCAACCGCACGCCTTATTTTGAGGAGTATCTCTCATACTGCAGATATGGGCTGACGCGCAGCTACCTGCCGAGCGAAAGCCGCATCATAACAAGCGACGAGGTTTTCGATTTCCTGCTCGACATGCGCGCGATAAACGACGGCGTGGACAGGCGCCGCGAGGAGATTTTCAGCGAATACGAAAAGCTGAACGACCCGAATGAGCCGCCCTTTCTCATGCGCGATTTATCGGAATACGATGAGCTTCGCCGCCACAACGAAGCGCGTCACACGACGAAAAACAAGTATGCCAAGCGCCGCCTGCCGCAGAATGTGACCGAAAAATCCAACGGGGAAAGCGCATTCCGCTATTTTACAAGCGAGATAAAGGAAGATGCGCTCTATCTTCTCGACGAGCCTGAAAACAGCCTTTCTGCCGAATATCAGCTTGAGCTTGCGCGGTTTCTCGAGGATTCGGCGCGGTTTTACGGCTGTCAGTTCATCATCGCGACGCACAGCCCTTTCATCCTCTCGATGAAAGGCGCGAAAATATACGACCTTGACGCCCGTCCCGTTTGCGATAAGCGTTGGACAGAGCTTCCGAATGTCCGTGTCTACCGCGACTTTTTCCGCTCGCACGAGGATGAATTCAAATAACGGAAATACCGATACAAAAGAATCCCTCTTTTCGGGTGCTGTGCACACGAAAAGAGGGATTTTCCGCTGATTTCATCACTCGAAAATCTGCTTTTTCTTGCCCTTTGAGTTGCGCGGCCATTCGCGGATACGCGTGACATATTCCAGATTGACCGCCTCTGTGCCATCTTTCTTTTCCACAACAATACCGCCGTCCGTTACCTCTTTGACGGTACCTTTTATAACCGAATCCGTACCTGTCACCGTATAAATAATGCACTCTTTTCCGATAAACTGCTTTGCCAATTCCTTCATAGCGTTATTCTCCTTGTTATATTTTTTGTTTTTAATATGTTTTATCACTGCCAGCCTTTTTTGCCGATTTATCCAAGGGATAATCACAACAAAAATAAGGACAAGCACCGCAATATAACTGCCGTTCATTTTCTCCTCCAATTACCTCGGATTTCTCAGGAAATTTTATTTCCCGCTTTCGAATATTTCATCGCTTCGATGCAATATACCGACGAATTTACAATCCAGACAAGACACACGGCAAGCGATGGCAAAAAGCCGATATTGAAAATCAAAGCGCAGATTGTAAGCACACCGGCCGAGATTGCGCACACCTTATTTGTCGCAGAATATGCTTTGAATGCGCATTTTCCTATCATGATTTTCTCGGCTTCATCGCAGGTGTCCATCCATTTCTTTGAGAATTTCGCATCATAAAAAGAAGCCTTTTTCTCCGGATTTATTCTCTTTGCAAAGTCCACGCATTTCTGTCCGATAATCATCATTTCAATTATAACGGCAAAAACAGAGACTACCGCAACCAAGAAAAGCGCCGTAGTTTTCGTGCTTTCGAATATCTTAAAGCCCTTTGAATATGATGCCGCCATAAGAAAATCGGAAACAATAAGCGCCGAGCCGGAAATCCATCCGACAAGTGAAATTTTCCTGTCAATTATCCCGTAGACATCTTCGTCCTCTCCGTCCAATGAGTCAATCATTCTTTTTACCCTTCGTTGGATTGAGCCGCAGACTATCGGCATAATGACAGCTATCGCGAGCATAAGCCATGGTGCAATATACGCGCCGAAAAATTCGCCGGTGCTTTTTATTCCGCCTGTCAGCCTGTCAAGCCCGTATCTCGCAGAGAGATACCCTACCGCGCCGCCGACCAGCATGAATATCGTCATAGACAGAATAAACTTCGGCAGAGCCTTGCGGTTTGCTTGCCTGATTTCATCATTTTTCATTTTCCGTTTCCTCCTGCAGGTAAAAAATTTCCTCCACAGTGACGCCGCATATTCTGGCAATCGTCAAAGCAAGTGTGACAGACGGCGAATAGTCGCCCCGCTCTATTAAGCTGATTGTCTGCCTCGATACGCCGCACAGGCATCCCATCTCCTGCTGATTGACATTCAGTGCGGCTCTGCGTTCCTTTAGTCGATTTCGCAGTACCATAAACACCTCCTATGACATAAATACTTGTCTAAATGACAAATATCCTTGTCATTTTCAATTATACTACCACTATTTTCCTTTGTCAATAGCATTTTCAAAATTTTTCTGCGCGGAAATACCGATACAAAAAATCCCTCTTTTCTGGTGCTGTGCACACGAAAAGAGGGATTCTGTAATTCTTTGATATGCCGTTTTTATCAATGGTTTTTATCGTACAATACAAATCCGGCAAGAATCTGAGAGAGAGAAATAACAGCCGCTACCGCGATGGGAATGATGCCGAGGGGATTTTTATATTTCGAAATGAGTACAGCGCCCCATAGTGCAAGCGCAATCACGCCAAGCAAAACCGCAATCGCAATAAGCGTTGCGATTACTCTATATTTTTTGTTGCCTCTCTTTTTCTTCGGTACGACGAGAAACATCAGCTGCATATATATTTCCGGTAAAAATTCGGCAAAAAATTCCATATCTGCTTCCCTCCCGTCAGAGCAACAATAGTTATCATTTTTATTATACCGCAGTGATTTTGCTTTGACAATAGCCTTTTTCCGATACGTCAATTTTTTCGCCGCGGAATGATAACAGATTTATACAGCAATATGACAATAGCTATTGACAAATAGCCCTTTTTTATGGTATATTTATCTCGCATGTTTTGCAAAATTCTCTCTCGGAGGAACAAATGGAAATCAAGGAATACATGAAACAGCTGGGTAATGTACGCCCGAATGAAAACCAACTGCGCTGGTTTGATATGGAAATGTACGCATTCATCCATTTCAGCCCGAATACATACACGGGAAAAGAATGGGGCGACGGCACGGAAGACCCCGCCATATTCAATCCCACGGAGCTTGACTGCGAGGGTTGGGCACGCGCCATCAAGGCGGCAGGACTCAAAGGTGCCATCATCACCGCCAAGCATCACGACGGTTTCTGCCTCTGGCAGACAAAAACCACCGAGCATTCCATAAAAAATTCCCCTTATAAAAACGGCAAGGGCGATATTGTGCGTGAGCTTTCCGATGCCTGCCGCAAGGTCGGAATAAAATTCGGCTTTTACCTCTCGCCGTGGGACAGAAATTCAGAGTACTACGGCACGGATAAATACAATGATTTCTTCAAGGCACAGCTGACAGAGCTGCTGACAGGCTACGGCGAGGTTTTCGAGGTCTGGTTTGACGAGGCAAACGGCGAAACAGCGACCGGCAAGCGTCAGGAGTACGATTTCGACGGATATTTCGAGCTTATCCGCAAATATCAGCCGAACGCCGTCATATACAACGATCACAGCCCCGATGTGCGATGGATAGGAAACGAAAGCGGTTCCCGCCGCCATGCGGAATGGGCGGTTGTTCCCTATGAACTTTGCCACAGGCTTCAGGCGGCACCGCAGACAGCTTCTCCCGTACCCGGGACAATGCAGTATATTTTCAATACCTACGGCACGATAGGCGATTTCGAATCCATGATTTATTCGCGCAAGCCCGTTTTTGCGCCCGCCGAGGTCGATACCTCAATCCGTCCGGGCTGGTTCTATCATCCCTCGGAGTGTGCTCATTCTCTTGAACATCTGAAGCAGGTTTATCTCAATTCCGTCGGCAATAATACCTGCCTGAATCTGAATATTCCGCCGATGCCGAACGGTAAATTTGACGAAAACGATGTCGCGCGCCTGCTCGAATTCGGAAACTGGATAAAAACAACATTTTCCGATGAAAAAGATCTCTTTCCGAAAGCCGATGTCAAGGAGGTTCCGACCTCCGAGACGCAGAAATATTATGATATAACCTTTGACGGCGTGAAGAAAATCTCATATATCGAGCTTTGCGAGGATATCGCATACGGTCAGCGCATCTCAAGCTTCTCTCTCTCCGCAAAGAATATCAAAAATGTTTTCTTCCGTTTTGCCGATGATACGACAATAGGTCACAAGAAGATATGCCGCATCGGCAAAGAAACGGACAGCATACGAATTTATATCACAGGCTCACGCGATGTTCCGCTGATAAAGAGCATACGAATTTTTGAGGAATAAAAAATGACTGTAACAAAAAATATCGGTCTCAAGCCGGAAAGACAAACTATGACCGTCGGCAATCCCGTGTATCTCGATGCGGCAAAAGCACCGTTTTCTATGCACGGACTGTGCGAGCCGTACAGGCGCGTACCGGAAGATGTGGCTAAAAATACGAGCCGTGATCTCGAAAATCTCGGCGCCATGACGGCAGGCGGAAGAATCCGCTTCAAAATTCGGACTATATCATCGTGCAGGCAAATATCACAGCCGCCGATACATTCGGTCAGCCGCAGTCTTCCATGCTTGCAAAGCACGGTTTCAATTTCTATGTGAAGGAAGGCGGCGTTCAGAAATTCGGCGGAATTTTCTTCACATATCAGGGCGGCGACTGCACGGGTTTTGCCGAGGGGCGCGTGCGCCTCAAGCCGGGCATGAAAGAAATAACGCTCTATCTTCCTCTTTTTGCAAAGATAGACAGGCTTTATATCGCTCTGCGCGAGGGCTCGGAAATCCTCCCTCCCGATGATTATAAATACAAGAAGCCCGTCGTTTTCTACGGTTCTTCCATAGTACACGGTGTGGGCGCAACGCTTGCAAGCGGTGCTTATCCCGCCGTGGTGTCGAGAATGCTCGATTCCGATTTTGTCAGCCTCGGCTTCGCCGGTGCGGCAAGAGGCGAGGACGCCATGATAAATTACATCGCGGGGCTTGATATGAGCGTGCTTGTCTATGACTATGACCACAATGCGCCGACTTTCGAGCATCTCGAAAAGACGCATTACGCAGGCTATAAGCGCATACGCGAGGCACAACCCGACCTGCCGATAATTTTTGCCACAAAGGTTGATTACAGGCCCGATGTCGCGGGCAACGAGCCGCGGCGCCGACTGATTTTTGATAATTACAGCCGTACGCTTGCCGAGGGCGATAAAAACATCCGTCTCGTGGACGGTGCGGCGATATTCCCGCCGGATATACGCGAGGAATGCACCGCCGATAATTGCCATCCGAACGGCATGGGCTACTTCTATATGGCAAAAGCCATAGGCGAAAAAGTAAAAGAATTTCTGAAATAAACCGAAGAATTCGACTAATCAGCATACATACAAAAACTCCCGCCTGCATGGTGCAGACGGGAGTTTTATCATTATCTTCTAAATTATTTCTATCTTATTTCGCAAAGAAAGCCGCGATAGCCTTATGTGTCATATAAACATCTGTCTTTGCCACAACTTCATAGGGTGCGTGCATGGAAAGCACCGGAACGCCGAGGTCTACCACATCGACATTCTTCTGTGCGATATACATGGCAACAGTGCCGCCGCCGCCCGCATCAACCTTGCCAAGCTCGGAGGTCTGCCATACTACACCCGCATCATCGAGCACACTGCGTACAAAGCCCATAAATTCAGCCGAAGCATCGTTTGAGCCGGATTTGCCGCGCGAACCCGTAAATTTGGTGATAACAACGCCGCCGTTTGCAAAGCAGCTGTTGCGTCTCTCGTGAACCTCGGCAAAATTCGGGTCATATGCCGCATTTACATCGGATGAGAGGCACTTGGAGCTTCTTCTGACAACCGCGTCGGAAACGCCGAGCGTATTTGCCATATCGGCGATGATATCGAAATAAACGGCGCTCTTCATGCCGCTGTTGCCCTCGCTGCCTATCTCTTCCTTGTCGGCAAGAATAGCCATTACCGTGTGCTTCGGGTTTTCGGTTTCCATGAGAGCAGTCAGCGTAGGATAAGCGCAAACTCTGTCGTCATGACCGTAAGCACCGATAAGACTGCGATCGAAACCGATATCTCTTGCCTTGTTTGCGGGAACCATTTCAAGCTCCGCACTCATGAAATCGCCCTCTGTGATGCCGTATTTATCATTGAGAATCTTCATGATATTGAGCTTTACCGCGTCGCCTGTCTTTACGCTGTAGGGGCGCGAACCGATGAGAATATTGAGCTGTTCACCCGCGATGATATTACCGCCTGTCTTTGCCATCTGACCGCCTGCGAGATGCGGGAGCAGGTCTGTGATATAGAAAACAGGGTCATTATCGTCTTCGCCGACAACAACCTCGACCACGCTTCCGTCCTTCTTGGCAACAACGCCGTGAATGGCAAGCGGTATGGTTGTCCACTGATATTTCTTGATGCCGCCGTAGTAATGCGTCTTGAAGAAGCCGAAGCCGTCCGCTTCATAGAGCGGATGCTGCTTCAGGTCTATTCTCGGTGAGTCGATATGTGCGGCAGACATATAAACGCCGCTCTCGAGGCTTTCACTGCCGACAATGAATGCGGCAAGGCTCTTTCCGCGGTTATTGTAATAATACTTTTCGCCCGCGTTCACCTGCATGCCGAATTCAAAGGGTATAAATCCCTTTTCCTCAAGCAAAGCGACAGCTGTCTTTACACATTCGCGCTCCGTCTTGCCGTTATCGAGGAATTTTGCATAGCCCTTTGCATATTCAAAGCACTTCTCTGTTTCCTCTTCATTCATCTCTTCAAAAGCATTTTTGCCCTTGAAGAAAAGCTCTTCCTTCAGCGTGTCAGCTACGGATTTTTCATCCTTTTTTACATTTGTCTCTTCCATGATTTTTTCCTTTCTTTATGTAAATTATTTATTTTTCCAGTTATCGTATGCCGCCATGACCTTTTCGACATAGCGTTTTGTCGCGGCATCGGGAAGCTTATCATAGAGAAGCTCGCCTTCGCTGCTGTATTCGCCGTCCGCGAGCCATGAGCGAACCTTGTTTATGCCGCCGTGGTATGCCGCAGCCACCTGCATATCCGAGCCTGTGCCTACCCTGCGCAATCTCGTCTGAATCCACGAAACATAGTATGCGCAGCATTTTATCGAAAATTCGGGGTCATAGAGCCGCTCGGGCGGGTCGTCTATGCAGAGGTTTGCCGCGATATCAACCTTATATGTATCGGGCTTTATCTGCGTAAGCCCCATGGCATTCGAGGTTGAAAGCGCGTTGGCATTGAAGCCGCTTTCCACCTCGGCTATCGCTATCACGAGATACGGGCTGACGTCATACATTTTCGCATACTTTTTCGCAAATTCAAAGCATAGCTCGCGTGAAATATAGCGCTTTCCATCCATATTCACCTCTCGCTTTATCTTTGCCTCGCCGTAGGTCTTGTTGTATTCATTATAGTGGCGCATGACGGTTTTCATATATTCCGCCGTGGCGGCAGAGGGGATTTTATCCTGCTTGAGCACACCGCCCTCGGCATATTCGGAATTTGAAATCCACTTCCGCACATTGCCTGCTCCTGCATTGTAGGCGGCAAGGGCAAGCTCGGGCGAATTGAAATAGTCAAGCCATACACGAAAGTAAAACACTCCGCACATAACATTGAAATCCGGATCATAAAGCCTGCCCTCGCTCTCGTTTGAGCCGAGGCGGGGCTTGATATCTCCGGTATATGTGGCGGGCGATATCTGCATCAGTCCTATCGCGCCCGAGGATGAGACTGCATTGGCATTGAAATTACTTGCCGTGCGTATCATGGCAAGTATCATGTTTTCCTCTACGCCGTATTCCTCCGAATATTTATGTACTATCGGATAAACTTCCGCAAAATCAACCATTCTCTCCCTGCGCTTCGCCTCCGAAAAGGTAAGCAGTACAGAGGCAAGAATGAATATGACAAGCAAAATTATTCTGATATAAATCAGGAAAGGGCTTCTTTTTGCCATCAACGGACTCCTATCTTTTTTCTCAGCTCCGAGTAAACCTCGCAGAGCTCGCGTGCACCGTTGTTGCAGACGGTGAAATCGCAGTGCGTGCGGTAAAACTCATCGCTTTTCTGCGATGATATGCGGGCGTGCGCCTGCGCCTCGGAGATACCGTCGCGCGCCGCTATTCTCGCTATTCGTATATCTTCATCGGCTATAACTCCGATAACAAGGTCGCATTTCTTATCAAGCCCCGCTTCAAAAAGCGTCGGCGCGTCAAGTATAATGCCGCGATGTCCGCGTCCGTTTTCCGCCTCTGCCATCACAGCATCTGAAATGAGCGGCAAAACGGTTTTGTTCAGCCTTTCCAGCTCTGTCGGACAAGAAAATACAATTGCGGCGAGCTTTTTTCTGTCTATACCGTATTCAGCGCGCACCTCCGGAAAAGCGGCGCATACGGCATTTATGTATTTGCTCTCGCCGTAAAGCCTGTGTACGAGCGCGTCGCAGTCAATCACAAAAAAGCCGTCGGCGGCAAAGAGCGCCGAGAGCGCACTTTTTCCGCTTCCGCTTCCGCCTGTAATTCCGATAATCATAACACTATCAAACCTTTTCTATATTGTATCCGGAAGCCTTGAGCATCCTGTTGTAAAAAGCGAGCCCCGCATCGCCCGTGCTTGAAACGGTAGCATATATCCTGTCGGCGCCGAGATCGTCAAAATGCCGCAGAGCCGCAAAAAGCCGCCGCGCGTGCTCGCTCTCATCGCTCTTTTCGCCGAGGCTGACGGTATATTTCCCCGCAAGCTCGGGAATATATTCCTCAAAGCAGAGTATGCCTGTCTTTTTATCCTCGGCTTTTTTTGCCGAGAGAAATTTTATCGCACGCATATCAAAATCCGCCGTGCCGTCGTCACATATCAGTACAGTCGGCGCACTCGGTGCATAATGCCGATATTTCATACCGGGGGCTTTCGGTCTCATACCGACCTCCGGAATATGTGTTATCGTCGGGTCTTCCGAAACCTCGCCGAGCACCTCGCGGAGCATGTCGAGCGTTATCGCGCCGGGGCGAAGCAGTGTTGCTTTCCCGCCGGCAAGCTCAACTATTGTTGATTCCACGCCGATATCACATTCTCCGCCGTCTATCACCATATCTATGCGCCCGTCCATATCATGGAGCACATGAGCGGCGCAGGTCGGGCTCGGCTTGCCCGAGATATTCGCGCTCGGTGCCGCTATCGGCAGGTCGCAGAGGCGGATAAACTCCCTCGCTATCCTGTTTTCGGGGCAACGAAGCGCCACAGTCTCAAGCCCGCCCGTCGTCGCCATAGGCACTATATCGCGCTTCGGCATTATCACGGTGAGCGGTCCCGGCATGAATTTTCTCGCAAGCGCGTAGTAGGCTTCGCAGGTATACGCATACTTCTCCGCTTTCGTCGGCTCGTCTATATGGAGAATGAGCGGATTGTCGCTCGGTCTGCCCTTTGCCGCATAGATAGCCGCGGCGGCTTTTTCATCGAGCCCGTTTGCGCCCAGCCCGTATACCGTCTCCGTCGGAAAGGCGACAAGCCCTCCGCCTCGTATCACCTCTGCGGCGCGGCAAAGCTGCGGCTCAAGCGGCAGCTCTTTATTTATTTTTACTGTCTCTGTTCTCATTATTTTCGCCTTTCAGCTTTTCGGCGGTATCTGCCGCTATCAGCGCATTTATCATGCCGCCTATATCTCCCGCGAGAAAATTCTCGAAATTATATACCGTAAGCCCTATTCTGTGGTCGGTGATGCGCCCCTGCGGATAATTGTAGGTGCGTATCCTCTCGCTTCTGTCGCCCGTTCCGACCTGACTTTTTCTTGCCGAGGCAAGCTCGCTGTCGCGCTTTGTACGCTCCATATCATAGAGCTTCGTGCGCAGGAGCTTCATCGCCTTGTCCCTGTTCTTGAACTGACTGCGTTCCTCCTGACATTCGATAACGATGCCTGTCGGCTTATGCGTGAGGCGTACTGCGCTCTCGGTTTTATTGACATGCTGACCGCCCGCGCCGCTGCTCTTGCAGGATTCCAGCTTGATATCGGCTGGATTTATCTCTATCTCTATATCCTCCGCCTCGGGGAGCACCGCCACGGGGACAGTCGAGGTGTGGATTCTGCCGCTCGCCTCTGTTTCGGGTACGCGCTGAACGCGATGTACGCCGCTCTCAAATTTCAGCTTTGAATATGCGCCCTCGCCCTCTACGAGGAACGAAACCTCTTTGAAGCCGCCCAGCTCCGTTTCATTCAGCTCTATTATCTCCGTTTTCCAACCTACAGAGGCCGCATACATCGTATACATGCGGTAAAGATTGTAGGCAAAAAGCGCCGCTTCATCGCCGCCCGCTCCGCCGCGTATCTCTATTATAACATTCTTGTCGTCATTTGGGTCGTGCGGGAGCAAAAGAAGCTGCAGTTCGTCAAGGAAGCCCTTGCATTTCTCCTTTGATGCCGCTCTCTCCTCCTGTGCCATTTTCTTAAGCTCCGCATCGTGAGTCTCGGCGATTATTTCCTCCGCCTCTTCCTCGTTCTTTTTCTCGGCACAGTATTCCCTGTATTTTTCCACTATCGGCAGGAGTGTCTTGTGCTCCTTCATGAGAGCGCGGAATTTTTCCTTGTCCGAGACAACCTCCGGCTTTGCAAGCTCCGACTCTATACCGATAAACTTTTCTTCTATTTCCTTTAACTTTTCAAGCATAAAGCCGCTCCTTCTCCCGGTCAACCATAAATAATCATAGTATATTATACATTATAATTGCGATAAATTCAAGATGCTTTTGGCATAAAAGCGAAGAAATTGCAAAGAATAATCCCGAATGGAGATGATAAAAAATGATTACAGGAAAAGAAGCAAAGGCAAAACGCCGCGAGGCGATGACCGACCCGCACAGCCGCACAAAGGATGCTTTCCTCACAAATCCCGTTGCCAGTGCAAACGAATGCACTGGCATAACACAGCATATTCCCGAAAACGGCACGGAGGCGTCGGCATATACGGATATTTACGATGTCCCCGTAACGGCTCTCGACCACTCGTCAAAGCACAAAAAAGCAAGATAGCAAGCCGAAATCGCGGTGAAAAATCCGAGAATGGATTTTTTACCGCGATTTTAACGGCAGCGCGGGCATTTATTTACATTTTTCCGCTTGACTTATTGCCGCGCTTCATGTATAATAAATTGCTGGTCTTGTTGACCTGAAATCACGCCGCGAAGGCGGCAAACGGAGTGGATAAAATGAAATACGACGTAATTATCATAGGCGCGGGTCCCGGCGGCATATTCTCAGCATACGAGCTGACAAAGAAATCACCCGAGCTGAAAATCGCGGTTTTTGAGGCAGGGCATCCTCTTGCCAAGCGCCGCTGTCCCATCGACGGCGACAAAATTAAAACCTGCATCGGCTGTAAAACCTGCTCTATCATGAGCGGCTTTGGCGGAGCAGGCGCTTTTTCAGACGGAAAATATAATATAACAAATGATTTCGGCGGCACGCTTTACGAGCATATAGGAAAAAAGCAGGCACTCGACCTGATGAAATATGTCGATGAAATAAATATGGAATACGGCGGGAGCGGTACAAAGCTATATACCACCGCAGGCTCAAAATTCAAGAAGATATGCATTCAGAATAAGCTCAATCTGCTTGAAGCTTCCGTCCGCCACCTCGGAACGGATGTAAACTATGTCGTGCTGACAAATCTTTACGAATATCTGCGCACACGCATGGATTTCTGTTTCGATACGCCCGTGCATGACATCTGCAAGACAGATGAGGGCTTTGCGATATCTACGGATAAGGGCGACTTTGAATGTCGCGACTGTATAGTTTCCGTCGGCAGAAGCGGAAGCAAATGGATGGAAGAAATATGCAAGAAGATGGGCATACATACAAAATCCAACCGCGTCGACCTCGGTGTGCGCGTGGAGCTTCCCGCAGTTGTTTTCTCTCATCTCACGGACGAGCTTTACGAGAGCAAAATAGTATACAGAACAGAAAAATTCGAGGATAATGTCCGCACATTCTGCATGAATCCGCACGGCATCGTCGTAAACGAAAATACAAACGGCATCGTCACGGTAAACGGTCACAGCTATGAGGACCCGAAAATGCAGACGGAGAACACAAACTTCGCTCTGCTTGTTTCAAAGCATTTTTCCGAGCCTTTTGAGGACAGCAACGGCTATGGCGAAAGCATCGCCCGCCTCTCGAATATGCTCGGCGGCGGCGTTATAGTCCAGCGCTTCGGCGACCTTGTGCGCGGCAGACGCAGCAATCAGAAGCGCATAGAAGAATCATTCGTCACGCCTACCCTCGCGGCAACTCCCGGTGACCTCAGTCTCGTGCTTCCGAAGCGTATACTTGACGGCATAATGGAGATGATTTATGCCCTCGATAAGATTGCCCCCGGAACAGCAAACGATGATACCCTGCTCTATGGCGTGGAAGTCAAATTCTACAATATGGAAGTCGATACAAACGAGTATCTCGAAACGGAGTACAAGGGACTCTATATCATAGGCGACGGCTCCGGCATCACGCACTCTCTCTCCCATGCCTCTGCAAGCGGTGTTTTCGTCGCGCGCAGAATTGCGGATGAGATAAACGGATAAAATACAGCATACAAAAAGGTTGCGGCATCGCCGCAACCTTTTTTGCTTATTCTCTTATTTAGAATATTTCTCCACGATTTTCTTCATCTCGTCAAGCTTGGATATCGTGTCGAGCGTGAGCTTGAGCTGCGCTCTGCCGCGCTCGAGGTTGTGCTTCGGTCTGTCCTCGGCTACTCTGAAATATATATCGCCGTTCAGATAGTCCCCGAGAAAACGGAGCACAAGCTCATATGTGAGTATCACAACGGAAACAGGAAGCATATCGCGCTCGTTTTCGGTTATATTCGCACCGATACCGTCAAGAAAGCCGTGCGTATACTGCTCGAAAAGGTCGAGCCTGTGATAAACCTTTGAGAGGTCGCGCTCGTCCTCGGCGCTGTTGCAGGCGGCAAAGCGCACGCCGTCGCCGAAATCGTAGAGAAGCGAGCCGGGCATTACCGTATCAAGGTCGATAACGCAGACGCCCTCGCCCGTTACATTGTCAAGCATGACATTGTTGAGCTTTGTATCGTTGTGCGTAACGCGCAGCGGCAGTTTACCGTTTGCGAGCCCGTCAACTATCATGTGCGCATATGGCTCAAGCGCATAAATCTGCTCTATTTCCTTTTCGCATTCCGCTCTTCTCTCGGGAGAAGCATGCTCCACAGCCGCCTTGAAGTCGGCAAAGCGGCTCACCGTATTGTGAAAATTCGGTATCGTTTCAAAAAGGGTAGATGCATCATAATCGCCGAGCAGGCGCTGGAATTTGCCGAAAGCCTTTGCCGCATAGTAAAGCGACATTTCGTTTTCCGCCGCCTGAATGGATTTCGCGCCCTCTATAAATTTGTATACGCGCCAGCAGCCGCCGTCCTCTGCTCTGTACCATAGCTTGCCGTCCTTTGTCCTGATAACAGTCATCGCCTCTCTCTCGGGGTCGTCCACTCTTGCGGAGATGTATTTGCAGACATTTTCTATATTCTGCATCAATTCATCGGGATTTTTGAAAACATTTGTGTTTATTTTCTGCAGAATATAATCCTTCCCGCTGTCTGTCGATATCTTATATGTACTGTTTATGAGTCCTTCGGTTATAGGGATGCTATCAATCGGTGTTCCGTTTATATCAAACTTTTCGCTTATAAATATAGTAAATTTCATGCTGCCTCCGATGAAAATTTTTTGTTCTTTTCTATAATATCACACATTTTATATTTTTGCAAGTATAAAATTGCTCTTTTTCATTTTTCCTCATATATTGACAAAACCCGCACGACATGATAGAATATTTTATACATATAAAATCTCTGGAGGAAAAATGAAATACTTATCTGCATTTATTAAAGCCGTTTTCGCCGGAATCTGCGTCGGCATCGCGGGATTTATGTACTGCCGCATCAGCGACAAAAATCTCGGTGCCGTTCTTTTTACCTTTGCACTCTTCATGGTAGTCACCTGCGGATTTTTTCTTTTTACGGGAAAAGACGGCTACATCTTTGAAAACCCGCCTTCTTATCTGCTCATTCTGCTCATAACATGGATAGGCAATTTCGCGGGAACATGGCTTGTCGCCGCGCTCACGAACCTCACCCGTATGTCTGTCTCGGAGACAGCCGCCGCATTTACGGCTGCGCGCCTTGATGACAGCCTTCTCAGCCTTTTTGTGCTCGGCATATTCTGCAATCTGCTTATGTTTTTCGGCGTTGACGGATATAAGAATATAAAGCACGATGTCGGAAAATACATAGTACTTTTCCTTTCGATTTCACTTTTCATCCTCTGCGGATTTGAGCATTGCGTAGCGGATATGTTTTATTTTGCCGCCGCTCGCATGATAACCGGCGAAACCATGCTCCGCCTCGCCGTGATAACAGCTGGAAATATGGTCGGCTCCGTGCTCCTGCCGCTCTCGCGCAGGCTTTTCCGCGACTGAAGCTTGTTTTTTCCGAATTTATCGGCTTTTTTAATCAAATATCTATTTACAAGACCGATTTATTATGATAAAATATATTTTATAAATCAATAAGGACGGCTATTATTATGGATAAGAAAATTCTCGTAATAGGAAACAGCTACATGAACCTGCGCATGAAGATAAATCCGAAGAAAAAAGAAGGAAATACCGTTGAAAGCGGAGCTTATCGTTTTCACGCCTTCGGGAAAAGTGTTTCCACGGCAATCTCCATAGCCAAGCTTGGCGGCTCTTGCGCCTTCTGCACAAAGCTCGGCGCCGATACAAACGGTGAACGCCTCATGCGTTACTACGAAAAGTGCGGTATCATCACCGACAATGCAGAGACCGTTCAGGGTTATCAGACAGGCATGAGCGTCACTCTCTATGACGATTTCGGCGGTCATACAAATTATGTTTCCCGCGGAGTCGGCGAGCTTATTTCAAGAGAGGATATCGATAATGCACTCGCCTCATATCCCGATGCGCTCATAGTTCCGCAGGAGCCTCTGCTCGTGGCTCACGAGGTTGAAGAGGAAATCTCCATCGAGGACGATCTCTCGGAGGAAAAGGACGATTCCGAAGAAAAGCGCGTGCATATAGTAAAGCGCACTGAATATGAGGATCTCGCGGTATATGCGCTGAACCGCGCCGCCGAGCAGGGTCTTGATCTGATTCTCGAATACAATTCGCATACGGCAAAGCTCCCGCTGGAGAGTCTCAAAAATGTCAAAACGCTCATTATCTCCGAGGATGAGATATATGCGCTCACAGGCTTCTTCCCCGATACGGCGGATAAGGCTGTTCGCGCGATAATTTCGCTCTCCGCAAAGATAAAGGCAAAATTCTATGTGATAAACAGAAATGGCACTTCGTTTGTATATGACGGAAATACCTACGAATATGCAGAGGCGCCGCATGCGCTGAAAACCGCCTCCGATGGAAAGGAATTTTTCTCTCCCATATATATCGGCGCTTACGCATATGAATTTTTCAAGAGCCGTCATCCCGTGCGTGCCGCAAGATATGCGCAGATAGTGACGCTCCTCGCCCGCGCGGCAAACGGCAATCTCGAATATATCCCGAGCAAAGCCGATATAGAAAAGTACATGGCTGAAAACAAGATCGACCTCAACAGAAACAGCTTCTGAGCGGGAGGCAAGATGGCAGAAAAAATACTCGGCGTCGATTTCGGCGCAGCAAGAACGGGTCTTGCCGTTTCCGATGACCTCGGAATGTATGCGCACGGCATAGGAAATATCAAGAGCTACAATGCCGAAAAAGCCGCGGCTGAAATCGCGGCAAAGGCAAGTGAGCTTTCGGTCAGCCTTATCGTCGTAGGTAAGCCGGTGAACATGGACGGTTCTCTCGGCGAAAAGGCGCAGAGCGCGATGGCTTTTGCCGATATGATAGGAGGGCTCTGCGATATTCCGGTCACGCTGTATGACGAGCGCTGTACCACCGTTATGGCGCATATGTATCTGCGCGAATCCGGCATCAAAACAAAAAATCACCGTGCCACGGTCGATTCGCTCGCAGCTCAGATAATCCTGCAGGATTATATGGACATGATAAAAAATAAAAAATCTAATGAAATGAAGGATAAATGACGATGAAAAACACAGAAAAAACAATGGATAAGCTCGTTGCGCTCTGTAAAAACCGCGGCTTTGTTTTTGCCGGCTCCGAAATTTACGGCGGTCTTGCAAATACATGGGATTACGGTCCTCTCGGCGTAGAGCTGAAAAACAATATCAAGAAAGCATGGTGGAAGAAATTCGTCACCGAAAGCCCCTACAATGTAGGTCTTGACGCGGCCATTCTCATGAATCCGCAGACATGGGTTGCTTCCGGTCACCTCGGCGGCTTTTCCGACCCGCTCATGGACTGCCGCGAATGTAAGGAGCGCTTCCGCGCAGACAAGCTTATCGAGGATTACTGCGAAAAGACAGGCAAAGCTCTCGAAAAGCCCATCGACGCTTTTTCGCAGGAAGAAATGAAAAATTTTATCGAGGAAAACAATATCCCCTGCCCCTCCTGCGGCAAGCATAATTTCACGGATATCCGTCAGTTCAATCTGATGTTCAAGACATTTCAGGGCGTCACCGAGGATGCAAAAAATACGGTTTATCTCCGCCCCGAAACGGCACAGGGTATCTTTGTAAACTTCGTCAATGTTCAGCGCACCACTCGCAAGAAGCTGCCTTTCGGTATCGGTCAGATAGGCAAGTCCTTCCGCAATGAGATAACCCCGGGAAACTTCATTTTCCGTGTCCGCGAATTTGAGCAGATGGAGCTTGAATTTTTCTGCGAGCCGGATACCGACCTTGAGTGGTTCTCATACTGGCGTTCTTTCTGCAAAAACTGGCTTCTCAGCCTCGGCATGAAGGAAGAAAACCTCCGCCTGCGCGACCATGACCCCGAGGAGCTCTGCTTCTATTCCAAGGCGACAACAGACTTTGAATTCATGTTCCCGTTCGGTTGGGGCGAGCTCTGGGGTGTTGCCGACCGCACGGATTATGACCTCACCCAGCATCAGAATACATCGGGCAAAGATCTCACATACTTTGATCCCGACAAGAATACACGCTATATTCCCTATGTTGTGGAGCCAAGTCTCGGAGTTGAGCGTTCGTTCCTCGCATTCCTCACGGAGGCTTACGATGAGGAAACTCTCGAGGGCGGCGATGTACGCACGGTGCTTCATTTCCATCCCGCACTCGCTCCCTTCAAGGCGGCTGTCCTGCCCCTTTCAAAGAAGCTCGGCGATAAGGCTATGGAGATTCACAATAATCTCGCAAAGCACTTCCCTGTTGATTATGATGAGACAGGCTCCATAGGCAAGCGCTATCGCCGCGAGGATGAGATAGGCACTCCTTTCTGCATCACGTATGATTTCGATTCCGAAAACGACGGCTGTGTAACCGTCCGCGACCGCGATACCATGGAGCAGGTTCGCATTAAGACAGACGACCTCGTTTCCTATATCGAAGAAAAGCTGGAATTCTGAATATAACCAAAGGAGCTGCGGCAATTTTGCCGCAGCTCCTCATTTTTTTATTTCTCTGCTATCGTCACATTTGCGGGAAGAATATTTGCCTGTTTATATACGATTTCGAGTATCTGCGAAAGCTGATTGGGCTTGAGCCCCTCACTCTTTACGATAATGTTTGCCTTGTCGCCGTTTATGACTGCCACGCATTCTTCAAAGCCCTTTGCTTTTATGAGAGTCTCGATATTGGATTCCTTTTCGATGGTTGCCGCTATTGCCGTTATATCGGCAAGTGCCTGTTCTTTTGCCGCGTCAAGACTTTTTGCATCGTCGACAACACCCTGAAGAACCTCCATAGCCTCATCTCTTGCGCGCTGTCTCTCTATCTGCGATGCGGCAAAATAATTTGACGCTGTGTTCGTTTTGTCATCGACATCGACATTACCGGAGGGCTGGTCCTTACCCGAATCGGGCTTTTCGGTCTTGCCGAAGATTGCCCAGTTTACATATACTGCGGCACCGATAAGCAGAACCGAAAGCACTATCACAAGATTGCGCACGCCGAATTTCCTGATGCCCTTTTTCACGCTGTCACCGGTGAAAATACTGCCGAATTTGAAGTTGTGCTCCTTTGCCTCCGGAAGGCTGAGTACGGTTTCCTCTCCTTCTGTTTGATTTGCCATGCCGGCTCTGATAGCGGCTCTCTCTTCGTTTCTCATAATAAATCTCCTTAAATATAAAAATTTATTTTACCCCGACAATACAGATTCTGTTGCTCGGAAGTCCCAGCGCTGTCGATATGACCGCGATAAGCTTTGATTGAATACCCGGGTCATCGCCGCCGCGGCACGCAACGGAAACGCCTTCAACGGGAGGATATATTTCCTTTTGCAGTATGAGTGTGCCCGCACCGTTTTCCTTGCGCACGGTTATGTATTCCCTGTCCGTGCCGCCTTCGTCCGATTTTTCGTCAGACACATAAACATACTGCACCCCGTCGCTGACTGTTACGATAACGCTCGCATTGTCCGAACCTGTTATTTGCCTCGTTATGGTTCTAATTTTATTCTCGAGGCTCTCTATATATGCCAAAGTTGCGTTATCTTCCGTATTTTCTGCGGTATTTTTTTGCGCCGCCGCCTTTTTGCCGCCCGATGAGCCTATTATCACAAGCAAAACGCCGAAAATGCCGAGCGCGGCAAGTATGACGAGCTTCAGCTTCGGCGGCATGTCCTTAAGCTTTGTTTTCATTTCCGTCACCTCCAATAGGTAATTTCTATTTCTGTTTTGTGAAGAAACATTTCATCAAGCTCCGCTTTTATCTTTTCCGCAGGTGCGCTCTTCGGAAGAGTCAACGTCAGCTTCTTTATCTCAACCGATGATGTGTCGCTCCCGTCGAGCGTCACGCCGACGCTGACGCTCTCCCTTTCAATGCCGTACTTTTCACAGATGTAATTCCGCACAGATGCGGCAATGTTTTTGCGCGTCCGCTCTATGAGTATCCCCTCCGCATCGGGATTTTCGCCCGTTTCATATGCGGCGTCGTCGCCGATATCGGAAATATAACCGGAAATACCTCCTATCACCTGTACTGTCGGAATGCAGATTGCCGCCGCCGTGCAAAGCAGGCAGATATATCTTATATATTTTTTCATTTCTCCCTCGGGAGAAAGATTTATCGCCAGCCCGCTTACCGCAAGCACACAGACGAGCATATAGACATAGTTTTTTATTTCTTCCATGATATCACCCTATGAAATGCCGGCGAGCACCGAAAGCGAAAAAATAAAAAATACGCCGGTTACAGCGGAAAGCGAAACGAAAAAGCCCGCTATTCCCGCAGTATCCGAGAGAAACCGGCTTTCCCTCTCCAGCCCGAGCATCACGGCAAAAGAAGCCGAAAGCTCAAGCAGTGCCTTGTTTAAGAGTATGTATATGATAGGCGACACGGTCATGAAAAGTACCGCCGCCGCGCCAGCGATTCCTACAGCCGAGCGAATCGTGCCGATGCTTCCCGTTATGGCGGTGAGCGCCTCGTTTATCGCGCCGCCGACTATCGGAATGAAGCTGCCTACGGCAAATTTCACACCCTTGAGTGCCAGCGAATCCGCGCTTTTCGTTATGACGCTCTGAAAAGCAAGCGTGAGCGAAAGCAGAAGCATGATAAAAGAAAGCAGATATGTCACCGTCTTTTTCACAGTTGCCGTTATCCCTGAGAGTCCGGCGTTTCCGCACATGGCGCCGCCCGCCGAAATGGCAAAGCACATCTGTATGAGCGGAAAAAGCACGCCCGCACATATATTTTCGAGTATAGCCAGTGCCGCCGTTATTATCCCGCCCGAAACAGCCGCCGTGCTGACCTTGCCGCTCGCATAGAGGAGCGCCGTCATCACGGGCATCAGCTTCGTGACAAAGCCCGATAGCCCGAGGATAAAATCCTTCGTCAGCGAGAAGAGCGATCCTGTCGCCTCATAGACGGCGGCGCAGATGCAGACCGATGATATATACGAAAATACGCTCTTCACCGACGGGCTTGCAATGCTGTCGCCGAGCGCGCCGAGCACAGAGGAAATGACGAGTATCCCGAGCAGAAAAGAAAAGCTTTTCACCGCACGCGGGAAAGAGGACGAGAGCATTTTTCCTGCCGCCCGCAGGAAAAATCCGATGCTCAGCTTTTCCGAAAGTCCCGATACACCGCCGGTGAAAAAATCGGACGGTATGTATTCCCGCATCTCCTCGGGAAGCCCCTCGTATACCGAGCCTTGTCCGAAATCCGTCTCGCTTTCGTCCGTGCCATCGGCATATACGGTAGTCGATAATATTGCAATTAGTATACATAAAATAATTACTATTCTTTTCATTTTTATTCAAGTATTTTTTGCGTCAGAGACAAAATTTCGCGTACCACGGGCAGCCCGAGCAAAAGTATGCCCACCTTGGCGGCAAACTCCAGTTTTGATGCCACTGCCCCCTCTCCGCTGTCTCTGCATATATCTGCAGCGGTCTGCGCGGTTATTCCTATGCCGAGAGCCTTCAGAACCGCGGAGAAATAAAGCGAATAAGAATTTTCCCGCGACAAACCCTCGGCAAAAGCGACTATCGGATACATGGATGATATGGCGGAGGCGAGGATAATTACACAGGTTATAACGCCGACAGGAATGGCAAGCTCGCTTTTTGCCGCACGCATTATGAGCGCGGCACAGACGCCGATAACGGCTATGCCGCAAAGCTTTATCACCGTCATAAGCCGAATATCCCCTTTATCATGTCAAAAAGCCCGCCTATCTCGCCGACAAGCATCAGGAGAACTATCACTATGCCGGCTATAGTGACAAAAAGTGCCTGCTCGTCCCTGCCCGATTTGGAAAGTATCTGATGCGCCACCGTCACGAGCAGACCGACACCTGCCACTTTCAGAATAAGCTCCGTATTCAAATAAAATCACCACCTGTTTTCGCTCATATGAGCAGAAGCGCCGCCATGGCGCCGAGAGTGAAGCCGAGCGTGCGGTAAAGCTTGGTATTCTTCTCGCAGAGTGCTCTCTGCTTTGCCGTCTCCGCCTCCATGGATTTGATGCAGTATTCAAAATTTCTCATCTGCATCGGCTCGTTGCTCTTGCCTATATGCGAGCCGAAAGCTTTCACTATTTCCGCCTGCGAGGGAGAAAGGCAAAAGCTCTCGCCGCATGCCTCAAAGGCATCTATCCAGTTGTTTCTGTAAACTCCGCCGCTTTCCTCACATAACTTTGCAAGAAAGCCTGCTTTCGCGAGCACGGGGTCTTCAAATCCGCGGTAAATCTGCTTCGTCGGCGCGAGGAAATAATGTATCTGATTTTTCACATATTCGAAAAGCGAAAGAAAAGCCTCGCATTGGCGCAGCTTCAGCTTTTCCCTCTCGCAGAGCGTCAGCCCCGAGAGCGTGCATGAGACGAAAACAACAAGCGCACCGATATATTTCAGCATGGCTCGCCGCCCGCCGCATCGTATATTTCAAAGCGGAAATTACTGTCCGCCGCCGCACGGGAAAGCCCGATATAATAACGGAAAATCCCGTGTTCGCGCAGCAGTCTTATATTCGGGCGCATGAAAAGTGAAGAGAGGCTGTCCGCATGTGCGGAGGCGATGAGCGGCACGCCGCTGTTCTGCGCCGAGAGGATGACTCCCGCTTCCTCCGCCGAGCCTATTTCATCGCAGATTATCACCTCTGCCGACATCGTGCGCGTGGCTATCTCTATCCCCTTGGCGCGCGGATAACCGTAGAGCACATCTATGAGCGTATTTGCCATGCTTTCCTCCGTAAAAAGCTCGCCGCGCGTATCGATAAGCGAAATGCGCCTGCCACGCAGCTTCACGGCGATATCGCGCAGCAGCGTTGTCTTGCCCACACCCGGAGGCGAATATATCAGTGTGCTGTTTATTCTGCCGCCGTCATGTATGAGCGGCAGAATCTCATCGCAAACGCCGTAGACCCCGTGCGGTATGCGCACGGATATCGCCGTGATACCGTAAACGCCCGAGAGCGCATTTCCCTCGCATCTCGCATGACCGCAGATGCCGATCCGGTAGCCTCCGTCAAGCAGGATATATCCCTCGCGCATCGTGTCGCCGTAGGTATGTATCGAATCCTCACAGAGAAGTCCGAGCGTCTGAGACATATCATCGGGTGTGCAATATATGCGCTCACCACCGAAAATCGAGATGTTTTTCCCCGCCGCCGTTATCGAAAAAAGCGCACCGAGACGCAGTCTTATTTCAGAGATAAATGATGCCGCCGCAGG
>ERZ860322.114-NODE-114-length-62796-cov-10.445849_pt1 | contig 62796 bp, 43 predicted proteins | sample MGYA00509979_ERZ860322 | MGnify/ENA primary metagenome ERZ860322 (study PRJEB30046, sample SAMN00715217) | human gut metagenome | study: EMG produced TPA metagenomics assembly of the A metagenome-wide association study of gut microbiota in type 2...
GTGAAGCTTTTTTGTGTTTTTGTGAGCTATTCTTTCATTTTAACTTTACACTGCCCAAATTATTTTCCCTTGAACTGCTGCTTGAGTCTCTTCTCCTTGGAGAGGATACGCTTTCTGAGTCTGAGCGACTTGGGCGTGACCTCAAGCAGTTCGTCGTCCTTTATAAATTCCATGCACTGCTCAAGGCTCATCACCGTATGGGGCACGAGGCGCAGCGCGTCATCGGAGCCGGAGGCACGGGTGTTTGTCAGATGCTTATTCTTGCAGATATTGCAGACTATGTCCTCATTCTTGGCGCATTCGCCGACTATCATGCCCTCGTAGACCTCAACGCCCGCGGGGATGAACAGCCTGCCTCTGTCCTGAGTGTTGAACAGACCGTAGGCGGTGCTGACGCCCGTTTCATGCGCGACTATCGAGCCGCGCTCGCGGGTAACTATCTCGCCCTTATAGGGCTCGTAGCCGTCGAAAAGCTGGTTCATGATGCCGTTGCCGTTTGTGTCGGTGAGGAACTCCGCGCGGTAGCCGATGAGTCCTCTCGACGGGATGCGGAACTCAAGGTGAGTCGCGCCGCCGTCGCGCGTGCCCATGTTTATAAGCTCGCCCTTGCGGGAGCCGAGCTTCTCTATGACCGCGCCGACATACTGCTCGGGGACTTCGACTATCAGCAGCTCCATAGGCTCGCAGGTCTTGCCGTTTATTTCCTTGAGGATGACCTTCGGGCGCGAAACCTGAAACTCATAGCCCTGGCGGCGCATAGTCTCTATAAGAATCGAAAGATGCAGCTCGCCGCGGCCGGAGACTTTAAACGTGTCTGTCGAATCCGTCTCCTCAACGCGCATACTGACGTTCGTCTCGACCTCCTTGAACAGGCGGTCTCTTATATTTCTCGAGGTAACAAATTTGCCCTCGCGGCCCGCAAACGGGCTGTCGTTGACCATGAAATTCATGGATATCGTGGGCTCGTCTATTTTTATAAACGGCATCGGCTCGATGCAGTCGGGTGAGCAGGCGGTCTCGCCGATATTTATGTCGCCTATGCCGGAGATGCAGACGATATCGCCCGCAGCGGCGGAATCAACCTCGACACGCGAGAGCCCCTCAAACTGATAGAGGCGCGACACCCTGACATTCTCCTGAGTGCCGTCCGTCTTGCAGAGCACTACGGGCTCGTTCTTCGTCACTCTGCCGCGCTCGACTCTGCCGACACCGATTCTGCCGATATAGTCGTCATAGTCAAGGCTCGTGAAGAGAATCTGAAGCGGGGCATCGACGTCGCCGTCGGGAGCCTCGATATGCTCAAGTATGGCGTCGAGCAGGGGGCGCATATCGCCCGAACGGACGGTGGGATCGAGCGAGGAATATCCGTCCCTCGCCGAGGCGTAGATAACGGGGAAGTCGAGCTGATCCTCCTCCGCACCGAGGTCGATAAACAGGTCTATGACCTCATCGACAACCTCTGCGGGGCGCGCGTTGGGTCTGTCGACCTTGTTGATAACGACAAGAACCTTCTTCTTGAGCGCAAGGGCCTTTTTGAGGACGAAGCGCGTCTGGGGCATACAGCCCTCAAATGCGTCGACGAGCAGAAGCACGCCGTCAACCATCATGAGTATGCGCTCGACCTCGCCGCCGAAATCGGCATGGCCGGGAGTGTCAACGATGTTGATTTTCACGCCGTTATAGTGGACGGCGGTGTTCTTCGAAAGTATGGTTATTCCGCGCTCGCGCTCAATGTCGTTTGAGTCCATGACCCTTTCCTGAACCTGCTCGTTGGCTCTGAATATGCCGCTCTGCTTGAGCATCTCGTCAACGAGGGTGGTCTTGCCGTGGTCAACGTGCGCTATTATGGCTATATTTCTTACGTCTTCTCTCTTTGCCAAAAGGATTCACCCGTTCCTGAAAAAATTTGTGATGATAAAAGCTGAAAACGGTCTTCGGATGGCTGTTTTTCCGTCAGCGCGCACAAAAACAGACCGAAATCTTTGTGCGTCCTGACGAAAAAACCCCCGACAGACGACCGCGCCGCCGCCAAATGCGACGGAAAACCTGCGCTTGCAAAAGCTTCTAAAAAGCACTTTTTCGGCGGAACGCGAGGTCCCGCCGAAAATCAGTGTATGTTTTGATTATTCGCCCTTCATCTCAAGGAGCTTAACCTTACCCTCATAGGAAGCAACGCTGACCTTGATGGAATCGGTGATAGCAGCCTTGATGTCGTCCTCGGTAACACCGAGATCCTTGAAAGCATAATCGGTGGGCATGAAGAGATCGAGATCCATGATCTCCGGAAGACCCATGGGATTGATACCGCTGTCGATGCCCTTCTCGGCATACTCCTTGACAACGCCCTTGAGTCCCATTCTCATCATCCACGGGGGGATACCGATAATCTTTCTGTTGTCGCCCATGCCTCTTGCGGCGTAGACAATCTTGAGGAACGGAGCCCACTTCATGTTGTAGCAGCTGATAGGCCATGCCTTGGCGCCGGTGCTGCGCTCTGCCGCGCCGACAATGGACTCACCGACCTGACGGACGGTAAGCATAGCTGTACCTCCTCTGGGATACATGGTGAAGGGAAGCTTGTCCATTCTCTTTATCTGCTCGATAAGGATAACCCAAACGGGCTTTCTGCCGGGCTGAGTGCCGAAGATGTAGGGCAACTCGAGAACGGCAACATCGAAGTTGTCATCGGCATAGGAGAAAGCGACGTTCTCCTGGTCGATACGGCTTCTGATATAGGGGTGCTTCTCGCAGAGCTTCATATCTGGACGCTCTTTGGCAAGGTAGGAGAAGTAAGAGCCGAGGATAACGGCCTTCTTGTAACCGAGCTCCTTGCAGATGGGAAGAAGTCTCTTGAGCGGAGCGATGTTGTACTTGTAGTAAGCGTCGTAAACGGGTGCGGGGAACTCGACTCTCTCGTCAACGCCTGCGGCGAAAACGAAGCAGTCGCAGCCGGCCATGAGCTCTTTTATCTCGTCGTCGGTCTTCTCGTAGATGTTGCACATTACGATCTCCATCTCCTCGGGGATGGGAGCTCCTTCGGGAAGGGGCGGGAGAGCAACAGACTTGACGCTGTGGCCTCTGTCAATGAAAATACGTGCTGCGGCGCTGCCGAGAAGGCCGGTGCCGCCAATCATAAATACCTTCATTTTGTTTACCTCCAATATATTTGCAATAGCTTACTTATTATACTTTTTATATCGGTAATAGTCAAGCGATAAAGCATAAAAAAGTGTACTAAAGTACAGCGAAAAAAGAGTCTTTATTTGTGTAAAAAATCCCCATGCCCGAAAAACCGCGGGGAAATCATATCGGAGGTGCTTTGCGGGATGTTCGTGAGGCATAAAACCGCCCTTTATCGGTTCGGTTTGCGGGGAGTTGTCGTCGGCACACCGTAGGGGAGAGTTTTGTTCGCCCGCAAAAATACAGCGGTTGACGTATATTACAACCGTGTAGGGGCGTATATTATCCGCCTGCGGGTTATACAGAGATTTACAGCTTTCCTAAACCCGTGGAACACAAAAATAACGGATGAGGACATTCTCCAAAAGGGAAAGCAAGCGACTTTATAAATTTCGAGGAACAAGTCTCCAATAGCCGCGCCGCAGAGGTAGAAACTAATTAAGAACCGCGAGGGAACGGCGTGCTATGTACGCCGCACGAGCCCGTACTGTTTGAGCGAAGCGAGTTTACGGGCGAATGTGCCGAGCTGCCTACTGAGCAGTACAAGCTATGTACTGCGGTGCGGCGTTCGCGGGGGTACAGGGGGAAGCCGCCCGCAAGGAGGTGAGCAAGCGTCGGTTTTGCGCAGCAAAACTGCTTGCACTTAAAAGCATTGGATTTTTGATGACAGGCAAGAAAAAGGCGCGCAGAAATGCTTTCGCATTTCAAGCGTTTTTTTCGCAGCATGGCGCAAAAAGACTTGCTTTTAAGCGGTGCTTGCTTGCCTTCTTGCGGGCACAGTTTGCTTTTCTTTTGCAGGCATTTTCTTTTTCAAATAAAAAGAAAATGCCGAAACGCTGTAGAAGATAAAATATTTAGCTAAAGTAGGGAGCGAAGGTAGTGGGTAAAAAATTTATAGTATAACATCGTGCCGCTGTCGCGGCAAAGGGTCGTCGAGTCGCCGACCCCTACAAAAGGACATTGAAATTAAATAAACAGGGAAAAATCGGCGAATCTGTACCGCAACCCCTCAGCATCGGCGTTCCGCCGAGCCGGCTCCCCTGCTGGGAAACCATAATTGCAACCGCTCCGCAACGCCCTGTTTGTCAATCTCTTAAATTATCTCATAAGGCTTCACGCTATATACAAGAAAAGTCCCGACAGGTATTACACTGTCGGGACTGAATTTATTTTACGGACACTTGATATTTTATCGGTCTTCTTTTTTGCGCTTTGCGGTGCAGCCGATAACGAATGCCGCGCCCGCGAAGGTTATAAGCATAACGGGAGCCGCCGCGCCGGTGTCGGGAACCTTGCTGTCGCTGCCGGGCTTAGAGGTCTCGGGCTTCGTCGAGGGGACTATCGGGCTCGCGGGATCGGAGGGATCGAGCGGCTCGCTCGGATTCGACGGGTCTGAGGGCTCTTCCGGCTTCTCGGGCTTTCCGGGCCAATGGGGCAGACCGGGGATTTCGGGAAGCTCGGGCAGGTCGGGAAGGTCGGGAAGACCGGGCTTCTCGGGCTTTTCGGGATTCTCGGGAACGTCCTTTTCGGACTTCGAGAGCGCGAAGGAGTCGATTCTCTTTGCGCCGCCGTCCGCTTCGTCGTCGAGCATATATGCGTCGAAGTAGAGCTTGCTGCCGTCAACGGTTATTGCGGAGAACACCGCGCTGTCCGCATCGTAGATAGCCTCGGCTCTCGGGAAGAGCTTGTCGGTATCCTTGACGTCCTTTGTCTGGTAGCTCTTGACGCCCGCGCACGCGCTGATAACATAGACGGTGCCTTCGGGGTTGAGCTTGACGGTATAATCTCTGCCGCCGAAGCTTATCTTCTGCTCCTCGGCCTTGACGATCTTGTTGTTGTCCATAATGTCGGTACGCAGATAGACGTGGTCGTGACCCTGGAGAACGACGTCGATTCCGAGGTCGGGCAGGAGTCCGCACAGCTGCTTGCGCATCGCCTTGACATCCTTGTCGTCATAGTGCGAGCCGTTGGAATAGAGTGCCTTATGGAGGACGACTATCTTCCACTGGGCATTGCTCGCCGCGGCGTCCGCCTTGAGCCATGCGAGCTGATCGTCGCTGAGTGCCTTGGAGTCGCTGAGATTGTTGGTGTTGAGGACGATGAAGTGAGCGTTGTTGTAATCATAGGAATAGAACACGCCGCTCTCTCTGTCCTGATCGACTGTCTTGGGCAGGACAAAGTTCTGGTCGAGCATATATCCGCTCTTCTCATGGTTGCCCGCTGCGGGCATGATAGCGGTGCTCCTGATATTCTCGGAGGCATTGAAGAACCACTGCCACTGCTTGAAGTGCTTGGTATAATCTACCTGGTCGCCCGCGCTGGCAAAGAACTTGCCCTCGGGGAAGAGCTTGAGCGCGGTATCGACTACCTTGCCCCATGTGCCGTACTGAATGGCGTTCTGCGACTGCTCGTCGCTGACATGGAAGAAGGTGAAGGAGTCGGAATTGTCCGCCGTTTCGATTATACCCGTGCCGCTCCACCAGCCGCGCTTGGCGTCGCCGACTCTGTAGCAGTATTTAGTGCCGGGCTTGAGACCGGTTATTGTCGCCGTATGGCGGTTGACGTTGAAGCCGAAGGAGATGAAGCCGATAATGCCGAGGTCAACGCCGGGATACTCTCTCTTGACGAGCTCGGAGGTCGTATTGACCTTGACGCCCTCGGGGAGCTTATCCGTGAAGGTCGGGGTCTCCGAATATTCGGCTATCTGAATGTCGGAATTTTTAAGGCTGTATTTCGTGTACCAGTTGATGCTTCTCTCGGTCGAAGCGTCGCCGCTGAAGGTCGTGCCGATATTCGAGGGCAGGCGCATATTGTCAACCGTGACCTCGGGCTCGACGGGGCCGTCATAGACGAGCTTTACGTTGAGGTCGGACTTCACGTCGGGGTTGGTGTCCTCAACGAGGCTGCGAAGCATTCTGCCTATAGTGTAGCCGAGGCTGTCATACTGGCTCTGGGTCATATACTCGTCCATAAGAACGGTGTTGAGTATATTGCGTATGCTGCTGTACTTCTCGGGCAGGAGGTTGAGGACGCTGTAAATAACGTTCTCGTAGCTCGGGTTGCCGCGGAAGATTATATTCATGAAGATGTCGGTCATAACGCCCATGGGGCTTGTGACCGTGCCGGCGGGGAAGAGCTTGCCGGGGTTGAACTTGAGGGTGGAGAGGATCTCTCCCTCGATAACGTCGTCAAGCAGGGTGTCGATAAGGAAGTTCAAAAACTCCTTGGCGCCGTCTCTGTTCTCAAAATAGTCGAGAACATCGTTCATGAACTTGTCGTCGCTGATATCCTCGTCTGCGTTATAGAGGGTGCTGATGACCGTATAGGCCGCATCCTCAAAGGTGCCCTTTTCGTTCTTGCTCTCGAGTCCCATGCGCTCATAGAACTTGGTGCACTTGTAATCGGACACCTGATAGTCGAACACCTTGTTGATAACGCCGTTGATGACCTCAAAGACACGGTCGGGGTCGTTGATATAGGCCTCGTCTACCTGAGCGCAGAGATCCTTGATGAAGCTCATAATGTTGCTGCTGACGGTAAATATCTCGACGCTGCCTACCTCAAAGCCGTTCGTGCCGAGCGCGTCGATAATTATCTTCTCAAGGTCGATTCCCGACGCCTCAAGGAAAGCATAGAGTCCGCCGGCCTTTTGGATATTGCTGAAAATTCCGGAGAGCGCGTCCTCGACCATGGTTGAGGCGAAGTTGCGTATATCGCCGGGGCCGTAGGTCTTGAAGAAGGAGTAGCTGTCCTTAAAGGGCTGGGCATAGGTCTTTGAAGTGCCGTTGGGGAAGTTTACGACAATGGGTCCGTCCTCGTCAATGTCGTGGGACTTGACGTCGCAAACGGTCTTGCCGTCTGTGGTATTGTCAAAGGTCACGGTTCTGAACTTGTTCGGGAAAGCCGTGAGAGAGGTCGTCTCGATATCATACAGGGTCTCGCCGTTGTCATTGGTGTGGGCGGCGATATCGGGGGTATGAAGATGTCCGCTGAAGGTGAAGTGTATTCCCGCGTCGGCAAGAGCCTCGGTGCGCTCCATCCAATCGTCGAGCACGAAGGCATAGAACAGCTCGTCCTCTATCGTCATGTGCGGGACAAAGTTGTGGTGAGCCATGCCTATGACGGTCTCGCCGTTCTTCTTTGCCTTTTCGCACTGCTTGAGAGCCCACTCCATAAGCTCGGGAGTGAGGCAGCCGGAGGTCTCCTGAACATCGTTGCCCTTTGCGGTGGCATCTGCCGAATATTTGCAGGAATCAAGCACGAGAAGTCTGTAGCCGCCCTTGAGCCTGACTGCGAACGAGAGACTGCCCGCCTTGCCGCTCGAGGGAGTGAAAACATCCTCTTTTTCGTCCGTTACAAGGTCGCGGCCGAGATTCTTGTATATCTCGCGGAAAGCCTCGGGAGTGGTTATCTCCGCGGACTCCTTGACGCCGTTTTTGAATGTAACGCCGCTGTAGTTGTTGATGTCGTGGTTGCCGTTTACAACGATGACCTGTATTCCGCTCTCCTTTTCAAAGGCTTCGAGCTTTGCGGCAAGAGCCTTGTGACCCGCCAGCTCACCGTTGAAGGTCAGGTCGCCGGGGATGAATACATAGTCGCTCTTCTCGGCAACAGCCTTTTTGAGCGCCGCGTCGATAAGGGCGTTGACTTCGTTGTGCTCGCGGTAGCCCCTGTCGTTCCATGCGTTGTAGGCTTCGCTGAATCCGTTTTCCGTATCCCCTGTTCCTTTTTCGGAATCAGCAAAATAGTGAATGTCGGAGATCGAGGTGACTCTGAGCGTGCCCTTTTCCTGGGCAAAAGCACCGAGAACTCCGGTAGGGACGGCGGCAAGTATGAGCGTCATGCAGACTATAACCGCGATGATGCGGCTTGCCAGTCTTCCTCTGTTTTTCATTTCGTTTCCTCCTTTTTCTGATTTTATTTAAAATAAAAACGAAACTTCTTAATTTTCCGGACTGTCATTATCTTCGGCTATGCCGAGATATGCGTCCGCTTCGGCGGAGTCCATGCTCTCTATTCCCTTGAGCTTGCCCGTCATAATGCGGTTTCTGTCCTGCGCGGCGACAAGTGTGCGCCCCGCTTCGTCTATCTTTTTCTTCGCCTTGTCGAGCACCTCGCCGAACTTCTCATACTGCGCCTTGGCAACGGAGAGCAGGCGGCGAACCTCGTTCGCCTTCTCGTTTATCGCCACAGCCTTGAAGCCCATGGAGAGGGAGTTGAGAAGCGCGGTTATCGTGGTCGGCCCCGCTATCATGATGTTGTATTCGCGCTGGATACGCTCGGCTATGCCCTTGGGAGAGGACGCGATTTCCGCATAGAGCCCCTCCGTGGCCAGATACATTATGGCAAAAGGCGTGGTGGTCGGAACGTTTATATATTTTGTGATGAGCTTTGCCTCGCCCAGCACTCTGTCCTCAAGAGCCTTGCGCGCCGCGGCAACCTCGTCGGCGTCCGCGCCGTCGGCTGCGGTGCACAGGCGCACATAGTCCTCCAGGGGGAACTTCGAGTCAACGGGGAGATATGCGTCCGTTCCGCCGTCTCCGGCGGGGATGCGTATGGCAAACTCGACGCGCTCGCTGCTGCCCGGGCGGGAGGAGAAGTTTTTCACATACATATTGGGAATAGTCTGGTCGAGAATGCCCTCGAGCTGAACCTCCGCCCAAGTGCCGCGAGCCTTGACGTTTGTCAGCACTCGGTTGAGATTCGTGACGTTCGTGGTGACGCCGGTCGAGAGCTCCTTCATCTCGCCGAGCGACTTATAGACGTTTTCAAGCTGCTCGGAGACGGTCTTAAACGAGCTGTCGAGGCGGGTCGTGAGAGTCGCAGAGAGCTTTTCATCGACGGTCGCTCGCATTTCGTCGAGCTTTTTCTCGTTGCTCTGCTGCATTTTCTCTATCGACTCTGCAATAATTCTCGACTGCCTGTCGTTTTGTTCTATGTTGTTGCGGCGGATAGTGTCGAGCGATTTCGAGAACATATCCGTCAGCTGCTGCTGATGCTTGAAATTGGCCTCGGTCATCAGCGCAAGGCGCTCGTTCATCTTGTCGAGCGATTCGGTAAGCTCGGAGCGCATGTCCTTCTGGTTGCCCGCGCTCTCTCTGCGGCTGCGCTCAAACTCGTCGCGCAGCTGACCCTCGAGGGAGCTTATCTTGCTCTCGAGTTCCTTTATCTGCCCGTCTCCGGCGGAGAGGCGGCCGAGCTTCGTTATGACAATAACGAGCAAAACGGCGCACAGTGCCGAGAGCGCGGCGGCGATATATATAGCAGCATTCATAATTCAATTCTCCGAAATCTGTAAGATATGATTAAGAATTGTAACAGATTTTTTAAAAAATTGCAACAATTAGACAGATATATTTAACAATAAAAATTTTTTGAGTAAAATTGAGTCCGCAAGAGATAATCTTTGCAAGAAACGGTTGATAACAGGTGTGATTTTATGCTACTATATAATGTATCGGGCGCATATGCCCGTCCCGAAAAAATTATGCCTCATACCGCCCGCAAAGTTTGTCCGAATATGCCGGCGGAGCTTATATACGGAGGAAAACCATGAAAATTTTCAAGAGAGCCGTTTCGATATTTCTTGCGTTAGCGCTGCTTTTTGCCCTGGCCGCCTGCGGTAATGACGGGTCGGGCGCGGCGCTGAGCTATCCGATAGAGTCCCAGCCCGAGTGCCTTGACCCGCAGATAGCGCAGGGCGCGGAGGCCAAGACCGTTGTGCTCAACTGCTTCGAGGGGCTTGTCCGCAAGGACTCCGAGGGGAAGTTCTCCCCCGCCGCGGCGAAGAGCTGGAGCTATGACAGCGCCTCTCTCACTTATACTTTTAAGCTTCGGGAGGACGCCCGCTGGGTCATAATGAAAAAGGCGTATAAGTCGATTCTCGGCGACGATATAGACAATACTTTCGATTCCCGCGTCACGGCGGCGGATTTCGTCTTTGCGCTGAAGCGCGCCGTGAACCCCGCGACGGGTGCGCCCGAGGCGATGAGCCTCGGCGTGATAAAGAACGCGAAGAGCATAATAAACGGCAAGCTCTCCCCCGATAAGCTCGGTATCAGTGCCGTCGGCGACTTCGAGCTGCGCATAACGCTCGAGCACGCGACCGACGAGGCGGCGTTTCTCGACCTGCTGACAAAGGCCGTGTGTATGCCCTGCAACGAGACGTTTTTCAACGCGACCAAGGGTCGCTACGGGCTCGACTACTCGACCCTTATGTGCAACGGGCCGTTCTATCTCTCCTACTGGCTGCACGACTCCGCCCTGACCATAAAAAATAACGACGACTACACGGGGCCTTTCCCGGCAAAGCCCGCGAGCGTGTCGCTTGTAATCGACAGCGACGGCAATCAGAAATTAAAATACCTGCTTGACGGCACCTACTGCGCCGCTCAGCTCGGCACCGTCGCGCCCGACTCGTCCTCTCTCACGGTTACAAAGAACTACGACACCGTCTGGGCGCTGTGCTTCAACTGCTCCGACGCGTCCCTCTCAAACGCGGCGCTGCGCCGCGCGCTCTGCACGGCGGTGGACATTTCGTCTCTGACGCTCGGCAGCGAGGATATGCAAAAGACATATTCCGTCATTCCGCCCTCCTGCTCTGTGGGCGAGGGCGCGGATTTAAGCAGCGAGCCCGTGAGCATACTCGGCCACGACATGAACAGAGCCGCCGCATATTGGGAGAACGCAAAGAAAAATATAACGGGCAAAATAAACCTCGAGATAATCTGCCTGCCGGAGCACGAAAACGCCATGCGCCGCATGATCCAGGGCTGGCAGAAAATATTCGGCCTGAGCGTCAATTTCACCGTCGCCGCGCTCGACTCGGCGGAGCTCTCCTCAAGAGTGCAGGACGGCGACTACCAGATAGCCCTCGCCTCCATGTCGGCGGGCATAACCGACGCCGCGGGCTTTCTCTCGACGCTTTCCTCGCAGGGGACGAACAATATTGTCCGTCTCAGGGACTCGCAGTTTGACTCGGCGGTAAAGGAACTCAAGGCTTTGAGCGGCTCGGAGCTCGTCAAGGCGTGCCGCGGCGCGGAGGGCAGACTCCTCTCGACGGGCGCGGTGCTCCCGCTGTTCATAACCCCGAGCTATTTTGCGACCGCCAAGGGCGTTGAAGGCCTGAGCGTCGACCCCGAGAGCTCGGCGGTGGATTTTGTTTTCGTAACGGCAAAGGACTGACAAAAAATGGAAAAATCAAGCAAGCTCAAATATATTTTACCGAAGAATCGGACGGTGCGCACTGTGCTCGCCGTCTTTTTCTGGTTTTCTGCGGCGATGTGTGCCGCCTGCATATTCTGGCTTTCGAGCAATGACGGCAACCGTTCGCAGGTCATGAGCGACAACGTGCTCGGCTTTCTCGGAAAGCTGCTCGGCCCGATTCTCAACAGCTTTATCGTGCGCAAATTCGCGCATTTCTTTGAATATGCCGCGCTCGGATTTGTTTTAGGCTGTGCGCTGTTTTTGACCCGCAGGCGGTTTTCGCCCGTTCCCGCGGTGATTTGCAGCGCCGGCTATTCGGTGAGCGACGAAATCCACCAGTATTTTGTTCCGGGACGCGCCTGCCGCCTTTTCGATGTCGGAGTCGATGTGTTCGGAGCGCTGACGGGAACGCTCGTGCTCGCACTCATAATTCTTGTTGTGAACTCCGCCGCTCTGCGCGGAAAGGAAAAATATTCCGCGTAAAAATTTAGCGTTTCTATTGTCGTTTTACTGCAGTATATGATATAATAAAGTCTATATAAAGACTTTTGGCGAAGAGGTATATTTAATGGAACATAAAGAGGGGCTCATAGTCGGGCGCAACGCAGTGCTTCAGGCGCTCGAGAGCGGCAGAACGATAGACAGCGTAACCGTGGCGCAGGGTCAGCGCGGCGGCCAGGCGGGCAAGATAATAGACATCTGCCGCGAGCGCAAAATCCCCGTCAAGTTTGCCGACGCGCGCAAGCTCGACCGCCTCTGCGACGGTGCGGCGCATCAGGGCGTTGCGGCATTTGCCGCGGCTCACGAATATGCCGAGCTGGACGATATCTTCGCCCTCGCGCAGAGCCGAAACGAGAGCCCGTTCATTGTCGTGTGCGACTCCCTCGAGGATCCGCACAATCTCGGAGCTATACTCAGAAGCGCGGAGGCCGCCGGAGTGCACGGGGTCATTATCCCGAAAAGAAACTCCGTGACCCTCAACTACACCGTTGCCAAGACCTCGGCGGGCGCGATAGAGTATGTCCCCGTAGTCAAGGTCGCAAATCTTCCCGCCGTTATCGATGAGCTCAAGGCTCGCGGCGTCTGGATTTTCGGCGCGGATATGGACGGCACGGATTACACCTCCCTCGACTACAGCGGCAGCATAGCCCTCGTCATAGGCTCGGAGGGTAAGGGAATCGGCCGACTTGTGCGCGAAAAATGCGATTTCATAGCCTCTATGCCGATGCGCGGCAAAATAAATTCTCTCAACGCCTCCGTCGCGGCGGGAATCCTGATGTTCGAAGCGGCGAAACACAGAAACTGACTTTTATCCGATTTTTTATATATTGGGGTGAGATGAGTGGAAAACAAATCTTCCGACAGACAGGGCAAGATTTCCCTTGATAAAATTGTCCGCGAGATAGCGGAGCTTGAGTCGAGCCGCGGCGAGCCGGATAAAATCTGGTCGCTCAGCGACATAGACGAGCTGATTGCAAGCACAAACGCCGTCTCCCCGGTGCCTGCCGACGAGGACGACGCCGAGCTTTTGACGAGCATTCAATATTACGAGGACGCATACTCCGACGACAAAGCGTTTGGGTACGAGCCCGTGCGCGAACCCGAGCCGGAGTATGAACCCGAAGAAACGGCCGAGCCTGAGCAGGGGGCAGACGAGCCCGATGTTGATATCTCCGACAAGACAGAGGACGAAGTGCCCGCAGAGCCGGAGGAAGCAAACAAAGCTCCCGCAGAAGCCAAACCGGAGGACGAAGTGCCCGCAGAAGAAGCGGTGTCCGAGGAAGCGGTCGAAGCTCCCGCAGAAGAAGAGGACGAAGCTCCTGTTGAAGATGCAGTGTCCGAAAAAACGGACAGTATTCCCGTTGAAGTCGAGGCTCCCGAAGAAGAACCCGACGGCGCTCCCGCTGAGGACGCGGACGAAGCCCCCGCCGAGGACGGCGAAGAGATATACTCAGATTCAAAATTCGAGCTGTCGGTCGCAGAGAGCGACGGCGACGGCGATACGGATACAGACGAAAACCGCGAAGCCGAGCAGGAGAAGGTTGTTCCTCTCAACGGCGAGGATGAGACCCCGCAGGACGGCGCGGAAGAGAAAAAGCCGACTGTCGAGGAGCTTTTCGGCGCGCCGGCGGCAAGATATTTCGGTGAGCCCGCCGAGGAGACGGAGGACGACTCCGAAAACGAGGAGCGCGCCGTGCCCGGACTTTTTGACGATACCGTTGTGTTCGGTCCGATGAAAACGCTCTCGGAGCCGACACGGAAGGACGGCGACGAATACAAGACAAAGCTTATTTCCGCCATAGGCTCGGCGAACGCGCCGCAGAGCTCCGAGACGATAGAGAAGCCCGGAGTTATCTTAAAGCGCGGCCCGCTCTCCGAGACGTCGGGGCTTGAGCCCCTGCCGAAGGTCATTCCCGCGGAGGACTTTGTCGGCTCGGAGAATGACACCGCTTCCTCCATAGAGGATCAGCCCTTCACTAACCCTGCCGCAGAAAACCGTCCGGAGGAGGAGCAGATGATGCTCAGCGGCTTCGGCGAAGAGCCGGAGACCGAAAAAATAGACGAGGACGAGCTGCGGGACGAGCTGAGCAAAAAAAGAGCGGAGAAGAAGAAAAAATTCGTTCTGCTGAGCAATCTCGACGAAAACGAGCCGCAGCAGGAGGAGTCTCGGCCCGAAGAAAAAGCGGAGGAGCCCGAGGAGCAGCCCAAAAAGAAGAAAAAGCGCTCCGAGAAAGCGCCGCTCGAATACGAAAAGCCCGAACAGCGCGGGCGCATATATAACAGCCTTAAAAACGCGGCCACGCAGCTCAAGACCTCGGCCATAGGGCTCTGCGTTATAGAGGGCGTCGCGCTGCTGCTGCTCCTGGTTCCTAAGATTCTCGAGTGGGCGGCGATAGACGCTCCCGCGTTTGACCGCGGCGGCGCGGGACTCGCGGCGGCGAATCTCGTTCTTCTGCTCGCGTCGTTCTATCTCGCTTTTCCGTGCATTCTCTCCGGCATGAAGGCGCTCGCCAAGGGTCGCGTGACCGGCGGCGCGGCAGGCGGAATTACGTTTATACTCGCGCTCGTTCAGACGGTGCTCTCGTTCTTCAACAAATCGCCCGAGGGAGCTTCCGGTGTGTTCTACTGCTCGGCGGCTGTATTCGCCCTGCTCATGACCGCCGAAAACGGCAGCCGCGGCTCGGCGCGCGTTATGCAGAATTTCCTTTTCTGCACCGCAAAGCGCAAGTCGGGGCTCTACGGCATAAGAGCCATAGAGAGCGAAAAGGATGCCTTTGAGGTCGGACGCTCTCTTAAAATGGGCAACCCCGACATTCTGTATTCCGGCAAGGTAAAGTTCCCCGCCGAGTTCATTAAAAATTCCGAGGCGAATTCGCCTGCGGACAGCTGCGTAAAGCGCAGTCTGATAATCTCTTCGGCAGTCTCCGTGCTGCTCGCCGTTATATCGGGCATAATAACAAGGGATTTCTTCCAGGCATTCGGCGTGCTCACCGGCGCGTTCTGCCTGACCTCACCCTGCGCCATAGAGCTCGCGCTGATGATTCCCCTCTATCTTGAAAACAGAAAGCTCAACTCGGAGGGCGGAATGATAGCGGGCTACGACGCCGCCGTAGAATGCTCCGAGGCGGTCGCCGCCGCAGTCGACAGCGCAGACCTCTTCGACCGCGCCGCGTGCGAAATGCACGGAATGAAGGATTTTCACACCGTGCGCATAGACGACGTTCTGCTCTACGCAGTTGCAATAGTCCTGAAGTCCGGCGGCCCGCTGACCGATGTCTTTAACCGCATTATCGGCGGCTCGACAGAGCTTCTGCCGCCCGTGCGCGATATGATATATGAGGACAGGCTCGGCCTCTCCGCAACTATATACAATCAGCGCGTGCTGCTCGGCAACCGGAACCTGCTCACGCATCACAATATCGAGGTTCCGCTCAAGTCCGACGAGGACAAGGTCAAGCGCAACGGACGCAAGATTCTCTACATAGCCATAGACTCCCAGGTGGCGGCGATGTTCGTCTTTAACTACGCCGAGGACGCCTCTCTCAAGGAGTCGCTCAACGAGATGGCGGACAACGGCTTCAGCCTTGTCGTTCGCACGGATGACCCGAATGTCACCGACGAGCTTATCGCCGCGCGCTTCGGCATAGCGCAGAAGGATATCAAAATGACGTTCTCCCACGGCGCGCGCATATTCAGCGCATACAGAGACAGCGTCGTTGACTCCGCGCCCGCAAAGGTCATGCACGACGGCTCCGCCCGCTCTTACTTCAAGAGCATAGCGGCCTGCGGCAGGCTTGCAAACTTCGCCTCGCGCTGGGCGGTGTTCGCCCTTATAATGCAGGCGGTCGTGGCGGCGGGAGCGATACTCTGCGTCGCGCTCAAGGCGTTCGCGTTCGTGTCGCCGCTGACGGCGGTAACAGTCCAGTGCGCGACAGTGCTTTTCAGCGTGATACTCGAAAAATTCAAGAAATAACTAACGGGGGGCTGCGCCGCAAGGTGTCAGCCCCTTTCCGAAAGGGACGGAGGATATGCAGGAAAAGCTCGGCAAAACAAAAACAGACCTGAACGGCAAAACCGTGCTCGTGACGGGCGCGGCGGGATTCATCGGCTCTTTTCTCTCAAAACGTCTGCTCACGGAGTTTGAAGATATCCGCGTCATAGGCTTCGACAGCGTCAACGACTACTACGATGTCCGCCTGAAGGAATCGCGGCTCGAAGAGCTCCGTCGGTATGAGAACTTCACTTTTATCAAGGCGAATCTCGCGGACAAGAGCAAGGTCGGGGAGGTCTTTTGCGAATATGCCCCGCAGATCGTCGTTAATTTGGCGGCTCAGGCGGGGGTGCGCTATTCAATCGAAAATCCCGATGCCTATATCGAGTCGAATCTCATCGGCTTTTATAATATCCTCGAGGCGTGCCGCCACTCCTATGACAGCGGCAGAACCCCGGTCGAGCACCTGGTATATGCCTCAAGCTCGTCGGTCTACGGCGGCAACAAAAAAGTACCCTACAGCACCGACGACAAGGCGGACAGCCCCGTCAGCCTCTATGCCGCAACAAAGAAGTCGAACGAGCTCATGGCTCACGCCTACTCGAAGCTCTATAATATCCCCTCGACGGGACTCAGATTTTTTACTGTCTACGGCCCCGCCGGTCGCCCCGACATGGCATATTTCGGCTTCACGGACAAGCTCCTGCGCGGCGAGACGATAAGCATTTTTAACTTCGGAAACTGCAAGCGCGACTTTACTTATATAGACGACATAGTAGAGGGCGTGGTTCGCATTATGCAGGGCGCACCGGAGCGCAAAAACGGCGAGGACGGTCTGCCCGTGCCGCCGTATGCGGTCTACAATATCGGCAACCGCAGCCCCGAAAACCTGCTCGACTTCGTCGGGATTCTGAGCAGCGAGCTTATCGCGGCGGGCGTTTTGCCGCAAGACTACGACTTCGAGGCGCACAAAAAGCTCGTCCCCATGCAGCCGGGCGACGTGCCCGTGACCTATGCGGACACAGAGCCGCTCGAGCGCGACTACGGCTACAAGCCCTCGACTGACCTTCGAACCGGGCTTCGCAATTTTGCCCGCTGGTACAAGGAGTTCTACAAGGTCTGATTTATATGTTTATTTATAATGTATACCCCCAGATGCGGGGCGAAAAAAATCCTACCTGCGCTTTTTTCGCGGGTAGGATTTTGTAATATAAGCTTTAAGCTTTATCTCCAGATATTTGTCCAGAACATGCTCTCGATGCCCGCAAAGGTGAGAAGCTGAGCCATGTTCACATAGATGCAGGCGACTGTCGAGACGGTGAATATCAAATCGACGAGCTTTTTCGTGCTCTTCGACTTTATGCTCTTATAGAGCGTGAACGCAATGACCAGAGCGCCGATGACCATCGGCCACGAGATATCCGCGTTGTAGCGCACGGCATAGCCGCTCTCCCACGAGGAGAAGATTATCACGAGCGGCATGAGTATGCAGGTCACGCCGATGAGAAGTGCGGGCAATACGCGCTTTTTCTTTTCGACGCGCTTCAGAGCCTTGCCCGCGAAAAGGTAGGCGAACATGGGCAGCGCGCGGTATATCAGACCGACGGAGATGAGGTTCCTGCCCGCGTCGTCGATAAACATATAGCCGTTCAAGCCGAAAGCCTCCACCGAGGACGCGAGATGAGTAAAGGTCTTGGGAGTGAAGTGCGGCATATTCAGCAGATAGGCATACATATTGATAAGCACATATCTCCAGTGGAACTCCGAGTGGGTGAAGTCGTTTATCGTCAGAGAATACTGTATGCCGAAGTCGAGCGGGTTGTCAAAGCGCAGATAGTTATATATCATCTGCCCCATGGCGATAATGCCCAGCGGGACGAGGGCGGCCGCCGCATACTTGAAGAACGTGCGGGTTTTCTGCTTCTTTTCGAGCCCGTCGAGAGCTTTTTTCAGTCCGCCCGCGAAGAAGAACAGCGCGGCGATGCAATAGACCGCAAGGGTCGGGCGGCAGAGCACGGCATAGCCCAGGAAGAACGAGGCAAAGCCGAGACGGACATAGGAAATCTTCCCGTCCCAGAGTATATTCGAGCTTATGAGCAGATACGCGCCTATCGCCACGTTCATAAAGCCGGCGGCGATAGCCAGCTCATAGAAGAGCGGGCGCGCCGTGGAGAACATTATTCCCGAGGACATCTGCAGGGTTATCAGCCCTGCGAGCACCGTATTTGTCGGCAGCTCACGGAATTTTTTCTCTATAACCGCGAGATAAATCTTCGTCAGGAATATTATCCCGACTAACGCGAACAAGAGCGCCCCCCAGCCGCAGGGGAAATAGTATCCCGTTATCAGGTGATACGGCAGGAACAGCGCGAGCACCGGGCCTATGCCGTAATATGAGTAGTATTTTCCGTTATACAGGCAGTGATCCCACAGGAAATTCTCCTGAGTAACTTCCGTGTTGCGCTTCGGGCTGTCGTAGGGATTTTCGAGCGCGAGCAGCTCGTCGTTCGGCTCCTCGAGCAGATGCACCTGATGATGCTCGAACGCGTCAACAAGCTCCTTTGATATCTGGTTGCCCTCGTGAGAAGTGAAGCTGAAATAGGTGGTTGACCAACCCTTCGCCACGCTCGTGAACGTGAAGAACACCGCGAGCGCCATGGTGACAGCGGTTATTGCCGCCGCCCAACGGGTGCAGCTCAGTTTATTGTCCGAAAACTTTTTGCGTGCTCCGGCGGGATTCGCAATTAAGTAAATAATAAAGCCCGCGACTGTCGCTATGAGCAAATAGGTCAAAACCGTTCCGACTATGTGACGGGCGCTTGCGGTTTGGTTGAGAGTTATGTTCTTGATTGCCACGTAGCCGTCGCCGTCGACGGATATGTTGAACCTGAGGCGCGACACGTCGCCCGAGAAGCTGCAGGTCATAATATTGTCGGAATCTCCGTCCATCTCGAGCTTAGCAAGGCCTTGGCGGTAATACGAGGTGGTCGAATCCGAGAAATCGACGCGGACGGTGCTCTTGTCCACGTTGTCGTCAAGCTCGATATCGAAGCCGATGGAGCCGACCCGCGCGTCTATGTCCGAGAACTCGAGCTCGGAATATCCCATGCCGACGGTTACGGTGCCGTCAAAGTCGCTGTAGACAAAATTGCTGCCCTGCGCACGGGAGAGGTCGAGCTTTTGCTCCTTATAGCCGCCGATAAGTCTGTTGAGCGGAGTAAAATTCATCACAAACAGGCTGACCGCCGTCACTACAACGAACAGCACAGCCATGCATATAGAAAGCTTTTTCAGAAATCTTCTGTTTTCTCTGTCCATAAGCACCTCACGAAGCTGGATTTTTTTGCCGTTTAATTATACCCCATTTGCGGCAAAAGTTCAAGCTTAATTGCCAATTAAAAAATATGAACCGCAATCCACATTTTCTGCGAATTGCGGCTCTTTTTTATTTTCGGTTCAATTAATACTTGACGTTGGTTATCTCAAGATAGTTGTCGAGAACCGCATTGCCGGAGAACCTGCTGCCGAGCACCTTGCCGGAGCCGGTAACAAGGACATGCATATACTGATAGAGATCTACCATATGATTGGTCTTGGGGTTGTAGGTGAGCACTGCGGTGCAGTCATAGTACTTGAGCGAATACTCAACATCCTTGACGACCTTCGTGACGTTGGGGTCGTTCTGGAGGGTGTTGTCGATATCGGCCTTTGCAAGGGGGCTGAACATCGTTCCGGTGAAGCCCTTGGAGATAACGCCCGTCTTGGGATCGCAGGGCTCGGGGTTGATATCCGCCTTGAGGACTATCGTTATCTTGTAGTTGCCGTTCGAGAGAACCTCGCACTTTGCGCTCTTTATCTTGCTGACGTCGGTCAGGGTGCAGCCCTTTGTGGGATGCTGGTAGATCGGGAACCACTTCATGTCGGTGCCCTTCGGGTTGTTCTCGTGCTTCTTGCCCTTGGCGTCCTTCTCGCTGGTCATGAACAGACCCGCAACGGGGAGGAGCATATTGATGACGGTACCGTCGAAGTTTCTCTTCTCCTTGGGCAGAACCTGCCACTCGGACTTCTCATAGCCGACCTTGCTGCTCTTTGCGAGATTGAGAACATCTCTGTAGGCCGCGAGAATTTCCGCATAGCTCTCGGGCTTGCCGTTCGAGGGCTTCGCGGAGTTGTCGGCAACAGCCTCTGTCTCTGCGGCGGTGCTGTCCTCTTTGCCGGAAGAAGCCTCTGTCTCGTCGACAACTGCATTTGAGGGATCCTCGGGAAGCATATCGTCTCCGACGACCTCGCCTAAAGCGGCGGGCTCGTTTGCGCCGGTGGTGTCATCGTTATTCTTATCTTTCTTGCAGGCCGCGAAGCTTGCTGTCATGACAATTGCGAGCATAAGCGCCACAATTCTCTTGAGATTCTTTGTCATTATTAATTTTCTCCTTGCTTACGAGTAATCGATTGCCCGGTATGTAATCAGTATTTGAAATCGGAATAGGTAACTGTCGTTGTTCCTGTTGCGGTGGGCTTTCCGGCTGCACCGAGGTCAACGTTGACATAAATATCGAACTTGATGTTGATATTAACAAGGCGGCCGGTCGCGGCGTCGACGGTTGCGGTAAGCACGGCTCCCGAATACTTCTCGGTGACCTTGGCGTTGCCGAAGACCTCGTCTATGGCGTCATAGATAACGCTGGCTCTCTTGTGGTCGTAGTAGTGCTTATCCTTGTCGCCCACGCAGATGCCGCTTTTGTCGAGGGGCGCGTTGCAGGTGGCGGTGCCCTTAGTGGCATAGGAGTTGCCGTTTTTGATGTTGATTGTTATGACGTAGTTCGCGCCGTTCTGCTTGCAGGAGGCGCCAGAAACGTCGCCCGTGCCGAGGGTCGAGGCTCTGAGATAATACTTGTTCGGCTCGGTTGACCACTGACCCTTTGTGACCGTCTCATTGTAGGCATTCTCTTCGCCGATGCCAATGAAGCCGTAGATAACTTTCTTGAACTGCTTGACGATCGCGTTGGACTCTATCTTTTCGTTTCCGGTCTCTCTGTGCTTTTTGAAGCCGACTCTGCCGTCAAAGGCTGCCTTCGTGGCGGCATTGTAGTAGTTGAGGATTGCCGCCGTGCCGGAGGGCATTTTGCTGCCGGCCGGGGGCGCTGCGGGAGTCTTGCCGCTGTCGGCGGGCTTCGTCTCGACTACCTTGCCGGAGGCGTCGGTAACAGTCTCGGCCTCGGTGGATTCCGCAGAAGGATCCTCAGTGGAGGCGTCTGCGGGGAGAGTTTCGTCGCCGGTGCTGCCGCCGACATCCGAGCTCTCGGAGGGAGCGGTTGAGTCGCCGTTGTCTTTGTCCTTCTTGCAGGCTGCAAATGAGAATATCATAGCTAAAACAAGAAGAAGCGATGCGATTTTGATAAGATTCTTTTTCATGCTTCAAGTCCTTTCTTAACTTTTTTTCGGAACAACTCTTGCATAATAAATTTACACTAAACGGCACATAAAGTCAAGTAATTTTTGATAAAAACAAAAATAATAACACCGTGTTTTTATGCAAGATGACTTTGCATACCGCCGCGCCGTAATAGATTGTTTACATTCGCCTTTATAAAGTTATGGAAATTCGGCGAAAGATATGATATAATATCAAGGTATATGTGCTCGGCGCATTTGATTTGTCCCGACGAAGGAGGTCCCGATATGGCGGAGAAAAGGCTTGTCTCGTGGAATGTCAACGGAATAAGGGCGTGCCTCGGCAAGGGCTTCGCAGAGGCGTTTGCCGCGCTCGACGCAGACATACTCTGCCTGCAGGAGACCAAGGTTCAGGAGGGTCAGGTCGATTTTGCGCCCGAGGGCTACCGCTGCTATTGGAACTACGCCGAGAGAAAAGGCTATTCCGGCACGGCGGTATTCTCGCGCGAGGAGCCTGTACGCGTGGCATACGGCATGGACATCCCCGAGCACGACCGCGAGGGGCGCGTGATAACGCTCGAGTTTGCGGACTTTTTCTTCGTCTGCGTCTATACTCCCAACTCGCAGGACGGGCTCGCCCGACTCGACTACAGAATGACCTGGGAGGACGCGTTCAGGGACTATCTTCTCTCGCTCGACAAGACAAAGCCCGTCATCGTCTGCGGCGACATGAACGTGGCGCACAGCGAGATAGACCTGAAGAATCCCAAGACAAACCGCAAGAACCCCGGCTTTACTGACGAGGAGAGGAACAAGATGACCGAGCTGCTCTCCTCCGGCTTTACGGACACGTTCAGATACTTCTATCCCGACGCCGAGGGGCAGTACAGCTGGTGGAGCTACCGCTTCAAATCCCGCGAGCGGAACACGGGCTGGCGCATAGACTACTTTTTGTGCTCCGAGCGGCTCGACGGCAGGCTCAGGGGCGCAAAGATCCATCGGGAGATATTCGGCTCCGACCACTGCCCTGTGGAGCTGACTGTCGATATATAAAAAAAGCGCCGCCGAAAGGCGACGCAAAAAGCTTTCTTTATATTGAGCTTTCGGAGAAGTCGATAACGAGCTTGTCCCGTTTTATCTCGAGCTTCTTGTATTTCACTCCCGCGGCGTCGAACATCCTCTTCGATGCGCGCACGCTGTCGGTGTCGCGGTATTTGTCGCTGATATAGACGACCTCTTTTATCCCGCTCTGGATTATCGCTTTGGCGCATTCGTTACAGGGGAAGAGAGCGACGTAGACCCGGCAGCCGCGCAGGTCGCCGCTGGCGTTGAGTATGGCGTTCAGCTCCGCGTGGCAGACATAGGCGTATTTTGTGTTAAACGCGCTGCCCTCGCGCTCCCACGGGAACTCGTCGTCGTCGCAGCCGGACGGGAAACCGTTGTAGCCGACGGACATTATCCTGTTTCTGTCGTTTACGATGCAGGCGCCCACCTGGGTGCTGGGGTCCTTGCTCCTGTAGGCAGAGAGCATGGCGATTCCCATAAAATACTCGTCCCACGAGATATAATCGCTTCTTTTAGGCATTTTTCATCGCTCCGTTTCCTTTATAATCAGAACAATCAGATATCATCCTGATATTAACATATCCAAGCCGCTAAGGCAAGAAGAAAATTTTTTGAGGTGACAATCTATGGGTTTTTTAAAGAAAATTTTCGGAGACTACTCTTCGAGAGAAATCAAGCGCATCACGCCGATAAAAGACAAGGTGCTCGCGCTTGAAGAAGAATATTCCAAGCTCACCGACGAGGAGCTAAAGGCAAAAACCCCGTATTTCAAAGAGAGACTCGCAAACGGCGAGACCCTTGACGATATCCTGCCCGAGGCGTTCGCCGCCTGCCGTGAGGCATCGTGGCGCGTGCTCGGAATGAAGCACTTCCCCGTGCAGGTTCTCGGCGGTATCGTGCTGCATCAGGGACGCATAGCGGAGATGAAGACGGGCGAAGGAAAAACGCTCGTCGCAACACTCCCCGCCTATCTCAACGCGCTCTCCGACAAAGGGGTCCACATCGTCACGGTCAACGACTACCTCGCCCGCCGAGACAGCGAGTGGATGGGCAAGGTCTACCGCTTCATGGGGCTCAAGGTCGGTCTGATTATCCACGAAAAGTCAAACGACGAGCGCCGCGAGGCCTACGCCGCCGACATAACCTACGGCACCAACAACGAAATGGGCTTCGACTATCTGCGTGACAACATGGTGCCCTATAAAGAGCTCAAGGTTCAGCGCGGACACTCCTTTGCAATAGTCGATGAGGTTGACTCGATACTTATCGATGAAGCGAGAACGCCTCTTATCATATCCGGCCGCGGCGACCGCTCGACCGACCTCTACAAGCAGGCGAACTCCTTCGCCCGCACGCTCAATTTCGAGCGCATAAAGGAGCTGCGCTCCTCCTCGAGACTTGAGAATACCGCCGACCAGGTCAGCGAAAACTGCGACGTCATAGTTGACGAAAAGGCGAGAACCGCCGTGCTGACTCAAAAGGGTATCGCAAAGGCGGAGAAGTATTTCAATCTCGACAACCTCATGGATCCCGCGAACATGACCATACAGCACCACATCAACCAGGCGATAAAGGCTATAGGCGTCATGCGCCGCGATGTCGACTATGTCGTAAAGGACGGTCAGGTGCTCATAGTCGACGAGTTCACCGGACGTATCATGCTCGGCAGACGCTACAATGAGGGTCTCCATCAGGCTATCGAAGCAAAAGAGGGCGTAAACGTCGAGCACGAGAGCAAGACTCTCGCAACGATAACCTTCCAGAACTACTTCAGACTCTACGACAAGCTCTCCGGTATGACCGGTACGGCTATGACGGAGAGCGAGGAGTTCCAGGAGATATATTCGCTCGACGTCGTCGAGATTCCGACCAATAAGCCCATGATAAGAAAGGATATGGATGACCTCGTCTACAAGACCGAGCCCGCGAAGTTCAACGCGGTCATTGACGATATTGTGGAGCGCCACGAAAACGGTCAGCCCGTGCTTGTGGGTACTATCTCCATTGAGAAGTCGGAGATTCTCAGCAAGCTCCTTAAAAAGCGCGGCATAAAGCATGAGGTGCTCAACGCGAAGTACCACGACAAGGAAGCGGAGATAGTCGCCCAGGCAGGTAAGCTCGGCGCGGTCACGATAGCCACCAACATGGCGGGACGCGGAACCGATATTATGCTCGGCGGTAACGCGGAGTTCCTTGCCAAGTCCGAGATGCGCCGCAAGGGCTACAGCGAGGAGCTGATAGCCGAGTCGACCGGCTTCGGCGACACGGACAATGAAGATATAATCAGCGCGCGAGAGGAATTCCAGGCTCTCGAAAAGAAATATAAAAACGAGATCTCCGGCGAGGCGGAGCAGGTAAGACAGGCGGGCGGCCTCTGCATCATAGGCACAGAGCGCCACGAGTCCCGCCGTATCGACAACCAGCTGCGCGGACGTTCCGGCCGTCAGGGCGACCCCGGCGTGAGCCGCTTCTACCTGTCGCTTGAGGACGACCTTATGCGCCTGTTCGGCGGCGAGCGCGTGACCACCATAATGAACACGCTCAGAACCCCCGAGGATATGCCGATAGAGTCGAAGATGATCTCCAACGTTATCGAGAGCTCGCAGAAGCGCGTCGAGTCGCGCAACTTCTCCGTGCGTAAGAGCGTCCTGAGCTTCGACGATGTCATGAACCGCCAGCGTGAGCTTATCTACAAGCAACGCGACCAGGTGCTCGACGGAGAGAACCTCAAGCCCGTTATTCTCAAGATGCTCGACGAGTGCATAACGGAATCCATCGATTTCTACTGCCCGAAGGCGCTCTCCCACGCCGATTGGAACGTGGTCGGTCTGCGAGAGAAGTTCCTCGGATGGCTGACCTCGCCCGAGGACTTCGCGGACGGCTTTGACCGCGAGGACGCAAAGGAAGAGCTCATTGAGCGCGGACATAAGCTTTACGACGAGCGCGAGGAACTCATGGGCGTCGACGAGAACGGCGTGCCGATAATGAGAGCGCTCGAGCGCATGGTTCTGCTCAAGATGGTTGACAGCAAGTGGATGGATCACATCGACGCCATGGAGGAGCTCAAGCGCGGCATAGGACTTCGCTCCTACGGCCAGCAGGATCCCGTCGTTGCGTTCAGGCAGGAGAGCTACGATATCTTCGACGAGATGACCATGTCCATCCGCGAGGACACCGTCCGCCTGATGATGACGATAATGCCCAAGAACGAGGAGGACACCAAGCGCAAGCAGGTGGCGGAGATAACCTCGACCAGCGGCGCATCCGACGGCAGCGAAAAGGGACGCACCGTCCGCAAGGGCGTAAAGATCGGCCCGAACGACCCCTGCCCGTGCGGAAGCGGAAAGAAATACAAGAAGTGCTGCGGCGCAGTGAACAAATAATATTATATAGTATATGCGGTAAAGCTCCCTCCCCGGATTTTTCGGAGAGGGAGCTTTCGTTTTCAGAGCATGGACAGACAGCGCAATAGCGGAGAGGTGAAAAACAGCCGTGCGGAGCAGCCCCGCGCACCGCCTGCGGCAGTTTTGCAAAGAGGCTGACGAATCGGGCGTTTCGGAGGGATATAGCCGACCGATTACGGCTTCCCTGCAAGGGAGCCGGCTCGGCGGAACGCCGAAATTGAGGGCTTGCAACACGAATTTGTCCGATTTTCCCTGCTTTCGTCTTGCGGCAGGGGACAAAAAATCCCGCCCGCGAAAAGCCGCAGGCAGGATTTGTTGCTTTAGATACCCCGCTGAAACGCGGGACTCAAATTATCCTCTTTTTCCAAATTTCGCCGTCGCGCTCATAGAAAAATTCGGTCAGCGACGGGTTTTCCATGACGTGAACCATGTCGATGAAGTCATGCGAGAGCTTATACTGCGTCAGCTCGTCGCGCTCAACCCAGAATACCCTGCCCTCGTCGGAGCTTTTAAGCTCGCCGCCGAAGCGGTCGGTGCGGAAAAACAGCACTATGTAGCGCGTGCCGTCGTCGCGGATAAAATCGTTGATTCCGCATACCGTCGGGCGGGAGATATCAAGTCCCGTCTCCTCTTTAACCTCGCGGCGTACGGCGTCGGTGAATGCCTCGCCCGGCTCAACATGACCGCCGGGGAAGGTTACGCCCGGCCAGTCCTTGTTCACTCTGTCCTGCACGAGTATCTTCGTGCCGTCGCAGATCATGCACATCACGGTAAGCTCTGTCTTTTCGGTGTTTCCCATTGCTGTCATTTCTTCCTTTCGTCTTCTACAAAACTGTTTTCAACCGTCATAACGGCGTAGTAGTTCTCGCCTATCTCGCTTGATATTTTGTCGCTTATCAGCTCTTTTATCTGACCCTTGGTGAGCGGATATCTGTGCGGCACGACGAGGTCGAATATGAGGTTGGTGTGCGTAGGACCTTCCACCATTCTGAAGTCGTGCATGGTAAATTGCGGGTCAACTTCCTTTATCAGCTCGCCGACCTCTTTGCGCAGGGCGTTTATGTGCTCGTCGTCAACTACTATCGGATCCATGTGCAAAACTATGTTGATGGCGAACTTTTTCTTTATGTCGCGCTCTATGCGGTCGATCGTGTCGTGGCACGCCATTATATCGCAGTCGGACGGCACCTCTACATGGGCGGAGGCAAAGGTTCTTCCCGGGCCGTAGTCGTGAACCATGAGGTCGTGTACGCCGATGACCCCCTCGTAGGAGAGAATGTCGCTCTCTATCTCGTTTACCGTCTCGGGCGAGGCGGGCGCACCGAGCAGCTCGTTCATCGTGTCCTTGAATATGCCTATTCCGGTCGCAATGATAAACAGGGCTACTACTATTCCCATGTACCCGTCGAGCGGTACGGAGGTAAATTTCGAAAGAATAAGGGCGATCATGGACACTGTTGTCGCCGCGGTGTCGCTGACGCTGTCCATAACGACCGCTCCGACGGCGGTCGAGTTTATCCTCTTGCCTATGCCGCGGTTGAATACCGCCATCCAGATTTTGACTCCTATCGAAGCTATCAGCACAGCGAGCGCCGCCGCGCTGAACTGCAGGGGCACGGGGTGCATTATCTTGTCTACCGACGAGCGTATCAGCTCGCCGCCCATGATCAGGATGATAAAAGAGACTATGAGCGCGCAGACATACTCGAGCCTGCCGTGACCGAACGGGTGCTCGTCGTCGGCGGGCTTATTTGCCAGACGGAAGCTGACGAGCGTCACCGCGGACGAGCCCGCGTCCGACAGGTTGTTCGCGGCGTCCGCCGTTATGGCTATACTGCCCGTTACCGAGCCGACAATGAATTTTGCCGCGGTCAGCAGGATATTGCATATTATTCCGACAACGCCGCTTAAAACGCCGTAGCGCGAACGCACGGCGGGGTCGTCGGTCTTTTCACAGTCCTTGATAAAGAGCTTTATCAGAAGCTTTGTCATGATAACCTCCGGGGTAATATGCAGGTATGCGGATACAGGCGCAAAATGATTTCGTGCCGCTCCTGCGGCATCGGTGCGTCGAGTCGCCGCACCCTGCAAGTTTCTTATCTGTATTGTGCAATTTTCGCGGGCGGCAGTATCCGCTCTTACGGTGTGCTTTTCGCTTGTTGCTTTCTCCGCATTTTAATATTCCGCAGGAACGCAAGGCCCTGCGGAATAATTTTATCGGTTCTGTTTTTTTACATTCTCTCCGGCACGCTTATCTTGAGCAGGGTCAGGATGTTCTTGAGAACCTCCTTGACGCACAGGCACAGATATATTCTCGCTGCGCTCAGATCCTTGTCGTCGCAGTTGACGCGGCAGGCGTTGTAGAACTTGTGGAAGAGGGTCGCAAGGTCTATGCAGTAGCGCGTGATGCGCGCGGGATCGTAGTTCTTCGCGGAGAGGACAATCTCGTCGGTGAGCGACGCCAAATGCCTGATTATCTCGCGCTCCTCGGGCGCGGTGAGCAGGTCGAGCTGCTCGGGCGTGCACTCGGGGATGTCACAGCCCTGCTCCTTGAGTTTTCTCAGTATGCTGCAAATTCTCGCGTGGGCGTACTGGCAGTAGTAAACGGGGTTCTGCGAGTTCTCGGCTATTGCGAGATCGAGGTCGAACTCCATCTGCGTCGCGGGCTCGCGGAGGTTGAAGAAGAAGCGCACCGCGTCTATCGGTATCTCTTCGAGCAGGTCAACGAGCGTTATCGCCTTGCCGGTACGCTTGGACATACGCACGACTTCGCCGTTTCTCGTCAGGCGCACGAGCTGCATGAGAACTATGTCGAGCCTGTCGCCGTCAAGACCCAGCGCGTCGAGCGCGCCCTTCATTCTCGCAACATGGCCGTGGTGGTCTGCGCCCCAGATGTCGATAGCTCTGTCGAATTTTCTTATCGCAAGCTTGTTGCGGTGATAGGCGATATCCGCCGCAAAATAGGTCGGGTTTCCGTTTTGACGGATGAGCACGTCGTCCTTGAGGCCGAGCTTGTCGATATCCTCCTGCGTCTTGCCCTGAGCCAAAAGGCGCTTTGTCTGAACCTCCGTGTTCTTATACCACAGCGCGCCGTCAAGCTCGTAGGTGAGTCCCTTTTCCTTGAGCAGCTCAATGGTATCGTGAAGCTCCGTGCCGTTGTGCAGGGTGCTCTCCTTGAACCAGGTGTCGTACTCTATCCTGTATTTTGAAAGTATCTCGTGCATGGAGTCGATGTTCTTCGGCAGCGCGAAATCGACGAGCGCCTTGCGGCGAACCTCCTCGCTCTCCGAAATATATCTGTCGCCGTAGACCTCGGCGAACTCCTTTGCGCGCTCGGCGATATCCTCGCCGTGGTAGCTGTCCTCGGGCAGCTCGGGCGCGTCGTCGCCCTTATATATCTGCTGATAGCGGATATCGAGCGAGAGGGCGAATTTATCTATCTGATTGCCGGCGTCGTTTATATAGAACTCGCGGCTGACATCGTAGCCCGCAAAGTCCATGACCGCCGCGAGGCAGTCGCCCAGAGCGCCGCCGCGGGCGTTGCCCATGTGCATGGGACCCGTCGGATTGGCGGAGACGAACTCTATATTCACCTTTTCGCCCTTGCCGAAGTCGGAGCGGCCGTAGTCGTCGCCCTTCTGGCGGATATCCATGAGTATCTCCGAATAAAAGCGGTCGGAGAGCCTGAAGTTTATGAAGCCGGGGCCCGCAGACTCGCAGGATGAAAATGCGGTGCCCTCAAGGTCGATGTTCTCGGTTATGGCAGAGGCTATCAAGGCGGGCGCACCTCTGAACGCTCTCGCCCATGCCATGGCCGCGTTTGTGGAGTAGTCGCCGTTTCTCCTGTCCGCCGGAACCTCGACGTTGAAATCCGTAAGCTCGGCCTCGGGCAGCGTCCCCGCCGCCATCGCCTTTTCAGCGGCGTCCTTTACAAGCTCGCAGAGCTTATCCTCAACCTGTTTTACAAGCACTGACATAAATTTATCCATCCTTTCGTTGTAACCGCAGCTTCTGCGGGCAAACCGTCATTTTTACTGTCCGCTGACCGTTATCTTCAGCTCATTCGACGATGCGAGATCCGCGTTGACGTCGATAGTGTAGTGAAGCAGCAGCTCGCCTCCGTCCTCCGTTACGGACGACTCGACTTTTTTTGCGAATATGCCGAGGAGCATATCCCCGAACGGGGTCGCATAGTGGCAGACGTGGCGCTGACCGCGCTCCATCACCATCTGTGTAGTATATGCGCCGTCCCTTGTCATTGTGACAAGTCCGCCGTCCTCTATAAGCAGGGTGGTGACGCAGCCCTTGAGCTCGTCGCCGGGCTCCTCGTACGAGAGCTCATAGCCGTTTTCGAGCAGCCGCAGAACGCCCTGAGTGTTCGTCTGCGACGAGTAGCTGTCCTCCGGCCCGGAGTGGCTGCCCTCAATGTTTATAAATACCTGTTTTTCCATTGAAAAAGCCCTTTTCTTTCATGCTTCGAGGCTTTTAAAAGCCCCTTTCTTTTGATTTTTTATAATACCACAGATATACGCCTTTCGTCAACCCGTTTTATTTGAAAACGGGGCTGCTATTTTTCTGTTGGAGCATTGCAAGTGCGCGGATATTGTGATATTATATATAAGTATATATATTATATACCTTACTACTGAACTATATAAACTTTAAGGAGAGCAGTTATGATCGATATCCGTAACGCGATGAACGACATCTACAAGAACCTTGAGCCGACCCTCACCAAGTGCGGCTTCAGAATCACCACTCCCGCAGACATCTCCGACGGTATCCCCGTCGAGGTCACGAGCGGGCGCGCCGTCATGGATTTTTCCGGCGAAAACAAGGCGCTGCGCATTGAGCATTACGACAACAAGATAGCCCTGCTCTGGGCTCAGAAGGAGGGCGCGAACGAGACCGATTTCGCAAGAATCGCCCACTCCCTGCTCGATGTCGAAACTGCGGACAGCAAGGACGTAAAGTATATCTCGAACGAGTATGCCGAGCTCATTGAAGAGAACTTCGGCAAGAACGGCGCTGCCGAAAAGAAGAAGGTCAAGCTCCCGACCCCCGTCTCCAAGGCTGCGGCCAAGAGCGGCGAGGCCTGCTATGACGCAAACACCTTTGCAAACCGCCTGAGCGTCATCTATCCCGAGCTTCGCGAGGAATACAAAAAGAACATCGAGACCTACGGCGAGTTCCTGCCCGAGGATTTCTTCAAGAACTACGCCGCCCCCGTGATCGTCGGAGTGATAAAGGAAAACGACCCGCAGAAAATGAAGAAGCTCTTCAATCTGCTCAACGATATCTATGACGACGGCACGAACGAGATACAGAGCATAATTGCCGTGACCATACTCGGCGAGCTCAACAACGATCAGGATCTGCTCGCAAACTGCGTGGACTATATGAGCGCCGACATGATCTCCCCCGTCGTTCAGGTCAACAAGTATCTCGCAAAGTCGAAGAGCGCGAGAATGAGGCTTGAGAATCCGCCCAAGTATAAGCCCAAAAAGAAAAAGAAGAAAAAGAATATGTTCTCCACCCTGGCAAATCAGTGATTAGGGGCAAGAGCTTCGGAGAAGGAGGATAAAAGCGTTGGATAACAATGAGAACATTGAGATCCTTGAAGAGAGCGCAGATAATCAGGACGAGCTTGTGCTCGACGAAGATATTGAGCTCGACAAGGATATGAATACAAAGGTCACCGAGGAATACGACGCGAGCCAGATTCAGGTTCTTGAGGGACTTGAGGCCGTTCGCAAGCGCCCCGGTATGTATATCGGCTCTACGGGTCCGCGCGGCCTGCACCACCTTGTCTATGAAATAGTCGATAACTCGATAGATGAGGCTCTTGCGGGCTTCTGCACGAATATCGACGTTGAGATTCTCCCGGGCGATGTTATAAGCGTCAAGGATAACGGACGCGGTATCCCCGTGGGAATGAACGAAAAGATGGGCATTTCAACCGTCACCGTGGTTTTGACCGTCCTCCACGCCGGCGGCAAGTTCGGCGGCGGCGGCTACAAGGTCTCCGGCGGTCTGCACGGCGTCGGCTCGTCCGTCGTCAACGCCCTCTCCGAGTGGCTTGAGGTCGAGGTGTCCCAGAACGGGCACGTCTATCGGCAGCGCTTCTCTGACGGCGGTCATCCCGACTACGACCTCAAGGAGATAGGAGAGTCCTCCGCCACGGGCACGACCATCCGCTTCAAGCCCGACCCCGAGATTTTCCGCGAGACCACGGTCTATGATTTCGAGACGCTCGAGAGGCATCTGCGCGAGTCCGCGTTCTTAAACGCCGGGCTGTGCATAACCCTTGCGGACAGACGCGACCCCGAAAACGAAGTCGAGCACACCTACTGCTACGAGGGCGGCCTTTCAAGCTTCGTAGATTATCTCACCGTGAGCCGCGGGCAGACCCCCCTGCACGAAACTCCCATCCACTTCTCCGCCATGCACGGCGACAGGAGCGCGGAGATAGCCATGCAGTACACAGACAGCTACAACGAGACCATGCTCTCGTTTGCAAATAACGTCCGCACCGTTGACGGCGGCACGCACGAGACCGGCTTCAAGACCGCTCTGACCCGCGTTTTCAACGACTACGGACGCAAGTATTCCATTCTCAAGGACGGCGACAAGAAGCTCTCCGGCGACGACGTGCGCGAGGGACTGACGGTTGTTATCAGCGTCAAGCTGACCGAGGCGCAGTTCGAGGGTCAGACCAAGGGCAAGCTCGGCAACACCGATATCACCCAGCTCGTCTCGACCACCGTCTACGAGAAGCTGATGACCTATTTCGAGGAGAATCCCGCGGTCGCAAAGGCGATTTTCTCAAAGGCTCTCGACGCTTCGCGCGCAAGAGAGGCGGCGAGAAAGGCGCGTGAATTGGCGCGCCGCAAGTCCGTTCTCGACTCGAACTCCCTGCCCGGCAAGCTTGCCGACTGCACCGAGCGCGACGCCGAGCGCACAGAGCTCTACATCGTCGAGGGAGATTCCGCAGGCGGCTCCGCAAAAGAGGGACGCGACAGACGTTTCCAGGCCATTCTTCCCCTCTGGGGCAAGATGCTCAACGTCGAAAAGGCGAGACTTGACAGAGTTATCGGCAACGAGAAGCTCATGCCCATAGTCATAGCCCTCGGCACCGGAATAGGCGACGAATTTGATATAACAAAGCTTCGCTACAACAAGATAGTCATTATGGCGGATGCCGATGTCGACGGCGCGCATATCAGAACGCTGCTTTTGACCTTCTTCTTCCGCTATATGCGCCCGCTCATAGAGCAGGGTCACGTCTATCTCGCCCAGCCCCCGCTGTTCAAGGTCAGCAAGGGCAAGAAGATAAGATACGCCTTCTCCGACGAGGAGCGCGACGAGTTCATGGCGGAGTTCGGCGGCTCGGGCAGCTGCGATATCCAGAGATACAAGGGTCTCGGCGAGATGGATGCCGAGCAGCTCTGGGAGACGACAATGGATCCCGACTTCCGCACGATGCTGCGCGTCAACGTAGAGGACGCGATGCTCGCGGACGAGACCTTCTCCATTCTTATGGGCGACAAGGTCGAGCCGCGCCGCGAGTTCATCGAAACCAATGCAAAATACGTCCAGAACCTGGACATATAACGGAAAGGAGTAGATCTCTGTGAGCTTTGACGAAGCATATAACGAACAAAAAATAATCAATGTCGAGATCAATAGAGAAGTGCGTAAATCCTTTCTGGATTACTCCATGTCGGTCATCACCTCGCGTGCTCTGCCCGATGTGCGCGACGGCTTGAAGCCCGTCCACAGACGCATACTTTACACCATGTACGAAAACGGCCTCTATCCCGACAAGCCGTACCGCAAATGCGCGGACACGGTCGGTTCGGTGCTCGGCCGCTACCATCCTCACGGCGACGCCTCCGTCTATGACGCCATGGTGCGTCTGGCGCAGGACTTCTCCATGAGATATACGCTCGTTGACGGCCACGGCAACTTCGGTTCCGTCGACGGCGACCCGCCCGCCGCCTACCGTTACACCGAGTCGAAGCTCAAGAAGCTCTCGCTCGAAATGCTGACGGATATCGACAAGGACACGGTCGATTTTATCCCGAACTACGACGACCGACTCAAGGAGCCCACGGTGCTCCCGTCGAGATATCCGAATCTGCTTGTAAACGGCTCTGTCGGCATAGCGGTCGGCATGGCGACAAATATCCCTCCGCACAATCTGCGCGAGGTCGTAGCCGCCATGAACTGCCTGATAGATAACCCCGACGCGACGCTCGAGGAGCTCATGACTCATCTGCCCGGTCCCGATTTCCCGACCCGCGGAATAATCATGGGCAGAGCGGGCATACGCGCCGCCTACGGCACGGGCCGCGGCAAGATTATAGTCCGCGCCCGCGCCGAGATAGTCGAGACAAAGGGCGACCGCCACAAGATAGTTGTCACCGAGATTCCTTACGGCGTCAACAAGGCGAAGCTCATAGAGAGCATGGCGGATCTCGTCAAGGATAAGCGCATCGAGGGCATATCCGATATCCACGACTATTCCTCGCGCTCCGGTATGCACATCGACATCACCTTGAAGCGCGACGCGAATCCGCAGGTAGTTTTGAATCAGCTCTATACCTACACTCAGCTCCAGTCTACCTTCGGCGTGATTATGCTCGCCCTCGTAAACGGCGAGCCGAAGATACTCACCCTTAAGCAGATTCTTCAGCAGTATATAGACTACCAGTGCGAGATAGTCACCCGCCGCACAAGGTACGATCTGAAAAAAGCTCAGGAGCGCGCCCATATACTCGAGGGCTTGCTCACGGCTCTCGATTTCATCGACGAGGTCATAGCCATTCTGCGCGCGTCAAAGAGCATCCCCGAGGGACGCGAGGCGCTCATGAACCGCTTCGGACTCGACGAAGTTCAGGCGCAGGCGATAGTCCAGATGAGACTCGGCCAGCTGACCGGACTCGAGCGCATAAAGGTCGAGGACGAGATGGCTCAGCTCAAGGCGAAGATAGCCGACTTTATAGATATTCTCTCGAACGAGGAGAGGATACTCACTATAGTCCGCGAGGAGACCGGCGCCATTGCCGAGAAGTTCGGCGACGACCGCCGCACGGTCATTGAAAACGTCAGCGGCGAGGTCGATATAGAGGATCTTATCCCCGAGGAGACCTGCGTGTTCACCATGACGAATCTCGGCTATATCAAGCGTATCCCCGCCGACGCATACACGATTCAGCACCGCGGCGGCAGAGGCGTCAAGGGCATGACAAGGCGCGAGGAGGACGTGGCAAAGACCATGTTTACCTGCTCCACCCACGATTACGTCATGTTCTTTACCACCCGCGGCAGAACTTACCGTCTCAAGGGCTATGAAGTGCCCGAGGGCTCGAGAAACAGCAAGGGCATGAATATAGTCAACCTTCTGCCCCTTGAAGCGGGCGAGAAGGTGTCGGCGATGATAAGAGTGCCCGAATATGACCCCGATGCGTTCCTCTGCATGGTCACGCGCAAGGGCATTATCAAGCGCACGAGCCTCGACGCTTACCGCAACGTCCGCAAGAACGGCGTTATAGCAATTAACCTCGACGATGACGATGAGTTGGCATGGGTTCGCCTGACCTCCGGCAGCGACGACCTGCTCGTAGCCACGCGCAAGGGCATGGGTATCCGCTTCAACGAGAGCGACGCCAGACCGCTCGGCAGAACGGCAAGGGGCGTCAAGGCTATCGAGCTGCGCGAGGGCGATGAGGTTATCGGTATGGAAGTGCTCGACGAGGCCAAGACCGTCCTCACCGTCAGCAGCACGGGCTACGGCAGACGCAGTGAGCCCTCCGACTACAGACTCCAGTCGAGAGGCGGCAAGGGCACGATAAACTACCGCACAGAGACCTACGGCGACGTTGCCGCGATAGCGGTCGTTGACGAGAGCGAGGATGTTATCTTCATCTCCTCCGACGGCATAATAATCCGTATACCCGTCTCGCAGATAAGCACATTCGCAAGACCCTCAAAGGGTGTCAGAGTCATGCGCGTGTCCGAGGGCGAAGAGCTCGTGACAGTCGCCTGCACTCCGAGCGAGGAGGATGAGGAGAAGGACGAGGACTCCGCCGACGGCGAAAATTCGTCCGCCGAAAACGGTGAAAACCCCGACTCAAATGAATAATAAGTCGGTTTTTTGTTAAAATTTTGTAAGAAGTTACAAATAACTCTTGTCATAACGGTGATTCTCTGTTATTATATTGACATGACAAGTGAAGTCATAAATAGGAAAAGGGGGTTTATAATGAACATCGCTCTCATGGCTCACGACTCCAAAAAAGAACTTATGACTCAGTTCTGTATCGCTTATTGCGGTATTCTGAGCCGCCACTCCCTCTGCGCCACCGGCACTACGGGCAAGCTCGTAGCCGAGGCAACCGGACTTGAGATTCAGCGTTTCCTCAGCGGCAGTCAGGGCGGAGACCAGCAGATAGCGTCCAGAATAGCCTGCAACGAGATAGACCTTCTGCTCATGTTCAGGGATCCGCTCACACCCAAGCCGAACGAGCCGAACGAAGCAAACCTTTTAAGACTTTGCGACGTACACAACATCCCCGTTGCCACCAATATAGCCACCGCCGAGGCTCTTATTCACAGCCTTGCCCGCGGCGACCTTGATTGGCGCGATATAGTCAACCCGAAATAAGCTCAACCCGCCCCGGCGGCATCCCCGCCGGGCGGCTTTTTAGAGAGCTTTTTTCGCTCATCCCGCCAACGGCGGGATTTAATGTTTTTATGGAAGGAACAAAAACATGGCTCTTTTTACAAAGGCCGTCAAGGGCACGCAAGATGTGCTGCCCGCGGCGAGCTATAAAAACCGCTTTCTCGAAAATACACTGCTCGATATAGCCGCCCGCTTCGGCTTCAAGGAGATACGCACTCCCGTGTTCGAGCATACGGAGCTGTTTTCCCGCGGCGTCGGAGACACCACCGATGTCGTGCAGAAGGAGATGTACACTTTTCTCGACAAGGGCGGCCGCTCGATAACTCTGCGCCCCGAGGGGACTGCGGGCGCGGCGCGCGCTTTTCTTGAGCACGGGCTTTTCAACGAGCCCCTGCCGCAAAAGACCTGCTATATAACCTCGTGCTACCGCTACGAGAAGCCACAGTCCGGCAGATACAGGGAATTTCACCAGTTCGGCGTTGAGGTTTTCGGCACTCCCGCACCCGCCGCGGACGCGGAGATAATCTCCCTTGCCGCCGAGATATTCGCTTTCTTGGGCATTGAAGATTTGACGCTCGAGATAAACTCTATCGGCTGCCCGACCTGCCGCGCCGAGTACCATAAGGCTCTCAAGGCATATTTCGAGCAGTATAAGGCCGACCTTTGCGGCACCTGCCTTGACAGGCTCGAGAGAAACCCCATGCGTATTCTCGACTGCAAGAGCCCCGTCTGCTCCAAAATCGCCGAGGGCGCGCCCGTCATGCTCGACTACCTCTGCGACGAGTGCCGCGAGCACTTTGAAAAGGTTAAGAGCTACCTCGACGCGCTGATGATAAGCTATGTCGTCAACCCGCATATCGTGCGCGGACTCGACTACTATACAAAGACCGTTTTTGAGTTCGTCTCGCATAACGAAAAGACCGACGGACTTGTCTGCGGCGGCGGCGGACGCTATGACGGGCTCATAGAGGAGCTCGGCGGTCAGCACACCCCGTCACTCGGCTTTGCGATGGGACTTGAGAGGCTGTTAAGCGTCATTGAGGCGCAGGGCATAGAGCTGCCCGGCGACCAAAGATGCGACATATATATCGGCTCTATCGGCGACGCGGCGTCGCTTGTTGCGGCGAAGCTCTGCACCGACCTGCGCTCCGACGGAGTCAGCGCGCAGTTTGACGTTGCGGGACGCTCGGTCAAGGCTCAGATGAAATACGCCGACAAACTGGGCGCACGCTTTACCTGCGTCATAGGCGACGACGATATCGCAAAGGGCGAAGTCACCGTCAAGAATATGGAAAACGGCGAAAAGACCGCTTTTTCAATCGAAAGCTTCAGCGACGAATTCTCGTCCGCTCTCATTCAGAGCGCTGCAAGCGCCTTTGCGGACAGCATAAGCGACGGCGATTTCGACGCTGCCGACATATCAAATCTCTTTGGAGGGCTCATATAATGGAGAGAACTTATATTGCGGACATAAAAAACAACCTCGGCAAGCCCGTGCTCGTTCAGGGCTTCGTCGAAAACCTGCGCGACAGCAAGTATATGGCTTTCATCGTGCTCAAGGATATCAGCGGAAAAATTCAGATAACCGTTGAGAAAGAGAAGCTGCCGGAGCTCTGCCCCGTGATAGCCTCCTTGACTCAGGATTCCGTTATATCCGTCGTCGGAACCGCCGTTGAAAACGATTTCGTCAAGATGGGCGGCGTTGAGATAATCCCCGAGTCGATAACGGCGGAGTCGATAGCGGACGCACTGCCGATAGTGCGCAAGGAGATTCCCGCCACGAAGAAGCGCCCGGGCGTCGAGCGTTCGAGCATCGACCAGCGCATTGACTACCGCTGGATCGACCTTCGCACCGACGAAAATCAGCTCATGTTCAAGGTTCAGACCGCCATGGTCAACGCCATGCGCGAGTTCCTTATAGACCGTAATTTTATCGAGATACACACCCCCAAGCTCATCGGCGCGGCGAGCGAGAGCGGCGCGGAGGTTTTTGAGGTCAAGTATTTTGACCGCCTCGCCTATCTTGCGCAGAGCCCGCAGTTCTATAAGCAGATGGCCATGGCGAGCGGCTTTGAGCGTATATTCGAGGTAGGCCCCGTTTTCAGAGCCGAGAAGTCCTACACAAATAAGCACACCACCGAGTTCTCCGGCTTTGACCTTGAGTTCAGCTACATCACCTCCTTCAAGGATGTCATGAAGATGGAGGAGGAGCTGCTGACCTATATGCTTAAAGCGGTCAAGGAGAAGTACGGCGAGGAGATAGAGGAGCTGTTCGGCAAGGAGGTTATCGTCCCGACGACCCCGTTCCCGGTCATAAAGCTCGCCGATCTCTATGACGAGCTCGAAAAGGAGTTCGGCTATACCGTGCCCGACAGCGAAAAGGGCGACCTCACGACCGACGCCGAGCGTCTGAGCTACGACTGGGTCATGAAGAAATACGGTCACGAGTTCCTGTTCATCACCGACTACAGCGCAGAGAAGCGCGCGTTCTACCATATGCGCGACGAGAACGGCGTGCCGCAGGGCTACGACCTCATCTGGCGCGGCGTCGAGATAACCACCGGCGCTCAGCGCGAGCACAGATACGACGTGCTCAAGAGCCAGGCGCAGGAGAAGGGGCTCGAGAAGGATGTTGAGTTTTATCTCGAATTCTTCAAATACGGCTGCCCGCCCCATGGCGGCTTCGGAATCGGTATCGACCGCCTGACCATGCTCATGCTCGGACTGCACATCAAAGAAGCGATGTTCCTCTTCAGAGGCCCTAACAGACTCACCCCGTAACGGAAAAAGAGAAATCCCGTCGAGTTTTTGCCCGACGGGATATTTTTATAAAATGCCGCGATTTGTGTTGATAAAAAGCCAAAAAATTTTTATGCATTACGCCCGTTTAAACGGATATATAGGTGAAAGGCAAAGAAGGGAAGTGAATTCGATGACAGGCAAGCAGTTGGATCTGTGTATTTGCGAGATCGCTGCGGGAAACAGAGAAGCCCTGAGCCAATTATATGTTGAAATGAAAGACCAGGTCTTTAGGTTTGCGCTGTCATTGGTTCGCAGCAGGCAGCTCGCGGAGGATATCGAAGCGGAGACTTTTTTGAACATTATTCAGTCAGCCTGCGGCTATAAGCCCGGCACAAATGCGAGGGCGTGGATTTTCGCCATTGCGCGCAATTGCTGCATGGACTGCATGAAAGCAAACGCAAAATTTTTGGTCGTCGATAATGATAGCCTTGATTTGCTGCCGACCGATGCAAACGGGCTTGAACAGACCGAAAATGCGCTGCTTGTTCTGGAAGCCATGAAAGCATTGAGCGAAACGGAGCAGATGATAGTGTCGCTGTATCTGTATTCGGGTCTGAAGCAGACAGAGATAGCCAAGGTTTTGAACATCCCTTATTTGTCCGTCCGTTCAAAATACGGATACGCCATCAGAAAACTGAAGCGTTATTTCGAACGAAAAGGAGTGCATACGGATGAGGCGTAAATCAACGGAAGATTTCATAAAAAAATCAATGGATTTTACTGCCCCGGAAGAGGTGTGGGACAAAATTAAAAATCAGCCGATTCAAAATGCTCGGAGCGGCAAACCCGAAGGGCGACCGAAAACGGCTTGGTATGCCGCAGCGGCGTGCATTGCGGCTTGCGTGGTTCTCGTCTGTGCTTTAGCAGTCAACAAAAGCCCGAAGCTTCCCGCTTCCGATTCGCTTCTGAACACCGAAAACGATGCGGAACAGGATGCTCAAATTGTGACAGACAGAGCGGGAGAGCCCGAAAGTGTTATCGGCGAAACGATTCCGCAGGCTACGGAGAGAACGACATCGGCCGTTTCCCACGGCGGCAGCGTGGCGGGTGTTTTCATCCCGACATACAAGGTCTGGAATCACAGGCTTTACGGGTATGCGAGCGACAACCTCGCGCTGACGGATTCCGATTTAGGTTCGCTGCACCGCGAAAAAATAAACGGCACGGAAATCGCCGTCTATTCGCTGAAAAATATCCCCATGGAACAGAGCATAGGGGACAAGAAAAACGGTATTGTCCTGCGCTATGACTGCATATTGGACGGCATTTTTGAGCTTCGCGGAAAAAAATACGGGATAGTGAGCGAAACGGCTTATATCTGGCCCGTTCCCGAAAAGGGCAAGTATTTAGGCGAAGTCAACGGTGTGAAGTGCTATGAATTTAAAGGAAAAGCAGACGCGATACTCGTTGACCTCAGGAAATATGTATCTCCCTCCGACGGGAGCATATACGAGAGCCTGTATGTTGCGGAGCTTATAGGATAAAAGAGCATAACAAAAAACGGGCGGCATAATCTCGGTTATGCCGCTCGCTTTAATTTTATATTGTTATTTTATCCCGTTGATGAACGAGAAGATCGCATCTATCCGCGCAATGATATCGCGTATATCATGCGCTATGCGGATAGCGGTGATGATATATGCGGGGGTGAGGTCTGCTTTTGTCACGCCCGAATAGTTGCGGGTCACGGTGAAGCCGAAGTCGCGGGTCGCGTCCTTTCCGGTGACGGTCATGCGCCTGTATGCCACGGTTATTTTATCGTAGCTCTCCGCCGAGGGAACCTTGCCCGTGAACGCTATCTCGGCGCTCTCGCCCGCCTCGAGGACTATCGGATAGGGCAGAATGAAGTTCAGCGTGCCGTTCTCCGCGGCTATCGAGGAGACAGTAATCTTGTCCTTTTTCGACAGGTTTTTAACTATGACGGAGTTGCAGGAGAAGAGGCGTCTTGTGAGCGTCGGCAGGAACGAGGAGTTCGTGCTCTTGAAGAGGACCGCTATGTCGCTCGTCGGAGCGAGGCTCTCCATGAACTGGGGATACTCCATATGAGAATAAGCGTCCTTGATGTTGTCGGTGAGCAGAAGCTCCATGAGCAGGTCATAGGTGCGGGGGTCCCACTCCGCCTGACCGTGGTAGTGGCGGTTGACTACCCATGTGCGCTCGGGCATATAGCCGGTCGAGAGGTCAACCGTTCTGTCGGGCGAGATGTTGTTCTTGCCCGTCTTGACTGCCTGCTTGTAGCCGGCGGGGAACGTCTCGCCGAAGGGCGCGCACACTGCGCCGCAGGAGTATTTCATATTTACTATGCCGTCGCTGTTGTCAACGGTACCCGAGGCGAGCGGCACGCCGGAGCAGGCCTTCAGAGAGACGCTGACTCCCTTTTTCTGCTGAGCGTAGAGCGTCTCGGAGATATGCGACATAAAGCCGTTTCGGACTTTCTCGACTTTCTCTGTGAGCTTTGCGTTCTTAACGGAATCGAGGCGCACGGACTTGATATATTCGTAATTCTCCGGGTCGCACATCTCCCAGAATGCGGGGATGTTTATGACGCTCGGGAGAACCATGGTCTTGAGTCCGTAGTCGGCGACGTTGTTCGCGCCGTCGGCGGGGATTATGTCCATAACAAACGAGAAGTCCGCCTCGGTGTGGAGAATGGATCTTAAAATATCGAGCGTGGTGTCAAAATTGAGCGAAATGGGCTTGTCGGTATAGAGGTCGGAGACGAGGTTGCTACCCGCGAGAAGCGGAGTGTCAAACACCGCGCGGTCAATGTAGTTGTCGTCGGGATATTCGTACATATACACGCCCAGCAGCAGGCAGCCCTGGCTTATACTGTATACGCTGACCCTGTCGTGTCCCGTGAGGGCGCAGACCTCCGCGAGATAGTCATGGAGCTGAGCCGCGACATCAGCGTGGCTGAGTCTCCAGTCATAGAGGAAGTTGAAAACATGGTCGTCGCCTATCTCGTCGCCGATAACCTCCATGTCGAGAAACTCCGAGCCCGTGTAGGGAACGAGGTCGAGCTGACCGTTCTTTGTGAATGCCTCAAGGCTCGTATCCTTTGCGCTGCTGAGTATGGGAACTATGTCATAGAACGAAGTGCCGTCGTCGTTCATTCTCAGCGGCTCGACAATAGAAGTTATTATCTCGCGCATCGGCTTTTCTATGCCGTCGGTGCCCTTTTGGGCTATCAGCTTAATTATACCCGTGATAAGGTCGGGGGCGTTGACTCCGAGAAGCTTTAATATCTCCTTGGTGTCGGGCGGGAAAACGCGCTTTAACGAACCGTCCTCCTGCTTTTCGGCGAGAACCGTGGCGCCGAAGCCGGAAATCATAACAACGGGCGAGTGACTGCAGGCGCACTTTGCGGCGGCCGCCGCAGTGGACGCGAATACCGAGCCGAGCATAACCGCGGCTATTAAAACGCAGAGTATTCGCTTAAACGGTTTTTTCTTCATTTTTTTGTTTTCTCCTTTCGCAAAGCACTTTTGTGCAACGGATAAATTGTACATTATTTTTGCAAAAATGTAAACAATTTGTTTATGATTCTTGCAAAACATTTTCGCGCTCTTAATCTATAGACAACGAACGGAGAGGTGTGCTATAATAATTACGGAATAAAACAAGAAGCACCGAAAGGATGGTAATAACTCATGAAAAAAACTCTTAAACTGACAGCTCTTGTCATGGCAGTGGCGATACTCGTCTGCGCCTTTGCGGGCTGCACGGCGAAGCTTGACAAGCTTATTGTAGGAAAGTGGAGCGATGAGCAGAACAAGGTGACTGTCGAGTTCAAGGATGACGGCACCTTCAAATTCGAATCGAGCAACCTCAATATTCTCGGTCTCTCGATAGGCACTTCCGTTTCCGGTACATACAAGGTCAATACCGAAGCCGACCCCGCAACCGTTACCGCCGCTCCCGAGATGTCCTTCGCGGGCTTCAAGGCCGGCGCGGAGATAACCTTCACCGCAGCCTATGACAAGGACAGCAAGGTGCTCAAGCTCACAAACGACAAGCTCGGCACGCTGAACCTCACTAAGGTCGAGGAGTAAAAAAACTGTCGCCGCTGCGGGAGACCGCAGAGCAAATATAATCGAAATACATAAGCCTTTTATCCCGGCCTCGCGCCGGGATTTTTTCTGTGCCGTGAAAATAAAAATCAAAATCTGTATCTTTTTTTCGGGAAGTATGCTATTATGTGGATGACAGGAGAAAATAAAGGGAGGTATTTTATGAAGATCCGAAGATTTATTGCCGCAGTTCTCGCCGTCCTCGCGCTTTCAGCCTTTGCCGGCTGCAAGAAACACGACAAAGACCAAACCGACACAACGGGAAAAAACGATGAGACAGTATCCGAAGATAATCCCGAAAGCACCGCATCAGTCGCGGATGTTAATGCCGACATAAAAAACTCCAGGTATTTTCTCGGCATCGACCTTGACGGGTGGTATCACTGGAATCAAACATCGAGCGGTTATCAGAAAGACACGACTTATACCGCGAGCTGGACAAAGGAATATAACTCGCGCGGCGACCTCGTTTCATATATCACCTATGTCCTGATTTCCGAGGGGAACTTTTCCGCCGAAAAGAGGTCATACGGCTATACCTACAACAGCGACGGCACGGTGAAGGAAATCAGCCGCTCGGGGCATTCCCAAGGCACCTACCGCTACGAGTACGACTCGGAGAAGAGAATAACAAAAATCACCTCGGCGGAGCCCTCCGGCGAAGTGACCGCAACACTGAATTTTTCGTATGACAAGCACGGCAGACTCGCAGAAAAAAGCGATTTTTACGAGAGCACCGTCTTTTCTTACGACGGCAAGTGAAGGCTCGTCAAGAGCGAGAGAAATTCCTCAGAGGCCGCGTCCGAGAGCTTTACGGAGACGTTTACCTATAAATATAACTCCGACGGCGATATAGTGCGCCAGACATATACAGTCAAAAATCCCTTCAACACGTCTAAAATCATCACCGAATACGAATATGACGAGCGCGGCGCGCTGATAAGGCTGACAGTCAGGGATTCCTTCGGCGCCGAGACCGAAAAGGAGTACAAAAACGACGCCTACGGAAATCCCGTCGAAATAAAGGAGACCCGGTTCCAGGACGGCGAGGCGGGAGGCACCGAGGTTATCTCGTATTCATACGAATATGAGACCGCCAAGATAGCGGTCACGGGCACGGACGGCAGCAAAACAACATACGAATATCAAAAGAACAAGAGCATAGTCACACCCGAGACGGAGTAGCTTTAAGATGTTCCGAAGTTTTTCCCGGCCCTGTGCCGGGATTTTTTCCGCCCGACGAAATTAAAAATCAAAATTCGCACATTTTTTATAAAAAGTGTGCTATTATATATACAACGAAGCAATCGGGAGGTATTCAATAAAAATGAGAAGATTTTTTGCAGCCGTTTTGGCGGCGGCCATGCTGTTGTCATTTGCGGGATGCGCAGTCAAAGACACGCAGAGCGACTCGACCGCGCCCGCCGAGGAGCAGACGACCGAGGAGAAAAGCACAGAGCCTCCGACCAACGAGGACGGCAGCCTCGTCAAGCCGAAAAACGCGGTCTCCGTCTCCGACGATGTGAAGATAAAGACCTACAGCGGCTCGTCTATAATCGAAATCGGCAACCGCGAAATGGAGCCCTACGGCAACTCATATAAAAACATGAAGTCCTACGCCGACGCGCTCAACCGCCTCAAGGCGGAGATGCCGAACACCAAGGCCTACTGCCTCATGGCGCCGACCGCTATAGAATTCTATGCGCCGAGCAAATACAACACCGGCGTATCAAAGTCGCAGTACGAGGGTATGTGCTATATCTACGAGCAGCTCAAGGATATAACGCCCGTCAATGTCTACGCCGAAATTGCGGCGCACACGGACGAATATCTCTATTTCAGAAGCGATCACCACTGGACGACCCGCGGCGCATACTACGCCTACAGAGCCTTTGCGAATGTCGCGGACTTCAAGCCCGTTGACAAGGACACCCTGCAGAGCGGCAAGCTCTCGCCGTTCCTCGGACTCTTTTATAACTACACAAAGAGTCCCGTGCTCGCAAATGACCCGGACTATGTGGAATATTTTCTTCCGCCCGTCAACACAACGGCCACAGCCTCCGATACCGACGCCGCCATGAACGACGGCTACGGCATTCAGGTCATAAACACCGAGACGACATCCTCCAACAAATACTTAGCCTTTATAGGCGGCGACCACGGCGTTATCAAGATAACGACCGACGCTCAGAGCGACAGGAGCATTGTTGTCATAAAGGAGAGCTACGCCAACGCCTTTGTCCCGTGGCTCTGCGCAAACTACAGGACGGTCTATGTCCTCGACCCGCGTATGCTGACCGTTAAGCTCGCGGATTTCGTCAAGACCAATTCGATAGACGAGGTTCTGTTCCTCAACTATATGTTCATCCCCAGCAACCCGAAGTTTATGAATGCGCTGGAAAACATGGCGTAAGCGGCAAAAAGCTTTTAAAAAAAGGTCATAGTTCACGGATTAAAACGCGGATTATGACCTTTGTTTTTTTATGTACACAGTCTTTATATAAAAAGCTTGAACGGTATTTGCGGTTATGCTATAATCTTGAAAAAAGCAGGAGGAAGTTTATGAACAGCAGAAAAACAGCGGGCGCCGTCCTCGGAACGCTCGGCGGGCTGACCGCTCTGACCGCGGCTTCGGCGGAGATATTCTATAATTTCTCGATAAACACGAAATCGCCCATACATATGAGCAAGCTCAACAACCTCATTCAGAAGATGGCAAGCAAGTCCGACGGCGAGGATTCGAGCGCAAAATACAGCGGACTCACGGGCACGCCGGAAATCCGGGAATGGTACGACGAGCACGGCGAGGACGTATTTATTATGTCCGAATCTCTGCGGCTGCACGGAAGAAAGTTCGAAAATCCCGGCTCGGATTATGTTCTCGTCTGCCACGGATATACGAGCAAGGCCAGGCATATGGCGGGCTTTGTCCATAAGTTTCACTCCCTCGGCTTCAATGTTCTTGCGGTCGATGCGCGCGCCCACGGCGAAAGCGAGGGGACTAAAATCGGCATGGGCTGGCCGGAGCGTATGGACGTTATCGAGTGGATAAAGCTCATTCTCTCGTGGGACCCCGACGCGCGGATAATCCTGCACGGCGTGTCCATGGGCGCGGCGACGGTGCTCATGGCATCGGGCGAGACGCTGCCCGACAACGTCAAGGCCGTTATCGCGGACTGCGGCTACACCTCGGAGTGGGATGAGTTCATCTGGGAGGCCGAAATGATGCATATCCCGTGGTTCCCGGTGCTCAACGCAGCCTCAGCCCTCTCGAAGCTCCGCGACGGCTATGATTTCAAGCAGGCGAGCGCACTCGAGCAGGTCAAAAAGAGCGATATTCCCACCCTGTTCATCCACGGCACGGCGGATGAGCTGGTGCCCTATAAAATGCTCGGCGAGCTGTTCTCGGCGGCGGCGTGCGAAAAGGAAAGCCTGACCGTCGAGGGAGCGGGTCACGCGCTCTCGTCCTCGGTTGAACCGGAAATGTATTGGAGCACGGTTGAAAGATTCGTAGAAAAACATATAGGCAGCTAAAGCAATAACCACCGTCGCGGACGGTGGTTATTTTATCGCACAAAAGAAAATCCCGACCGGTTAAGGTCGGGATTTTCTTTGTATAAAACGGGGGCAAGAAGATGGTAGGTGTCTGATTTATTCGGCCTGCTTCGAGTATTTCTTGAGATAGATAACTCTCATGAGCAGGCACTCGATGGGATTTATCGGCTTGCACTTACCGAAGAGGCCGGAGCCGATGAAGGTAAGGCAGCTCTTTTCTGCGATCATCTCGACCGCACCCGCGTTGCTCTCGTTCGAGCCGCAGCAGAGCGCGCCGCCGTCCTTGACGAGAACGCAGTGGCGACCCTTGAGCGCTCTGACTACCTTCTTGGGGGAGTTCTTGGCGCATTTGAGGCTCGTGCCGATTATCTGGGCGCTGTCGTCAAGCTGCGGCCTGACGGTCTTGCCCATGGCGGCGACTGCGAGCACCTCGGGAGCCTGAGAATAGAGAATAGCATTGATATCCTCGCGTGAAGCATATATGGCGCGATGGAGGTCTGCCGTCGGAATCTCTCCCTCGCCGCTGACCGCCGAGGTCACGGGGTCTACGGTGACGGTGTGCTCCTTATCGCCGGGAGCATAGAATACTATCTTTCCGCTTGCGTCTCTATACGAGTTATTATAACAGGTTTCGTCATGCTTGACAATAGTTTTTCCGTGTTTTTGTGCCCAGGAAACACACATTTCGCTCAAGTCGGCAATTTTTTCTCCGAACTTTCTGTCGAAAAGGTCGAGAACATAAAGCGCGCTCTCGCGCTCGAGCGTGGCGGCGACGTTGAACGCCTCCTCGCTGTCCTTGCCGTAGCAGACGGCTCCGTGGTGCGCCATGATAACTGCCTTGCTGTCCATGTCGGCGGCAACTGCGGCGGCGACGCCCTTTTTGAGCTTCTTCGTGCCGGGCAGACCGTAAGAGCCGAGCATGACTCTGTCGCCTATAACCTTGCGTCCCTTTTCGGTCAGCGAGGGGATACCCTGCGTTGTTGCGCTGATTATGGACGCAAACTTCTGATGGGTGTGGATGACGAAGCCCGCGTCGGGATGAGCCTTGTAGACCTCGGCGTGAACGCCCTTTTCGGAGGAGGGCTTGACGCTGCCCTCGTAGCTCAGAGTGTCGATTTTTACCTCAACAATGTCGTCGGGGGTCAGTCCGTCGTAGGGCTTTCCGCTCGGGGTGATGACGAAGCTGTTTTCGTCAACGCGGCAGCTGACGTTGCCCCAGGTTCTTGCGATAAGACCGGTCTCGACAAGGCGCAGACCCGCTGCGATAACTTCTTTTTTTGCCTGTAAAATATCCATGAAAACCGTCCTTTCGGGAAAAAAATTTAAATTGTGCCGGTGAACAATTTTGTACTACAGTTCAATTATAACACAAGCAGACCAAATGTCAACAATTTACTTCTCGGGTTCGCTCTCTTCTTTTGACTCTTCTTCGGGCTCTTTTTCGCCCTCGGAGCCGTCCGCCGTCGGAGCCGGAGCGTCCTGCGCCGCTGCCTTTTTCGAGCTGCGCCAGATGTGTATAACTCCGTCGTCGTTGAGAACCTTGAGCACGGTTATCATTATAGGCATAATAAATATTCCGATAAAGCCGAACAGCTGAACGCCGATATACATACCCATTATGCTGACTATCGCCGGGATGCCGAGGTTGTTTGCGACTATCTTCGGCTCGATTATCTGACGTATGACGGTTATGCAGGCATATATGACGAGCAGTCCGATACCGAGACCGTAGCTCTTGTTTATCAGCGAGAACACCGCCCACGGTATAACGACCGTTCCCGTGCCGAGCACGGGCAGGATATCGACGATTGCGATGATTATTGCGATAATAAATATATATCCGCTCTTGTAGACGCCTATAATTTTGAGCACGCCCAGACCTATCAGCATTTCGAAAAAGGTGACGAGCATTATCAGTGCATAGGACTTGACGAGCTTGCCCATGGAGGAGACCACTATCTTCTTTGTCTTTGAGAGCGTTCTGCGCTTCTGCGGGGTCAGCTGATTCTTGATAAAGCCGACTATGCCGTCATATCCGGCGGTCATAAAGCAGGCCGCGATAATAAACAGGAGCATACCGACCAAGATGCTCGGTATCTGCTTTGCGGTTGACCAAACGCCGCTGAGAGAGGGCTTGAGAAGTGACAGGAGGTTTATACCCGCGCTGCTCTCGCCGTTCTGCGCACGCAGAGCCGCCCGCTCCTCCGATGAGAGCAGGAGCTTGTCGGACAGCGATTTTATCGCTTCCTCCGCGGAGCTCTTGAGTCCTCCGGGCAGGCGCTCGGCGAGGCGGTAGAGTGACTCCTCCCAGCCCTTTACATAGTCCGGAAGCTTCTTGAGCCATTCGCCGAGAGTCGAAGCGAGGCCCTTTGCCTCTGCCACGACCCTTGCACCCACCAGGGCGACCAAGGTTGCCAGCAGCGCGATTATCAGCAGAACCGCGATAACGGAGACGATTCCTTTTTTGATATGCGTCTTTTTCGAGAGGAAGTTTGTCGGGCGTTGCAGCGCGACTGCGAGGACAAAAGCGAATATGAACGGCGCGACAGTCCAGAACGCATATTTCATAAACAGATAAAACGCACCGAGCACGAGCGCGATATACGCGACGTTTATCAGCACGGCTCTTCTTCTTTCAACAGTTTCCGGAGACATTTTCTGCACCTCTTCTTTCAACGGTCTTTATTTCTGTTTGCGGTTTCAAGGCAGCATAATACATCATATATATTATACTATTTTGCCTTAAAACTCAATGAGTTTGAAAAATACTTCACAAAAAAGTAAAAAAGTTTTCTTTTGAGACTTTATCGCCGCCCGCCTTTGTGATAAAATAGTAAAAAAATAACAGTGGGGAGAAAGTTGCCATGTATATAGCTATAATGGGCTACGGCGTTGTCGGAAGCGGCGTTGCCGAGGTCATCAACAAAAATCACGACAGTATAGTAAGAAAGAGCACTCAGTCCGAGCTCGAGATAAAATACATCCTCGACCTCAAGGACTTCCCCGGGGACCCCAACGAGAAGCTCTTTATAAAAGATTTCAACATCATCCTCAACGACCCCGAGGTTAAGGTCGTCGTCGAGACAATGGGAGGCCTTCATCCGGCATACGAGTTTGTCTCCGCCTGCCTCAAGGCGGGCAAGAGCGTCGTCACCTCGAATAAAGAGCTTGTCGCCGCCAAGGGCTGCGAGCTGCTGAAATATGCCGCGCAGCACAACGTGAACTTCCTGTTTGAGGCGTCGGTCGGCGGCGGTATTCCGATAATCAGACCGATAAGCCAGTGCCTCGCCGCAAATGAGATAGACGAATTCGCCGGCATATTAAACGGCACGACGAACTTCATTCTCACCAAGATGATAAACGACAATATGGCGTTTGAGGACGCGCTCAAGCTCGCGCAGGATAACGGCTACGCCGAGCGCGACCCCTCCGCCGATATTCTCGGCTTCGACGCGTGCCGCAAGGTCTGCATACTCGCCTCGCTTTGCTTCGGCAAGCACGTCTATCCCGAGCAGGTGCATACCGAGGGCATAACCGAGATAACCCTTGAGGACGTTGACTACGCCAAGGATTGGGGCGGAGTCATAAAGCTGCTCGGCAGGGCGCGCAAGAGCGAGGACGGCAAGCACATCTATGCGATAGTCAGCCCCGCATTTGTCAATCATCACAGTCAGCTCGCAAGCGTCGACGATGTTTTCAACGCTATTCTCGTGCGCGGCGACGCGATAGGCGATGTCGTATTCTACGGCAGAGGCGCGGGCAAGCTGCCCACCGCGAGCGCGGTCGTCGGCGATGTCATTGACTGCGCACGCCATGAGAACAAGCAGAAATTCTTCGGCTGGGCGGACAGCGAGGAGGGCTATGTAGCCGACTACCTCGATATGCCCACTGCGCTCTACGTCAGAGGACGCGCTCAGCAAAAGCAGCAGGTCATCTCCTCGGCGGAGAAAACCTTCGGCGAAATAAAGCTCTTAAAGCGCGCCGGTGCGCCGGAGGACGAGTTCGCCTTTGTAACTCCCGCAGCCTCGGAGCGCGAGCTTCGCACGAAGCTCGAAACCCTGCTCGGCGCGGAGATTATTTCGACAATCAGAGTTACGGATTATTGATAATTTTTCAAGCGGGACTGTCTATATGGCAGTCCCGTCAATCTTTCGAAAAAGTCTGTCATTGCGCGGACTCAAGGCTCTCCGGTGTAATGGGAGCTGTCACGGCGAAGCCGTGACTGAGGGGTTGCTGTGATGAAAGCACAAAATACTCAGCATTTTGAAAAATTTCAACTTATTCAGAACAATCCCTCCGGCGCTTCGCGCCTTATCCCTTTACACAAGGGAGGCGCTGATTTTTATCCGCTGTTTCGCGCCTTGTCCCGAGCTTTTCGGAAAGCTTCATAAGGTTCTCGATATCGCCGCCGACAAGCCTGCCGTCCTTATTCGGCGGAAGATTTATAACCGCAAGGTTCTGCGCGTTCGGCACTGCCCGTTTTCGGCGGCAACTTCGTTGTCATGCAGTGCGCGCACTTTGCTTTTCGTGCGGTTTGCCGCACTTCATTGGCGAAGCGCTTCATTTTTCATTCGCCGAAGGTGCTTTTTACAGAAAACGGAATCGAGTGCTCACAGGGGCTTTTCCCTATGAGCACTCGATTTTTCTGTTTTATGTGCAGAGGTATACACAAACGCCTGACTTAGCCGTCAATAGTGATCCACATCGCGGGGCGGACAGCGTTTTCATCTTCGCGGGCGTTGTCGCCGTCCGAGGCGACTATGCCGTCACTAAAGACATCAGCAGCACGGTACTGCTCGTCGCCGGGCGACCGCAGCCACCACAAACAAGTGCCTTCGCCATCTTTGGAATAGCGACCGCTTGTATATAGTCCATTGGATATGGCATATGCAGTCGGCACACACATTCTTGATTCACTGGAAGCAAAATATTTTCTTGCCTCAACGATACTTAGTAAGAACACCTGATCCTGCGTTGCATTACCGGGGTCGGTGTCATATTCCGGATTATTGTCTGCCGATACCGTTACCGTAGGAATCATTGCCTTTTCATCATCAGAAAATGCATCATTAATAAAATCGTTGTTCAGCCATTGGCGCAATGAACAAGTCTCCCAAGTTACATCGCTCCAACTTGGATTATATTCCTGACAGTCGAGTGCCTTATCACTGATGACTAGTATTTTATTATCTTCTTTCGCCAAAACCAGCCACTCAATATTCTCTTTACCGTTGGAAGTATTGTTATCCTGCTCGTAAGTGCCGAAAACTATGATATCTCCGACATTTGCAGTTTTTATTTTATTTATCCTTTGTTTCGGTATAATGACTGTTTTCAACAAAATGAGGAAAACCGCACAAACACACGCAACAGACGCTATCGCTATGAAAACTTTTTTAACTTTCTTCTTCGCTTTCTCGGCAGCAATGCGCCGTTCTTCCGCTTTGCGCTCATCTTCCAGTTTGAGTTCTTCTATTTTCTTTTTGCAAGCGTAAATCTGCTCGTCGGCATCTTTCCAACCGGAGATGTTTTCAAGCATTCTGATTGCCGATTCGTAACTGCTTATCGTGTTTTGGTTCATCTGAGAACGAGACGAATTGTAAAGAGCGTCTTTGCGGCAAATCTCCGCATTATCAAGACACTTTTCAACAAGAGAATCCGCGTCCTTGAAGCCGGGAACCGTTTTGAATATCTCCGCCGCGGCTTTATACCCATTCTCGCTGTTTGCTTCGTTCATCGCGCTGACCGCTCTGTTATAGATCCCCGTTAAGCGGGCATTTTCGTTGCGCTCGTTGATATGGGCGATATAGCCTTTCAGGGTTTCGATCAGCTTCGGGTCGGCAAAGCGCAGAATTTTATTATAGTTGCCGCTGCCGTCAAACGGTTGTCTGCAATTTTGCAAGTCCTCCATGCGGCACGCACGGCACTCCGCCATGAGCTTGCCGAGATACGCCCGCGCGTTCTTCGGATCCTGATCCAGCACCTTTTCGCAGTATTCGTTCGCCTCGCCCCAGTCGCCGTCCTCGAGGAACATGAAAGCTCGCTCCAAAAGCGGATCTACGTTTACACTGCCGCCGACAGCAACCGTCTCTTTGACCTCCGCCTTGGGCGCACCGGCAGAAACAATCTTCTTAATGCCGCGGATAAGATCCTGCATGAAGCCGAGCTTTGACATATCCTGCGCCTGCAGGTGCGAAAATTCCTCCGGCAGGTCGTAGGGATCCATGTCCTTATATGCGGGAATGAGCATCTTTTTGCCGTTGCTGTTCTTGACGAGCGAAAGATATCTCGACCACTCGTTTTTCACCCACACGGCGTTGAAATACTCGGGCTTGGTGCCGAGCACTACCATGACCTTGGCGCTGTTGAGAGCGGCGAAAATGTAAGGCTCGTAGGCCGTGCCGAGCTTGTCCTCGAGCGTGATGCGCGAGAAGAACACCTTGAAGCCCTCCTGCGTGAGCTGATGATAAAGGTCATTTGCAAGGACGCTATCCTGTGTTCTTCTGCCGCTGTTATCGGTCTCTTTGTAGCAGATAAACACATCGAAAGGCTCTTCTTTTTGCGAAATCGCAAGAATCCCCTTTTGGATCTCGTTTATCGCCTTAGCCTCATCCTCATAAAGCTCTTTTTGATAGCCGTCGGCATAGTGCAGAGCGGACTTATAGTTATCGTCATCGAAAATCGATGTGAACTGAGCGCGGTTCACGGTGGGAATGCGCTTGCGGCTCTGCGGGTCTTCCACATATTCGATTCCGTAGTGGCAGAGAACGAGCGACCAATACGCCTCGGCGTCGGTGTTGTCCTCGTTGAGTATCTGCTCATAGATTCCCGCCGCCTTGTCGAAATCGTTGTTGCGGCGAAAATGGTTCGCGCGGTCGTAAAGATTTGCTTTTCTGTCGTCGTCCAGACGGGGCAGGGTCTGCTTTGTGCCGCACGAGTCGCACACGCCGACGGTATCCCCGGGGTTAAATTCTATTGTGCCGCCGCACATTTTACATTTGAAAAGTGACATGGTTAATTAACCTCCTCAACGATTTATAATTTTAATCCAAGAAAGCAATGTTTCTTCATGGAGAATAATACGAGCCTTTTCGTAATTTTTAAAGTTTGAGAAATAGTAAATACGGGTTTGGCAATACGAATTTACATTAAAACTCCCGTGTGCCAAAGCATTCCTAATCGCCGAAAATAGAGACCGAATTGTCGTTCTCTCGTCTCTTTTCAAAAAAACACAATATTCGTCCGGATAACTGATTTTTTCGCATTTTTTGAAATTGTCCTGCAGTTCATCTTTTTTACACGGAATATAATTGTTTGACAAACTCGGAGTGGCACATTTCAACATTTCGTTTTTTAGGTTACCAAATGATTTTCTGCCACTATATCCAAGTTCTTTAAATGTTTTTCCTCTTTGGCTTTTTCCTTCAACAGGACACTCAAGCAAATAGAATTGAAGGATTTTTTGCAGGTTACTGTCAGAAATGTTTCTTGGTTCCCCAAAGTTTGTCTTATACTCTATCTTCTTCTTTTTCACTTGAGCGCCCTACACTTCTTGTTTCTGTCACCGACAAGGATAACCAATTCGTCCGCGATTTCTTTTGCTTTCGCTGCATCATCGGCACCGACGGCAGAGGACAGCTCATCCATTTTCACTGTAATTTTTGCCTCAATCACGGAAAGAGCGTCATTTGACATCGGGTCGGAATAGCGAACGGCTTCATATACCTTTTTGCATTCCGTTTTCACGGCGTCGCTTTTGGCGCGGTCGAGTAAACTCTCTGCGTCAACAGTCAGAAGCTTTATGAACTGCGTCTGCGTTTTCACTTTTTCGTGAACCTCGCCGACTGCGTCGCCTGCCCAGTCCGCTTTTACGACGGCTATCGCAGTAAATGCGGCGACAACCGCGCAGGCAACTGCGGCAATCCACACCGGGCAGTTGGGAATCAGCATAAGTGCTCCGCCCAAAACGAGCATGGCTATAAGGCCGGTATAGCTGACGGTAATCAGCGGCACCTTGTAAAACAGCTTTTCAAGGTTCTCCGCCTTAAACGCCTTGTTTGCGCACAGAAGATTGGCTGCAAACGAGGCTATTATAAACACCCACGCGATCCAGAATCGCACGTCATAACTGACAACATATCCCGGGATAACGGGACGCGCCAAAAATACAACAACATTAAATGCCGCGAGCAAAACCGCCCAGATAATTGCATATGATTTGAAATTCTTTTTCATTTTTTAGTCCCCCGTTACAGAATGTTCTTGAGAAGCTCCGCTCTCATGGTGGCAAACTCCTCTTCGGTTATCAGCCCGGCCTCTTTCATCATACCGAGCTTTTCCACTTTCGCCTTGAACGCCGCCATATCATCGGTCGTCTGAGCGGGCTGAACGGGCTGAGCGGGCTCGGATGCAGCCTGCAGCGCACCGCCTACCGCATTGCCCACAACGCCGCCTACCGCGCCGCCGACACCCGCCATGGTGCCGAGTCCGACACCCATATTGGTGAACTGACCGACCGCCTCGTTTTGCGCCACCTTTGCCGCCACATCGAAGCCGCGCTCCTGCGCATATGTATAGCCCTCCTGGGCTCGCTTTGTGGCCTGAGCCTGAGAATCGATGACCACCTTCTGCGCCTCTGTCTGCGCATAGATGAGATCCGTCTTCTGGCGGAGCGTCGCCTCGGCAATGTCGGCATACTGGCGGAAATGCAGCTCCTTGAACTTCTCATACTGTCTGTCGCCGTCCGGCTTGACAATATTCGTAACAAAGAAGCGCTCTAAAGCAATACCGTAATCGGCAAAATCCGGAATAAGCAGTTTATGTATATTCTCGGAGAATGCCGTCAGATTTTCGTCGATTTCAAAGATGTTGATGGCATTCGCTTTAATCACCTGGGCAATGTAGGTCTTGACCCTTGTCATTAAGAATGCACGGAAAAAGCCGATAAGCTGCTGCTGACCGAGATAGTTCTCCGTTCCCACAAGCTTAACGAGAAGCTTGCGGCTGTCCTCTGCGCGAAGGCTCATTTCGCCCGATGCACCGATGGAAATCGGGAATCCGTAAGTGGGATCGACATACTGCACCTTCGAGTCCGTGCCCCACTTGATAGCCATCTGCTCGGCTTTGTTGATAAAATAGACCTCGCAATGGAACGGGGTTTTGTCGCCGGTCGTTCTGTTGAGCACCTTTCCGATTTTCGGGATATTCTCGGTTTCCAGTGTATAACGACCGGGTCCGAACAGATCCAGCGCCTGACCGTTCATGAAGAAAATCGCTTCCTGCGACTCGTGAACGATGAGCTGTGTCAGGCTGTTAAAATCCTCGCAGGGATGCTTCCAAATGAAGGTGCTGTTGTCACCCTCGTACTTGATAATTTCGGCAATGTTACTCATAAAGTAATCATCTCTCCTTTTTGTGATTTTTCAATGTGTCTTTTTATAAATGTCATATACCTATATACTGTCCGTTTTTTGTCTCTTTGATTACTTGACAAGACCCGGCAACAAATCGCCTCTGCGAAGTACCGTTACACCTTCCCTGATGTCATAATCATTATTATGTTGTAAGAAATGCGGATACGCTTTGTCGGTTAAGTCTCTCGAGAACATTCGCGGATTTTTTTGCTTGCGGGAACATATAAAAGTGCATATCGACACAAGCTCATTCTAAAATTTTAAAATGGGCTTGGATTTATATACTTTAAAGTCGACAATTTCCCGAACGATTTTGCACTATCCGTCAAAACGACTTGCTTTTTTGGATTTTTCTTGCTATGATTATGGTAAAGTTGGGCTTGTTATAAGTCTATGTCGAATTTTCTTACAACATAATAATGATTATGTCTCATCCGCCGTATCGGGCGGTTTTTATATTATTAAGTGCATATTTTCCATGCGGCGGCGATGCTCGGTGCCGGTAGATATAATATAAATTCGCGTCGTATCAATGCTGCTGTGTCCGAGGATGTCGGCAAGCTTGGCGATATCCTTTTCTATGCCGTAAAACACCCGCGCGAAAAGGTGGCGCAGGTTATGCGGAAAGACCTTTTCTGGGTTGACGTTCGCTTCCCCACACAGGGCTTTCATCTCGCGCCAGATGTTTGTGCGGCTTATCGGTTTTCCCGTTCGCGTTATAAAAATCATGCCGCCTTTAATATTCTGCTCCGCCGCGTAACGGAGCAGTTTTTGTTTCAGCTCTTTTACTATAAAAACCGTTCGGGTTTTCGACTTGCAATGAACAACCGCCTTGCCGCTTTTTGCCGCTGCGACGGTTATGTATTGCAGCTCGCCGACGCGAATGCCTGTCCCGCAAATTGTTTGCAGAACAAGACTCAGTCGTTTACTCTGTCTGCGTTCCGCCGCCAGGCACAGTCTTTTGTACTCGGCTTTGGTCAGTTCCCTTTCCTCGGGGCAGAAAACCTGCTGCTGAAGTTTTAGTGATTTCACCTTTAAACCGTGCCAGCCCAAAAACGCAAACAGACTGTTTAAGCTTGCAAGCATGGAATTGACGCTCCGCACGGCATAACCTGCCTGCAAATATTTCTTGTATGCAATCACCGTTTCTTTTGTGATTTCACTTCCTTGTGAATACACAGCAAAAGCTTTTACATCGCGAATATATTTTTCAACCGTCGCTTCGCTCCTCTCCTCCAGAATAAGATACTCCTTAAATTCGGCAATTATTTTTTCGGTCAGCAGCCGTACGCTCATTACATTTACCTCCGGGTATTTTTTCATATTTTACTCGAAAAGTATGAAAACAAAGACACCTCGCAGCCGTTATACCTGCGAGGTGTCCGTTTTTTGTCATTTGGCAAAGCACTTTTTCAAGGCAGTCTTTACTATTTCTCAAGTCCGCAGTCCGGTTACTACCGGGGGCTGATATCGTAGACGTGTATCTGTGTGTAATCTCATTCTGCACCATCAGCGGCCTGTTCGCCGCTTCCTTGTGCGCCTTAGACAGCTTGTTCAGATCGAATGACTTTAAATATGCCGCGATAAATACTGTGGCAAAGGACAAAATGGATGATACGATTTTTATCCAAAGCCGGTCGGCGAAAATAGTGGATAGAATTCCGATGTAGTTATCGTAGATGGTTATCAGATAATTTTTCACGATGGGAAAACGGCTGCTCCGAACATCCTCGAAACAGCCGTTTGCTTTGTTAAGTTTTGCCGTAAATCAAATAAGCACTTCTTCAACCGGACCTTTGAACGCGCTGTCATGAAGCGGGAACGGCTTTGAGAGATCTTTAATAAACGGAGTAAAAACCGCCCGTTTAAAAATTGTCGGCAACTGGTATTTTGAAAGAAGTTCGCCGACGGCCTCCTTTTTGCATGGATTTTTGCGAATTTCAAAGGCTTTTAATTCAACTTTAATATCTGCGTCTGCCGGAACCGAAGACAGAGTAATAACGGTTTTTCCGCACTTGTATTCGGGTGAAACAGGGGTTATTCTGCCGGAGACCTTGACGGTGATTTCCTTTGCCGAGGAGATATCGTCAAAGACGAGCTTCCATTCACGTTTTGAAGGAACGACGGAAAGATCTCCCTTGGCAGCACTGATTTCAAACAACAGATCCTCTCCTGCTTCTTTAACAGAAAGTACGGTTTCCGCAAAAGCTCCGTCTTCAAAGCTCATCGTTTCGCCATCGTCCTCATAGAGGGTAAAGCTGTTTGTTCCTCTGAAAATTCTGATAGTCAGCTTTTCGGGATTCGACCAGTCGTTAGTCTTGCTGTTTTGAGAAAGAGGAATGATAGCGCCCTCTTTTGCGAGCACGGGCAACGCATTCAAATCACGGTACATGGTAACAAAGCGTTCGCCCTCATAGATTCTGCCGGTATACCAGTCTGTCCATCTGCCTTTCGGCAGCCACACTTTTGCGGGTGCAAGGTAGGTGCGCTTGTCAGCGGGCTTGGTAATAGGTGATACCATGAGCTCAGTGCCGAAGAAAAACTGATTCGGCACTTCATAGGCGGCTTTTTCGCACGGATATGAGTAATACATCGGCTCGCAAAGGGCGCGTCCCTCTGTGTGGGTGAGACGGTTAATCGAGTATATGTACGGAATGAGCGCATGACGTTCTCTGAGCGCATTCACTGCCGCTGTTTCTGCGGCAAAGCTGTATTTCCAGGGCTCTTTACCCATGAACTCGTCTTTTGCTGAATGAAGGCGCATTATCGGGCTGAATTCACCGAGCTGAACCCAGCGAACATAAAGCTCATCATTCCTTGAGCCGAGCTGATGACCTCCGATATCATGACTCCACCAGGTATAGCCGACGTTTGCGGCATTTGCAGTGAAATACGGTTGAAAATCAAGGCTCTTCCAGCTGATTATCGTGTCGCCGGAAAATCCGAGAGGATAGCGGTGAGAGCCGACCTCGGCAAAGCGGGAAAGAATGAGGGGTCTTTTGCCGGTTGAGGCAAGATCAAGAGTGTGATAATGATTGAGCGCCCAAAGGGGATCAAGACCTTTGATTTTTGTATCCTTTTCCTGCTGCCAATCGATCCACCAGAAATCTACGCCGTCTTTTTCATAGGGTCTGTGGAGAATGTTGAAATAGGCATCAATGAATTTCGGGTCGGTAATATCAAAGGGAATGCGTTTTTTGCTCTTCGGGTCAACGCCCATAAAGCGTGCAAAATCTTCGTACTGATCTTCAAACGGGCGTACTCCCTGCGCCGGATGGAGGTTGACGGTAACCTTGAAGTTCTTGTCGAGCAGCCACGAAAGCAGTTCTTTGTAATCCGGAAAAAGTTCGGTGTTCCAGCTGTAGCCGGTCCAGCCCTGAGACTGAAATGCTTCTACAATGTTCCTGTAGGGCAGAAAACCATCACGGCGAAAGAGTGCATTTTCTTTTCCGAAACGTTTAATAACATCTACCCAATGCCAATCCATGTCAATTGTTGCAACCGAGATAGGAATATCACGTTCAAGAAATTTTTTCATCAGATCGATATATTCCTGTTGACTGTAGTCCTTGTATCTGCTCCACCAGTTGCCAAGGCAGTATCTCGGGACGAGGGGTACCGAGCCGCATAGCTTAAAAAAGTCTTTGAGGCAACCGCGAAAATCATTGCCGAAAGCAAAATAGTATTCGTCTTTTTGAATGTGTCTGCGCTCTTTCAAGGTTCCGTCCGTGCTCACGATCACTGTTTTTGAATCGTCAACAACAGAAACGCCGTTTGTGCTCATCAGCCCGTCCCCGAGCCTGACAGAGCCGTTTATCATGTCGAGAGTGCGGTAGGTACCCTTGAGGTTGCCGGCTTTGAAGTTGGTGACGCATCTTGAGTCCTTGAGCGTAATGCTCTCTGTTTTGCCTTTTGAAAGGTCAAAACGGAATATAATATCATCTGTTTTTATCACGATTTTATTATTATCCTGAGAAAAGCCGAATTGGGGTCTGTCGAAATCGCGGCAGATAACGGTCTGAGTTGCTTCATCGGTAAAAATCCGTTTTTCGTCTTTTTCAACGCGGATAATTCTTGACGAGAGAACGGAGAACCGATAGTCACCGCGTTGGAAAACATATTCATCGGGAGTCTTGCTTTTGTAGCTGTGAGAAAATGCGTTTGTAAAATACTTTGAAAGTTCACTCATACTGTTCTTCTCCTCATATAATAAAACAGCGGTTATTATACTTATTTACAGTAAATTCATTTCGGACATCCTTACATAAGCGGATTCCATACTAGCCATTTGTACAAGGATACCACTTTCACTGCGATATGAATTGTCAAATTCTATTCCGTTGTTGATTGCCATTTTGCGCAAATCTTCTGAAACATTCTTGGCTGCTCGTGCTCTCGGCTGACCTGTGGTTAAATACGCATCCAGGAGCAGAACGGCCTCATGCCGAGAAAATGGAACCTTCTTCATATCAAAACTCCAATCCAAAAAGCTCCGTCAAAGGGCACGTAATACAAACAACAACAGTTCAGTGCTCCGATTATTTTCAATCGCTCTGCGCCTCTTGCTCAAATGGGCACAATTATACCCATTAAGTATACCACAAAATTTCCAATTTTCAAGATTTCTATGCAATAATACCTTCGCTCTGTTGGCTGTTTTTCGGGCTTTTTCCGGATGTGTGTGAAAAAACGGACTCTGTAACAGTCGGCCAACTGCCGACAAAGTTCGTCATTGTTTTGTCTGTCCGTTTTTTCGCCCTCAAAGTAGGAAAAATATTCTTTGGGAGGCGCTTTTTATAAAGTAATCCATGAAACTCAGGGTTACTTTCGTGTCAAAAATTCGGAAATGAGGGATTGTTGCAAAAAGCATCGATATTATACGGCTTAAAACTCTTCGCCTTGCCGAATATAATCCTGCTGTTTGAACACTTGTATTTAATCTCCGCAAAGCAAAGAAACACACAAAAACACACCACTGTTTTGAGCTGTTTCTGCCGCGGGCAGCGCGGTGCTCCGAGCCGGTTAACAGCCGGTGCGGCTGCGTGTGGCAGGGTCGGCGGGTTGGCTCAGCAAGTAAAGTGAAAAAGAGCAGGAAGACCGGTGGCTTCCTGCTCTTTTCGCTAAATGTGATTGCTGTTTCAATTCATGAAGTGCTTGCGTTGCAAACCTGAAGCGACAACTTCGTTGTCATGAAGTGCTTGCTATGCTCGCAGGAAGTGCGCGCACTTTGATTTTCATGCGGTTCACCGCACTTCATTAGCGAAGCGCCTTCATTTTTCATGCACCGAAGGTGCGCTTAGTTGAAAAAGCACTTGCATTTGCAAGTGCTTCTTTCTGTCATAACTCAACACTATAGATTTCTTGAAATTGCTTTCAGAAAATCGGTGTATGACAGCAAGAAAAACTTGATGCACAGAACTCACTTGTCTTTTGATTCTTCAGTTGTGTCAGAGACTGCTCCTTCCAGCAGATCTGTCACTACCTGATTAAGCTGTGCGGCATTCTTAGCAGTAATGACCGGCGTGTCTGACTGGGACTCAATGTCTTTTCTGGTTCGTCCAGCCACCTGACCGCCCGCCTTGGCAACTGCCAAATTTTCTTGGAAGGTCGTTGGTTTGCGATCTCTTGAAAACTGAGTGGTAGTGGCCTCCGCCAGCATATTCAGTACCAGTTCCAGCGTAGTCATGTTATCACGAAGGTTTTCCTTTTTCAAGCCCTTCAGATTTTTGTACTGCCGGGTGGACATGCCAGACCAGGCTCGGGAAATCTCGTCCGTGAGGATGGCGTACTCTACGCCTTTCTGCACACCGCGGGCATCCCATTCATCCGTCAGTTCTTTACGGACCTGGATGGCCTGCAGCCGCTGATTGATCCACTCACGGCTGTAACCTTTCTTGAGATAGGTTTCCAGAGCGCGGTCAATGGTCAGCTCCGGGTCGATGGTCTCCTCGATACGCTCTCGACCGACCTGTGCCAGCCACAACTTGAACGGTTCTGCCTTCGGGGAAGGAATAGACTGGATGATTCGGAGAAGCTGCTCGGTATCGGCTACATCAGTCAATCGTTTTTTGCCATCCGAAGCGGTCATTTTCAACTGGTTACAAGCTGTAACCGTTTCATTTCCCTCATCCTTCAGGCGTTTCTTCGTTACCTTCCAGTAGTTACGAGCTGCCTGATAATCTGGCTGATCAGTCAGCACAGCTACCACATCAACGACGGAAAAGTACCATTCTTCCTTTTCCTCATCCCATGCGGTTCGAATACGCTTGTCTTCGAACAGTTGGATATTATCGTTTTGTGCCATTTGAATCACCTCGTTCTGTCATGAATTCTTTCAAAAGTCCTTGGCAGCCATCCAGCACATCCTGCCAGGTCGCCTCGAAGTCCTCGGTGTACCATGGGTCTGCCACATTGCCGGGATGGGCGGTGTGATCCATCAGGAGGGACATCTTGCCGACATAGTCGCCGCCGCAGATACGGTACATATCCCGGAGGTTGGCCTGGTCCATGCCGATCAGGAGATCGTATTCGT
>ERZ860322.118-NODE-118-length-61641-cov-6.150537_pt1 | contig 61641 bp, 47 predicted proteins | sample MGYA00509979_ERZ860322 | MGnify/ENA primary metagenome ERZ860322 (study PRJEB30046, sample SAMN00715217) | human gut metagenome | study: EMG produced TPA metagenomics assembly of the A metagenome-wide association study of gut microbiota in type 2...
TCTCCACAGCCATATGACGCAGGCCGTGCGCCTCGAGCGCGGCAACGATAAGGTTGCGGACGGCGGGATCGTCCTCAACGACCAAGATGAGCGGTTTTACGGCAGAGTTCGGCACAGCGCTACTCCTTATCAAACGAAATATCGGCGGCGGGAAGCTCAATCGTAAAGACCGAGCCGTGCGGGGCCGCCGCGGCAACCTCTATGCTACCGCCATGTGCCAGCGCAATGGAGCGACAGAGCGAAAGCCCCAAGCCCACGCTGCGGCAACTGTCGGCCAGGCCATGGTTGGCGGTGTAGAACGACTCAAAGATTCGCTCGCGGTCCTCGGGCGCAATGCCCGGGCCATCATCAGCAACCGAGCACGCCACGCATCCATCGTGGACGCCAATCGAGATTACGATATGCGAGCCCGCAGGCGTATAGGTGATGGCGTTGTTCACCAGATTGACCACCAGCTGCACCATCAGGCGCGCGTCGACGTTGACGAGCGCCGGCTCATCGCACGCCACCACCTTAAGGTCGTGCTCGCGCACGGCCGGATTTACGTGACGCAGCGCCTCCTCGACGATATCGTCCATGAGCTCGAGCGTGGTCGACAGACGCATACCGCCACCCTCGAGCTTGGTGATGGCGAGCAGATTCTCGACGGTGGCGTTGAGCCACAGCGCATCCGAGCGAATGGATAGAAGCAGGCCGCGGCGCGTCTGGGCATCGAGCACCGCGGTGCCGGTCGAACCCTGATCGAGCAGCACGTCGGCATTGCCCGAAATGCTGGTAAGCGGCGTGCGCAGATCGTGCGAGATGGAGCGCAGCAAGTTGGCACGCAGCTGCTCGTTTTTAGCGAGCACCGCCGCCTCTTCGCGGGCCTCCATGGCGCGGGCGCGATCGAGCGCCAGCTCGCCTTCGCTCACGATGGCATCGGCAAGCGTCCGTTCCTCGGGCGTCAGCGCATCGGGCTCGGCGACAATGGCGAGCACCCCCACCACCGAGGCGGGATCGCCCGCGCGCACCATGGTGTCACCCGAGCGCACGGTCAGGTATATGCCGTAGAACGCCGAGCCGCCATAGGTGGCATCGAGCGGCGTTCCCACATAGGCGGACGCCGAGAGCCGCGGCGGCATCTGGGGCGCCAGCTGGTGTACCGGCGCGGCATCGCCCACGGCCGTGTACGTCGTGCGCGGCAGCAGGTCATCGTTATCGGCATCGGCGCTATACCACACGACCGGACAGTCCGAAAGACGCGCCAGCTGCGTTGCCATAGCGTGCACAATCTGTTGCTGATCGCCACACCGCTGCAGCATGCGGTTGGTCTCGAGCACCATCTGCGTGCGACGGTCGCTGGCGGCAGCCTGCGCCAAGGCGCGGCGCAGGGCCAGCGCGATCGAGCTCGATACGAGCGAGACCGCAAACATGATAAAGAACATGCCGGGATAGACGCGGTCGATAAACGACAGCGCGTAGCGCGGGTCGACAAACAAGAAGTTGTAGAGCGCCACGGCGGCAGCCGAGCTCAGCAGGCAGTACAGGCGGCTCCAGGTAAAGAAAGCGCACAGCTGCACGGCGAACACATAGACGATCATGATGCTCGGCGCGAGCCCCGGATGGTCGAGCAGCGCGCCCACAATCGTCGCCGCGGCTAGCAGCCCCGCCGATACGCAGGCGTCATACAGAGGACTGCGACGCGTCAGCGTTGTACGCCGCCACCAAAAGTTCTCGGCAATATCGCCCTCCGCACGGACGTCCATCAGCGCCCCGCCCCTCTCTCAAAAACAAAAACCACCACAAAGGGGACTGGCACCTTTGCGGTGGTGGCCTCCTTGTGGTGGTTTCAAGTGTATAGCCTTTGCAGCCTGCGGTCGCTAGACAAACAGCAGACGTCGACTACGGACGCTCGTCGGGAGCCAGGCGCTGCATCTTGTTCACAGCCTTGAACTTGGTGAACAGCGGCACATACTCAAAGCTCACGTTGGAGTTCTCCAAGCCATACCAGCGCGCCGGCGTACCGGCAAAGCGGCGGATGATGTACTTGAGCGTGATGGCCGTGCGCTCGCTCGGCTCCACGTCACTCTCGGGCGCCAGGAGCTTGCGGATCATGACGAACTTGAACGTACCGATGTTGCCCGGATCCTTGTAGACCGAGTAGTCGTGCATCTGCGGCGGCAGCTCGCCAGTGGCGGCCAGATCCTGAACAACCTGGCGTAGGTAGGCGTTCACGCGCTGGTTAACCTTGTAGCCCAGGTACAGATGCACGCGGAACACGTAGTCGGTGCCAAACGTCTCGACCGAATAGGCAAAGGTATGCGGCTCGTCCATGGTCTCGACGTTCACGAACCACCAGGCGCGGGCGCGCTTGGGATGCTTGTCCAGAATCGAGTAGACGATATCGCGGTCGATGTAGTCGGTGTTGGTGTCCTTGGTCAGGTACACGATGTTGTCGCTCATAGGCTCGTAGCGATCGTCGTCGCGCAGGCGCTTGAGCTGCGGCAGATAGCTGCGCAGCGGCAGCAGCGTAAACTGACGCCGCTCGACCGCCGTGCCGTTGTACCAGCACACCATAATGCCCATGATGAGTGCAGCCATAAGGATGGTGAAATAGCCGCCGTGGAAGAACTTGGTGAGCGAGCTCACAAAGAAGAAGCCCTCGAGCATGAGGAAGAAGACGGCAAAGATCCACGGCGCAACCTTGAGCTTGCGCTCCACGTGCAGATAGAAGAAGAGCAGCAGCGTCGTGCACATCATGGTCAGGGTAATAGCCAAGCCGTACGCAGCCTCCATGTGCGCCGAGTTCTGGAACAGCAGCACCACGATGACGCAACCCACGAGCATGACGTTGTTGACCATGGGGATGTAGAGCTGGCCCTTGGTCTCGGCAGGGTAGAAGACCTGCATGTGCGGCATAAGGTCCAGGCGGCTGGCCTCGGACACCAGCGAGAATGCGCCGGTGATGAGCGCCTGCGAGGCGATGATGGCGGCGACGGTGGAAAGGCCGACGGCAAAGGGACGCAGGCCCGGGGTGAGCATCTGGTAGAAGGGGTTGAGGTCGGCGATGCCCATGAGCTCGGGGTTGGCAGCGTTGTTGATAAGCCACGCGCCCTGACCCATGTAGGACAGCAGCAGGCAGCACTTAACGAACGGCCAGGTGGCGTAGATGTTGCCGCGGCCCACATGGCCCATGTCGGAATAGAGCGCCTCGGCACCGGTGGTGGCGAGGAAGCAGCTACCCAGAATCATGATGCCCGCATGGTTGTTGGGGCTCAGCAGAAAGCCGATGCCGCGCAGCGGGTTGAGGCACAGCAGCACCGCGGGATGCTGGAAGACAAAGAATAGGCCCGTACCGCCCAGGAACAAAAACCACAGCGTCATGATGGGGCCAAAGGCGTGACCGATCTTGGCCGTGCCGATGCGTTGCACCAAGAAGAGCGCAATGATAATGGCGAGCGTAATCGCGACAACGCGACCCTGGTCGTCACCGAGCACGGCGTGGACCGCCGGGATGGTGCGAAGGCCCTCGATGGCCGTGGTCACGGTAACGGCAGGCGTCAGGATGCCGTCGGCGAGCAGTGCCGCGCCACCCAGCATAGCGGGGATGATGAGCCACTTGCCGCAACGCTTGACCAAGCTGTACAGGGCAAAGATACCGCCCTCGCCGTGGTTGTCGGCGCGCAGCGAGATCAGCACGTACTTGACGGTCGTCAGCAGCGTGACCGTCCACACGACAAGGGAGAGCGCGCCAAGCACGAACTCCTCCGTCACACTTCCGATGCCGCCGTTGCCGGCAACGAGCGCCTTGGTTACATACATAGGGCTGGTGCCGATATCGCCGTACACCACGCCCAGCGTGACGAGCATCGCCGAGATGCTCACAGGAATCGCAGCGTGCGAGGCTGCCTCCTTGGCCTTTTGTTCCATAAGCCGGTTTCCTCCCAACTTTAATGTTCGAAGGGATTATAGGCAATCGGCCCATGTTTTAATGCACTGTTTTCCCAGCTAGATAAAGATTTATACAGTCTTTAGGCTACCGCGGCGATATGGAATGTGACAAAGGGACTGCCCCCTTGTCACATTCGTCATTTTCCAAGCCAGTTTTTGAACCACCACTCCATGGAGCGGCTCATCTCGGCCATAAAGGGGCTCGTGTGTTTGCGGGTGTAGATGTCGACGACGCGCTCCCCCACCTCGCGGGCATGCGGGCGGAACATCGCGTCCATCTCGGCCACCTGCGCATCCATGGTCGCGGTATCCGCACGGCAGTAGCGTTCCTCGTGCACCAGGTTCACCACGGGGTGCGCAATGGCCGGACGCTCCTTGCGAGGCGTGCCGATAATAAGCATCGACAGCGGCATGGTATAGGGCGGCAGATCGAGCAGCTCGGCGACTTCCTCGGCATTCTCGACGATATCACCGATGTAGCAGCTCCCCAGCCCCAGGGCCTCGGCGGCAACCACGGCGTTTTGCGCGGCGATCACGGCATCCTGCGCCGCGATGGCAAAGTCACCCAGACCCGGTGCACGACGGAGCGCCTTGCCCGTGCGCTCGACAAACTCGGACTCAAAGCAGCCCACGTGCTCAAATAGATCGATCCACTTGGCATAGTCGACTACAAATATGAGTGCCCAAGGCGCCTTGGCGATCATCGGCTGGTGGTCGCACAGGTCGGCCAGACGGTCCAGCGTAGCCTGCTCGCGAATGCTCACAATGGAATACATCATCATGGCGCCCGCCGACGGCGCGCGACTCGCCGCATGCAGAATCGCTGCACGCTGCTCGTCGGTCACCGCCACGGGACGGTCGTTGTCGTCACGCGCGAAGGCACGCGTAGACGAACGATGCTCCAAGATGTCCAGCACCGCGTTGCCCGTAGTCTCGACCGGATAGCCGCACGTATCCACGACCGCAGCTCCGTCGCCGCCCATGTCCGCCTTGCAAACCTGCTCGCTCATCGCCCTACCCTCGCCAATTCTTTAAGAAGCCTTTACGTTTCCGTGTAATTCCCGTCCATTATCGCGCAGGTCACCACTACATTGCGCCGTAACGCCACACATGCGCGTTAATATGGCTGATTGTTGTGCGCAGCCCGCAAATGCAGCGCATATTTAGGTAACAATCGGGTAAACCCCCGCTTTCGTAGGTTTTAGTTTGTGAGGAGTCTCAGCATGTTCGCTGCCGCCATCTCGCTCGTCGGTCTTGCGGCGACCGTCTACCTTGTCTTGCGCGAGGCCAAGGCCATTCGCGCAAAGTCGGGCACCGTTGCCAAAAGCGCTCTTGGGTGGAGCGTCGCCTTCGGCCTGTTCCAGCTCTTTTTGACCATTTGGGGCGCCATTGGCCTCGTCGCTCAAAACGAGCCGCTCGCCTTTGTGATGCTCATCCTGACCAACGCCATTCTCACCGGATGCGCTTGGGCCAGCATCGCCCGCGACCGCATCGCACCGCGCGTCTTTGCGTTCGCTGCCACCGATGCGCCCGCCCCCACTGGCAAGCTCGCCCGCCTGCGCGGCGCCTTTGTGGGTAAACCGCTCGTCGCCGCCGTCCTGTGCCTGCTGCTCGCCGGCGTCTTTGCGCTGCTGGGCATGGAGGTCTCATCCAACCACGACTTTACCTGGGTCTACCCCCTGTGCATCCTGCTCGAGTGGGCCATCATCACCGTGCTCATGGTCGGCCTATTCTTCCTATTCCAGCGCCACGGCGCAGCTCCCGCGGTCCTGACCTTTGCCCTCTTTGTCCTGGGCATTGCCGAGTTCTTCGTCATCACGTTTAAATCCATGCCCATCCAGCCGGGCGACCTTTCGGCCATCTCCACCGCCGCCGCGGTCGCCGGCACCGGCTACACCTTCTCCATCTCGCTGTTCTGCGTGCTGTCCATGGGCTTTACCGCCATCGCCATGCTGCTATGCGAGTACGCCGGCCTGGTGGCACCGCACCGTCAGAAGGGTGCCGCCAACGCCAAGCGCATGCTGCTCACCAACCTGCTCGTGGCGGTGCTGTGCCTGGGCGGCGTGACCGCGCATGTCACGCTCATCGACTACTACAACACCCTCGGCATCACCGTCTACACCTGGCGCCCGCTCGAGAGCTACTGGCGCGAGGGCTATCTGCCTGCCTTTATTAGTGCAGCGCAGTCCATTAAGCCGCCCAAACCCGCCGACTATTCCGTCGACGATGCCAAGGCCACGCTCAAAAAATACGCCAAGGCCTACGACAAGTCCGACGCCGCCAAGAGTGACGAGCGCACCGCCGCAAAGGAGCAATTCGACAGCGAGAAGCCCACGGTCATCGCCATCATGAACGAGACCTTCTCGGACCTGTCCATCTACCAGAACATGCGCGCCGGCTACGAGGGCCCGCAGTACTTTAAGAACCTGTCCAACTGCCTCAGCCGCGGCAAGCTCTACGTGAGCGCCTACGGCGGCGGGACCGCCAATACCGAGTTTGAGTTTATGACCGGCAACTCCATGGCCAACCTGGGCTCGGGCGTGTACCCCTACACCATCTACAACATGGAGACGACCGGGAACCTGGCAGAGCAGTTCAAATCGCTCGGCTATTCCACCACGGCCATGCACCCCAACCACGCAACCAACTGGAACCGCGAGAACGTCTATAAGGACTTTGGCTTTGACCAGTTCCTGTCCATCAACGATTTCCAGGGCGCCGACACCCTGCGCGGCATGGTGACCGACCAGGCTACCTACGACAAGATTCTTGAGCTGCTCGACCAGAACGCCGATCCGCAGTTTATCTTCGACGTAACCATGCAGAACCACTCGGGCTACGACACGGGCCTGCTGCCGGTCGACAAGCAGATGCACCTCAGCATCGACACGACCGACCTGGACGCCAAGACCGTCGAGGACGGCACGCTCTCCGATGTCGACGAGTATGTCTCGTGCATTGAGCAGTCCGACCAGGCGCTTCGCTACTTCCTCAACGCCCTGAGCAAGCTCGACCGCAAGGTGGTCGTGGTGTTCTGGGGCGACCACCAGCCGTTCTTCCCGTCCAAGTTCAACGATAAGTGGTTTACCGGCGAGGACGACGCCACGCACCAGGAGCGCTTGTGGCAGACCGACTACATCATCTGGGCCAACTACGACGTTGCCGGTTGCAACCAGACGAGTGAGGTCGACGACCTGTCCACCAACTATCTGTCCACCCAGCTGATGCAGCTGATCGGCGCACCGCTGACCGACTACCAGAAGGCGCACATGACGCTGCGCGAGTCGCTGCCCGCTATCAACTCCGTGGGCTACGAGGACGCCAGCCTGCGCTGGGCGCTCTCTTCCAACGTCACTGGCGACGACACCGTTGCCGCAGCCGCCACCAAGGCGCGCGAGGATTACGCGAAGATGCAGTACTACGAGATGTTCCGCGACGGTAAGAACGTCTATACGGAGCACTTCCAGACCGAGGCCAACGAGACCGACCCCAACCTGGCACCGGGTACGACCAAGATCAAATAGCGACTAGCTGCGAGTTCATAACTGAAACGTCTGTCCGGGTGGAGGCATATAAGGTTCCCTGCTCGGACAGTCCTGCGCAAGACGGAGGCCACATTAAGTGGCCTCCTTTGCGTGCGGAACTCGCGATGAACCTTATATGCCTCCGCCCGGACAGACGCCTTGTTGTTGGAGCACGGCTTGTCATGGGGGCATCCGCTGAACATATATAAGACGAAGGCCACGTCATGTGGCCTTCGTCTTGCGCAGGACTGTAGAGCAGGGAACTTCGTGCCCGCCGCCCGGGAGGGCGTTGCGTTTAGAAGATGAACCTAGCGCTTATCCCTCCGGGACAAAAGAAGTGCGGCTATAAATGCGATGATTGCAAGTGTCAGCAACACCAAAAGCAACGTGAGCGTGTTGTCGCCTGTTGCCACCAGACCAAGCAAACCGGGCTTCTTGCTGTCAGCAGACTGCATGGGAATCTTCTCGCCATCGTCCTCGGCGGTGATTTCCCAGCGAATGGTCTTGTTTGCGTCGGCAACCTCGTTGCCCACCGATGTCGGAACGTTTAGCTGCAAATTAAGCACCGTGCTGCCATCGCTCGTAAACGTGGCGATTTGCGTGGGATAAGCGAACACGCTGCCCGGTGTTCCTGTCTGGAGCCAACCTGCAGAGCCATCGCCCGCCGACGCAGTTAGAGTAATGGGCGACAGCAGGCGTGCCGTCTCGTGATCGACAACGGCACGCACAAACACGCGCACCTGGGACTTTACGCCCGTGGCACGAATCTCTATCTGCTGATCACGCACATCGCCAGGCATCAGATCTTTAAAGGCCAAAAACAGATCGGGCTCCCCCGAGGAGTCCGTCGCCCCCGAGACCGTCAGCTGACGCGCATTTCCGTCATAGGCAATCGCGGGAGTATCGGCAAACGCACGGGCGGGAACAGCGAGCGCGACCACGCAGAAAATGGCCGCGACCATGCAACGCAAGGAGCGCGCAACACCTTTACGAATCGGGAACGCCATACTTACGCACCTCCATGCGGCGGCACCAGCACGTCATTCTCGACCGAGCAACCCCATGCGTCGCGCACGGCCTCATCGGGCGTCGCCTGGACCGCCTGAGTGGAGATATCCACGACAAGATTGCGACCTTCGGTTGCCTTGAGCTCGGTAACCCTATTAATGAGCACGCCGGTTTCCGCGCCGGGAGCGACGGGCGACGTCCAGTAATAGAACCCGTCGCTCGCCTTAACCCAGTTATAAGCCGAGTTCGCGCCCGAGGCATCAGCCACGCTCCACGCAATCTCGTAATCCGCCTCACCCTTCGGCTCCTCCTTCGGCTCATCCCACAGGCGTGCGCCATCCTGGTCCTGCCAGTAGATATCCACTGCAGCACGAATATAGGCGGGCGCAGTACCCGTGTTCTTCGCCTTGACATCGCTTTTCACATTGCCGTTGAGCGTTTCCTGAACCGATGGCGTCACCGATCCGATGCCGAACTGGTTGACCAGCACGCCCGTAACCGAAAGCCAGGCCAGCGTGCCTGCCGTACCGGCCAGGAGGATAACCCCCACCAGCAAGGCGATGATGCGCTTGCGCTTGGACATGCTAGTCCCCCTTCTTTGCTACGTTGCCGTTGCTCCAAACGTTATGGGCACAATCGCTGCCGTCGATCCATTTGTCTTCCACACGCATGTTCGTGCAGGTGAACGTGGCATCGTTCGCGCTCGATGCAGCGGAGATAGTCGCCTGCGCCTTATCGCCCGGCTGCTTGCCAGGGACGCCGATTTGGCTGCTGTAGCGCCATGCCCACGCTGAGTCCTCCTCGACGGTGTAGATACCCGCCGGGACCGCAAGCTCGATAGCGCCGGAGTACCAGGCGGAACCGTCCTTCAGCTGCGCATCCGATGACACCGTTACCTCAACCGTGCGCTCATCCAAGGCGTTGCCGTCCATGTCGGCCCGGGAAACCTTGAAGCGGAACGTCTTGCCCTTCGCCCAGCTATCCTGGGTTTGCTTGACGATCTTGAGCGTATGCGTAGCGGCGAAATCGAACACCGCATTGCCATCGCTCTGAGTGCCGTCGCCCGTGAGCTTGTAGTCCAAACGATTCGTCAGCTCAAACGAGCCCTCGCCTGAACCCGAACTGTAAAGCGAGACATACTTCCCGTTGACAGGCGCAGGAGTCTGGCCAGGAAGACCATAGCCCACGCGGTCAACGTGCACCGTCAGTTGCGTGCCCATGAAGGGCTTTGCAAAGCAAGCCTTGAACGGCGCCTTATCGCTCTTGTCATCTATCGTGTTCGCGGCATTGGGATCAAGCAACCACTTGAGCTGCCCGGTCACATTCTTAGGGCTCGCATCGTCCGACGTGTCGTTAGCGACGACCTTATACGTCACCGGATACAAATCCATGTTGGCTGTAACCGGTTTACCCTTGAAGTCGCTCCACGCCACAGCTTTGTCGCCATTAACCCACTGCCACTCCAAGAACAACTCCTTCAAGCTGCTATCCGCTCGCTCGCCCAGGAATGCGACGATTGCGGAGTAGGCTTCGGGATCGTAGGCCACTTCCTTTGGCTCCATGACGGGTTCACCCTTGTCGTCATAGACCGGGTTGCCGTTCTCGTCCATCTTGGGCACCTTAACTGTCTGAACAAAGCCGGCATTGCCATCCTGGCCACGCAGAACACTCGTATCGTTCGGGTCTACCGTAGCGGTGTAGATGACGTTGCCTTCGGTGTCGTGATAGCGCACTTTAAGCGGCGTAGGCTTGTAGATCGCCGTGTATGTGACCTCTCGGAACGGCTCGTTGCCATCGAGGAAATAAGTCTTGTCCCCTGTCATAAGAGTGTAGCTATCGTTGCCCTTATAGTCGCGTGACCAGCCGACAAAGTCGTACTTGGTGCCGTCTTTGCCGACAACCTCAGTTACAGCTTTTACCTCCAGCGAAATTTGATCGCCAGAGTCGGTGCGCGAAAGATAACGCACGGAACCGGGGTCGTCCAGGTTGGTATCGATATTTGATTGGACATGCACCGGGCTGGTACGGTAAACCGGGTACAGCTCCATGGGGGCCTTGACCACCGTGTTTTTATCCACCATGGGAACGCCGTCCGACCAAACGACATAACCGTTGCCAGGTACTGGCTTAGTTTCCGTCCAGCCCACGAAGGCATTGTATGCGCCCGTTGCAGCATCGATGACGCCAACGTTATATGTTGGCAACGGCATGCCGCCCTTAAGACTACCGAGCCTATCTCCCTCCTGCGCGAGCCTGCCATCGATATCGGTATCGTTTAGGTGATACACCACCGCAATGGGCGTGTAGTAGGCCACAAACGTATAGGGCTTGCCGGGCTCCACCGGATAGGTATACGAGTTATTGCCGTCAGATTCGAGCTCCTTAACCTCACCGTTCGGGAGTTCGATTTCGACCTTATTCAGCTTGTATAACTCGCTGCCGGACTTGTATACCGTCGTTTCGATATCAGGAATCACCGTTGCCGTGGCAGGATCGGTGTCCGCATTGAGAGTGGGAGTGATGTCACACTTAGGGACATTTACCTCGGAAGTACCCTCAAAACCGGCGCGATGCAGATTCGTTGTGTAGTTGACGTCGTACTTTACGTACACGGGATACGCATCCTGACACCGCGTGACCACGGACTCTTTTGTCGCTAGATACGGCTTGGCCTTATCCGGGTCAGAAGTAGTGAAGGAATCACCCTTGACATCGTAGATATAATTCCAGACGGGAGAACCCATCTGGACCTCGGCGGTCGAAATCCAGCCCAGGAACTTATAACCCGGCACCGCCATCTCCGCATCGGTCGGAGAAGACTCAAGGGTCAAGGGGCTTTCATAAGAACCAGTTAGCCCGTCCTGCGGCTTTCCTTTTGCCTCAACCGAGGTGTTCACATGCGGGTAGTAATACGTGAACATCGGATCCGCCCCGTTCACCTTGGTCTGCAGCAAGTTACTCTCATAGCGCCGCGTGGCAGTCCTCACGACATTATCGCCCTTGTTGTAGAAATTAACGTCCGTGGTAATCATCGCGCGAACGTAGTACTTCTTATCTGTACGCACCATGCTCTCGATGGGATTTTTCACATATGTCCAATATTCACCATCGCGCTCAAGCGTCCAGAAATTCAGGCGATAGCGATCATTCACCGGTTTGACCGTTACGTTCAGCGAAGCCGAAGTCCAAGTATCGCTTAGCGTTGCAGCGCCTGGAAAATCGGTATCGGCATAGAGGTTTTTTAGAGTATCGGCTCCCGTATCGTTTTTAACGTTGTGCGAGTACGCGTTAAGGGGACTCACGACAAGGGTTTCCTTCGTGAAGCGCGTGCCACACGTTTCATAACTATCCTTTATACCGTGGTCAACATGCTCCGGGCCCCAGTGGACGACGTTTTCACGCACGAAGGTACTACCGACGTTTTCCTCAAAGGGCGTTTGATAGCGATTCCAAACGGAACAAAGTAGCTTGCTGTCCGTAAACTCATGGTTGGTATAAGCCCGAACGTAATAATCCACTCGGTACTCAAAGCGGGCGATGTAGGTATGCGGCGCGGTTAAATCGACATCGGCGGGGAGCGTATAGCTGGGATCGCGGCTTACGCGCACCTCGAGCGGGGCATCCTCGGTCCCCTTGTTTTCATACCAACCCAGGAAACGGTAGCCGTCGGGCAGCGCACCGTCCTCAGATAAAGGTTTGTTGTCCACGTCGCACACCTGCACCGTGTACACACCGGTGCCATCCTCGGCAGTCTCAACCTTAACGACAGTTTTGCCCACGCCCGCGCGCTGGGTCTTATCGTCAAGCTCATCCCGCTCATTGCCCTCAAACACCGTCATGATGTTCGACACATAGTCGGTGTACACCGGATAAAAATCGGTAGGACCAAGCACAGTGATCTCGGTGCCGGCAGGATAGAACGCACCAGCGTTTTTTAACTCGGCAAGCTCAGGCGAGGTAATGGCCGTATAGCCGCCATGCATCTCTTCCTCGCCGCTCGGCTTCGTTGTCCAACCGATAAAGGTGGCGCTGGAAGACAGCGTGCCACGATCGGTAGGAGCGGCGGGGCTGAGCTTCGCGCCGTAGCGATACCAATCGCCCGATTTGTCGTGTGCAGTGCCGCTCTGGCAATCGAGCGTTTCGCCCTGGACGTTATAGAACAGCACCTGCGCCTCGTACGAAGCGATAAACAGGTCATTGCCCTTAAAACCGTCGACCCCCTTGGCATTATCGGCGGTATAGGTCGACGTATGCTCGTGCGCCTCACTCTTCTTGACCTGTTTGCCGGCAGTCACGGCATCGGCATCGGTCTTGCCGTTAAACCAGGTGTTATCGGCCTCGATGTGGTTCACGTTGACCCCAGGCTCGCGGAACCAGCCCGTAAAGCGGTATCCCTCGTTTGCCTCGGTCAGGCCTTCAGGCTTTGCGGAGGTCTCTTGCTCAAACGTTACCGACGTATCGCCCTGGGCCAAGCCCTGAGCCGTTCCCGCCAGCACAGCGCTCACGGCAAAGGTGTAGGGGTCCGAGGTCGCCTGATCAATACCAAGCTTGGTTGCCTCGATGGTCGCGGTGCCCGCGCCGGGAAAATCGGTCGTTGCCTTAACGCTCTGGCCATGCACGGGAATATTCAGTTTGTAATCCATCGCCCACTCATTGGGGTGCGGGCCATCCAGGGTCCCGTCGTTAGCAGTCGAGCGCATGGTGCCGGCACAGAAGTCGTAGTCGTGCTCTTCCCACAGCTCGCGCGTGGTGTAGCGCTCGTCATCCCATGGACCATAGCCATCACCCTTGGTGGTGCCATCGCCGCCAAACGAGGGGATTTTCTTTTTAGCAGGGTTGCCCTGGCTGTTGCCAGAAAGGCTCACGCTCGGCTTAAAGTAGCACTCGGTGACCGTGGCATCATCCTTGTTGGCACGCGCGGCAATACCGCCCAGGTTCACATCGTTTTGAATGATGGGAATCACGGCGATGGGATTGTACTGACGCGAGCTCAAGTCACCCGCAAAATGGCTTCGAACGAGCTCGTTGCCCTTTTCGGTTAGAATACGACCCGCCAAGCCACCCGTCCACGCACGCGTCACGGCGACGACGCCCACATATGACGCGGCATAGCTGTAGCACTGCGCCGTCGAGAAGCAGTCGATAATCTTGGCCTCGCCCGCCATGCAGCCCACAAAACCCGAGGCGTACACGTTGTTGCCGCCCAGGGCGCCAATGGCCACGTCGTACTTATTGGTGACGTCGGTCATGCCCTTCTCGGCAATCGAGCCGTCGTCCTTACGCGTCGGTGTCACGCGGCAGTACTCGATAGTCGAGTTCTTAACGTAGCCGGCAAACGCCGCCATATACAGACCCTCACCGCCGAGCGCCTGCACGCCCGAGGTCGCATTGTTGACGGCACGGCCGCCACGGACCTCGCAGTTGTAGAGGGTGCAGCCGTCGAGCTCGCCGGCGATGAGACCGCCCTCAAAGCCTGCGTTGGTAATGAGGTTGAGAGCATTGTTGGCGCAGGTCACGTGCAGCGTGCTCTCCATGACCATAACGTTTTCGAAGCGCGTATTGACGGCCTTGCCCACGATAATGCCACCGCGGAAGTCCGCCCACACGTTGGCGTCCTTGACCAGGAAGTTTTTGATGGTGGCACCGTTGGTCTCGGCAAAAAATCCCGTATCGCGCTCGGGGTCAAAAGCGTCTTTATCGTAGTTCAGGCCCTCAACGGTGTGGTTTTGACCATCGAACACGCCCTTAAACGGATGCTCCTTGTTGCCAAACGACAGATGCTTAACGGTGTTTGCAACGATGGATTTCATGTCGTCGCTGTCGAGCTCAATGTCGTTATCGAGATAAACGTGCCAGCCGGACGTATCGCGCTCGCGCGACAGCGCCACACACGACAAAAAGTCAGCCTCGTTTTTGATGTGGAATTCGTTTTTGTTCTCGGGCACGTCCTCGGCATGCACCACCGTTGGCAGCGCTATAACGCAGCAAAGGACAATCGCTGCGACGGCAACCAGCCTGCTAAGCATGCCCCGGTTTATGTTCTTGATCTTCATAGGCTAGTTCGCCTCCGGCCAGCCCACGACGTCGAGCACGTCGAGGACGGTATCGTTTGCCTGCTGGTTTTTGGCCTGCACGGCCTGGACGTCGATATCGAGCCTGTATGAGCCGCCGCGCGCGGCATCGTGGTAGTCGCCCACAAATCGCAGCGAGTCCATGAGGCTCTCCGTCATAGCACCGGAATCGAGCACGCCCCCGCGTCCGGCCAATCCGCGGTAGTAGTACCACCCATCGCCGCCATCGATCCACGGGGACCCCTCGCCCGCGTTTGTGTGAAACACAACGTTGCCCGAGGCATCCGCGCTCGAGCCGTCGGGCGCCACCGACGTCATGCGCAGACGGGCGCGAACGTACTCAGGCTGCGCGCCGGCGTTCTCCACGCGCACGATGCGGCTGATGTCAGAGCCCCCGGCCTTGGTGTCGGGATAGTCCCCGTGCTCGTCGGCCTCGAACGGAATCTCCTCGCCCTGCTCGTTTAGGGTGTATTCGCAGACTCGTACCTTCACGCTGCCAAACGATAGAACGTTGTTTGCCGGAACCATATCAACGGTAAAAGCCAGCGTGCCGCACAGGCACGCCAGGGCCAACAGCGCCATCGCGGCAAGCGCCAAGGTGCGTTTCTGATTGTCGGAAAGATTGTTGAGCATTACGTTCGCCAATCGTCGATCAAAGGGGGGCCGAGATCCCGACCCGAAAATGGGGATGGGGAGCGGGCCGGGATCTCGGTGGAGGGGGGATTAAGCCTGAGTCTTAGCCCATTCCTTGGCCTGCTCAAGGGCGTTGGTGGCAGCATCGGCCTTGTCGCCCTTCTGGTCGGCACCGAAGATGTAGCAGGAGACTGTCATAGCGGGACCTTGAACAACATCCGTGCTGTTCAGCGTATTCGGAATACTCACCGTGCTGAACAGCTCGCCGGTATAGGCTGCCTTTCCGTCGGAAGGGGTAAGCACAGCCGGATCGCTAGTGTTATTGGTGTACACGAACAGACCGCTCACGTACTGGCCTTCGCTACCGTTGGTCTTCACCTGGTCAGTAGCAACCGGTTTCCAGTTGGAATTAAGGGTGAAGTACGGGGTCTTGGCAAGGGCGTTTTCGGCGTCTGTCTTCACAATTGCGTTCTTCACATAGATGAACACATAGGAGCTATCGGAATCCTTGCCGATGCCGACGTTGGGGTTCTTATTGATGGTGGTGCCGGGAATCATCTTGGATTTATCGGTCCATTTGGTCTCGAACAGATAACCATCCACTGAGGGGTCCGTGGGCTTGTCGCCGGGCTTGTTCGGCTGATCAGGGTCGGGCTTCACTTCAGGCTTGTCGATGCTACCAACCGTGAACTCATTCACCTTGGTTTGGGTCGCCGTCAGCCATGCGTAGGTGCCCACGCCGGCGGCCAGTACCAGCAGCAGCAAGGCGGCAATGATGCCGTAGCGTTTTTTCTTCTTGTTTTCCATCGTTCTCTTCCTTTCGAAAATCGACTTCCCCGGCAACGGCCCTTGCCGTTGCCGACACCTCTCCCCTGCCGCTATGAACGCCGCTCCCTCGCATGCGCGCGGGTATGCTTGCCCGCAGGCTCGTCGGGAACCATCCGATCGAGCACAATCGACGCCGCGACCAGCAGCGCCAGAACGGCCACCACAACAAGCAAACCGGGCATCGTCGTGCAATATGCGTTAACGAAGCCCAGGTAAGGGACACAAAAAGAAACGACACCGATCACACGTGAAAAAGGCGTCTGCTCGGCGTCGTGCATGGTGGTTCCATCTGCATTTTTGTTTGCGATTCCCTGCGTGCTGATCGTCTGCGCCACAGGGTCGACCTCGTACACCCGGTGCGTCACCACGGCGCCGTCCGATCGGTAAAAGGTTGCATTGTCGCCCACGGCAATATCCGTTGGCTCAACCTGGCGGACAAACACCATGGAGCCAACGGGGAGATCGGGTTCCATAGAGCCCGAAAGCACAGCAAAGGGCATGTATCCAAATGCGCGAGGAACAAAAGAAACGACGGCAAGGGCCATGACGAGCACAAGCACCAAGCTACTAAGAAGCGCAATAAATCGTTTGAGTCCGCGCGCCGCCATAATAATTAATTCATCCCCATCGAGGCCTTAATTCGACCAATCCAAGGGTCAGCAAGTTTCAGCAGAAACCGCAAGGCGCTTGAATAGCGAGTCCGAAATAAGCCAATTTGGAATCTTTTCGTAAAAAAAACATAGCGATGTGCTACACATTTTTCAATGTTTTGTCGCTAAATGCTACTTATTTTGGCGTAAGTGGTCATTTATCCCCAAATTAGTCTGTTTTATCCAATATCTGTGACTAATCCCCTACGCAACTTCCCCATAGAGGGATCATTTTTTTGCGAAACTAAAATAATGGTACCCCCCCCCACATTAAAACAAACTGCTGGAAGCGCCATTTATTTCCGACCCCTTTTACTGGAGTTTTATGACAACCTCATGTAGTTCGCAGCCCATAACCCTCTGAAAACCGTGTCCCAGAATTCGCTTGCGAAATGGGATGCGGTTTCCGCTTGCGGCCCCGTTGGGAAGCCGCATCCCACTCCGATCACAAATCCCGGGTCGTACTTTCCGCCAAGACCCTCAACCGGAAAGCACATCCCGTTTCTCAGCCGAATACTGGGATGCATTTTCCACAGAGCCCCTCAACCGGAAACCACATCCCATTCCAAAGGCAAATTCCGGGACACGGCTTCCGCAACCCCGCCCATCCGGAAAGCCCATCCCACTCCGCACACATCCGGGCATAGAACAATCAGCTTATTAGGCCTTCCATCAATAAAGGGGCGCCCTCGTGTCAAGAAAAAAGCCTCGAGAACTTCGAGGCTTTCACATTTGTATTGTTTTGCACGAAGGACCGCGAACGGCGAAGCTACTCGCCCAGCACGGCCTTCTTGGCGGCTGCAGCCATGTTGTCTAGATCCTCCTTGGTGGGATGGTCCTTCGCGGCAACCCAGTTGTCGAGCAGCATCTTAAATCGGGCGTTGTCGGGATCTTGCTCGAGCATGGCCTCGTAGCGCTGTTTGACTGCAGGGCCCATCTTACCCTGACACATCGCCCAGCCCGCAAGCTCGGCATCCACGGCCAGATTGGAAGTTACGCGGTCGATAATCTGCTGGTAATAGCTCTGGTCGGCCCCAAAGCCGCAGGTGCCAAACAGGAACACGCGCTTGCCGTGCAAGGCAGAGAGCAACGCCGCGACCGAAGGCGTGCACGCGCCCTTGTCGCACCAAAAACCGACGAGCACCATGTCGGCCGCGCAGGCCCCCTGCGCCTCGAGCGCAACCTGATCTGCATCCGCATCGTCGCTCAACGCCGCGGCATGGACAAACTCAACGCCCGCAGCCTGCAGAGCGCGCTTGATCGCACCCGAAACCATCCTGGTATTACCGCTCTTGCTGTTAACCACCAAAGAGCACGTCATAGTCACGTTGCCTCGTTTCCCCCGAAACTCGAGCCATTAATGCAATTTGTTAGAAGCATATCTTAGTACTAACGGCGCAGATGTAAACCATCTGCCGCTAATCGGTATTCCCTACTGGGCAAACTGGCTGCGGTAGAGCTCGGCGTAGAAGCCGCCTGCCGCTAGCAACTCGTCGTGCGTGCCGCGCTCGATAATCTCGCCGTCGCGCATCACCAGAATGCAGTCGGCGTTGCGGATGGTGCTCAGGCGATGCGCCACGACAAAGCTTGTGCGACCTGCCATGAGCTCGTCGAATGCCGCCTGAACCTGCAGCTCGGTGCGGGTATCGATGCTCGAGGTCGCCTCGTCCAGCAGCAAGATAGCCGGGTCGGTGAGCATGACGCGCGCGATGCACAGCAGTTGTTTTTGACCCTGGCTAAACGTGCCGCCGTCCTCGCCGATTACCGTATCGTAGCCGCCTGGCAGCTGCACGATAAACTTGTGCGCGTGCGCGCGCTTGGCCGCCTCGATAACCTGCTCGCGCGTGGCATCTGGGCAACCGTAAGCGATGTTTTCCGCCACCGTGCCCTCGAACAGCCAGGTGTCCTGCAGCACCATGCCAAAGGCGCGACGCAGGCTCGAGCGCGTGTAGTCGCGCGACGAACGCCCGTCTACCGAGATGCGGCCGGCATCGATATCGTAAAAACGCAGCAGCAGGTTGATGAGCGTCGTCTTGCCGCAGCCCGTGGGACCGACCAGGGCAAAGCGCATGCCGGGCTTGGCCTCGATGCAGATATCCTGCAGCAGCTTGCGGTCGGGCACATAGCTAAAGTCCACATGCTCAAAGGCCACCTCGCCCTGCGGGGCGGCAAGCTCCACGGCATCTGGCGCATCGGGCTCTTGCTCGCTGGCGTCGAGCAGCGCAAACATACGACGCGCCGAGGCATACGCCGTCTGGATTTGCGTAATGACGTTGGTGACCTCGTTGAACGGCTTAGTGTACTGGTTGGCATAGGACAGGAAGATCTGCGCGCCGCCCACCGTGAGCGCCGCGGGCACGCCCGTGATCACGCCCACGCAGCCGATGACGGCAACCACGGCGTAGATGATGTTATTGATAAAGCGCGTACCGGGGTTGGAAAGCGAGCCCATAAACTGCGCGCGCTCGCCTGCCGCATAAAGCTCGGCGTTGAGGGCGTCGAAGCGCTGCTGAGCGCTCGGGCCGTAGGCAAACGCGTCCACGAGCTTTTGCTCGCCCACATACTCCTCGATATGGCCGCCGAGCTGGCCCTGGATGCGCTGTTGGGCCGTAAAGCTCTTATTTGAGAGCTTGGCGATGGCGCCGGCCGCAAAGATGGAAAGCGGCGTGACGAGCACCACCACAAGCGTCATGGTCAGGTTGATGGAGAGCATAAACGCGAGCGTGCCCACGATGGTAATAACGCCGGTAAAGAGCTGCGTGAAGCCCTGCAGCAGACCGTCGCCCACCTGATCGACGTCGTTGACCACGCGGCTCATGAGGTCGCCGTGGGCATGGCTGTCGATAAAGCTGAGCGGCATGCGGCTGAGCTTGTCGCTCGCCTCCACGCGCATGTCGCGCACCGTCTCGTAGGACAAGCGGTTAACGCAATAGCCCTGCAGCCACTGGAAAGCCGCAGCACCTACGACGACAATCGCGAGCTTGGTGACAAGCGGCAGCAGCGCATCGAAGTCCACCTGCCCGGCGGCGACGATCAGGTCGATGCCCTCGCCAATGAGAATAGGTGTATAGAGCTGCAAGATCACCGAGATGGCAGCGCTCACAAACGACGCCGTAAACGAAATACGGTGCGGACGGACGTAGCTCATCAGGCGGCGGGTCACCGCGCCCACGGGATAGTGCTCTGGGTCGCCGGGCTGGCGCGGGCCGTCGCCCAGGTCGTTGAGGTTATCGTTACCGGACACGTTTGCCGTCATCGTGGCGACCGAACCGGAAGAAGTGTACGGATTCATTTAGCAGCCCTCCTTTGCGCAAGTGGATGCCAGGGCGCACGCGGCGCCTGGGGTGGACGTGGACGTCGCGCTCCCCCGCTGACCCTCGAGCTCCTCACGACGAAGCTGCGACTGGCAAATCTCGCGATAGAGCCGGCAGGTCGCGTACAGCTCATCGTGCGCGCCCAGGCCCGCGACCGAACCGTGGTCGAGCACGCAGATCATGTCGGCATCGCGCACGGTCGAGACGCGCTGGCTCACGATCACCGTGGTCAGTGGGAGCCCGCCCGCGGCGGCACCGCGCACGCTGCGCTCGCGGATGGCATGGCGAAGCGCCGCGTCGGTCTTAAAGTCGAGCGCCGAGGCGGAGTCATCCATGATTAGGACCTGTGGAGAGCCCACCAGGGCACGTGCGATGGTCAGGCGCTGGCGCTGGCCACCGCTAAAGTTCTTGCCGCCCGCCTCGACCGGGGCATCGAGCCCCTGCGGCTTGTTGCGCACGAACTCGCTCGCCTGCGCCATGTCGAGCGCCGCCCAGAGCTCCTCGTCGGTTGCCGCCTCGTCGCGCCAGGTTAGGTTGCTGCGAATGGTGCCGCTCACCAGCGACGCTCGCTGCGGAACGGTCGCGACCACGTGGCGCAGCTGATCGAGCGGCCAGGTGCGCACGTCGGCGCCCATCACGCTCACGCTGCCGGTGCCCGCATCGTACAGGCGCGGGATGAGCGAGACGAGCGTGGACTTACCACTGCCCGTACCGCCAATAATGCCGAGCGTCTTGCCCAGCGGGAGCTCCAGGGTCACATCGTTGACGGCGTTGGCAGCGCCCGCGCCAAAAGAGAAGCTCGCATGGCTCAAGCTCAGCGCAGGAACTGGAGCGACATTGCCCGGCTTGAGCAGCGCGACCGGCTGGTTGCCCCCGTCGGTGATGCTCGGCTCGCAATTGAGCACCTCGTTGATACGCGACGCGCTGGCGCTCGCCTTGGTAAAGACCACGACCAGGTTGGCGACATACACGATGGAGGTTAGGGTCTGCGTCATGTAGTTCACAAACGCCATGACCTGACCCTGCGTTAGCTCGCCCACGTTGACCTGGATGCCGCCCACCCACAGGATGGCGCACACGCCCAGGTTCATCACCAAAAACGTGACGGGGTTGAGAATCGACGAGAGCTTGCCCACCGCGATGGCAGTATTGGCTTGGTCATCGGCAGCCTGGGCAAAGCGCTCGCGCTCGTGATCTTCACGCACAAACGCACGGACCACGCGAGCGCCCGAAAGGCCTTCGCGGCAGATAAGCGCGATGCGGTCGAGCTTTGCCTGCAGCTGCTTGTAATACGGAATACAGCGCGCCATGACAAACCAAAACACCAGGCCAATGGCGGGCGTGCAGATCAAAAAGATGATACCGAGCTTAAGGTCGATGGCAAGGGCTGCGCACATGGAGCCCACCGCTAGGAAGGGCCAGCGGATGAGCATGCGCACGCCCAGCGCCACAGCAAGCTGCACCTGGTTAACGTCGTTGGTAATGCGCGTGATGAGCGACGGCGTGCCAAAGCGATCGAGCTCAGCATAGCTCAGCTTGTTGATGTGCTTGTAGAGTGCGCCGCGAATGTCAGTACCCATGCCCTGCGAGGTGAGCGCCGCCATCTTTTGGCAGACGAGCGTAAACGAGATGCCGATCACAGCCATGGCGCCAAGCACCATACCGTAGTGGACGACGGCGTTCACGTCGTGCGAGCCAATGCCCTTATCGATCATCTGGGCAATCACCAGCGGCGTCAGCAGGTCAAAGATCACTTCGATCAACTTGCACGCAGGGCCGATCACCATATACCGGCGAAACTTACCACCAAAACGCCTGAGCAACTCAATCATAAAAAGGCGCTCCCTATCATCATCCACATTCAATTCGAACCATGATAGTACCGCCACCCCAAAAGAAGCGTAAACAACTCGTCATTTCTAACGGGATTCAGTTTTCAGAGGGGTATGCGCGCACACCCGATCAATGGCGGGCAAACTGCCTGATATACTTACATTAGTGCTACCAAGTTAGTCGCCGACCCTTGAAATGAGGTGCCGAGATGAACGACATTCTCGCAAGAAGAGCAAGACGAGCAACTGTGGGCATCGCCCTTTCCGCGGCACTTGTCGCGGGAATCGCCCCCGCAACGGCGATCGCGGCAGAAACCAGCTCCCCCACCGGTGCAGTTGCCTTGCAGACGGAAGACGCGGCCGCCGCAAAGGAAAAAGCGTATGCAGCCATGCAGGAAGCGCTCAAAAGGACGAGGCCGCAAAAGACGCCGCAGGTCCTGAGATATTAGAGACTATCGAGCATGTGATTACCGATTTGCAATCGCTCCGCGACAGGATGCTGAAGGAAGCCGACGACTCAAGGGGACCTCTTCTTTACCTACAAGCGAACGTCGATGCAGCCCAAGCCAAATACGATGAGGCCCACGACCGGACAAGCGGCCTTCAGGCAGAATTAAATAAGGCAATCGACGACGGAGCTTCTAACGAAACTATTAAGCAGTTGCAAAGTGAGATCATGTCGGCAGAAAGGCGAGAAAAATCTTGTGAAGATGATCTTCACCGCTGCCAACGCCGGCTCGAAAGCCAGGAAAGTGTCGTCGCGAAGTTCGAAGCCAATGCGGAAAAATGTCAAACCGATATCGACGAAGAGACAGCCAAGCGAGATGCGCTCCTCGACAATTTGAAAAAAGCGCAAACGGCCTATGACGACGCCTGCAAGGCATACGAAGAGGCAAAGGCCGCGGCAGACAAGGCCACCTCGCCCGAGATAACGCAACCGACCGAGACGACGTCTCCCTCCAACTCGACGCAACCGACCGAGACGACGCAGCCCACCGGCTCGTCCGCAACCGGTAAAGACACCTCGCCAAACTCCACCAAGCAGGCGAACTCGAGCAGCGGCAAACAAGCAGATACGACCGCCGACAAGCTCGCGAACACGGGCGACACAACACCGAGCGCAATCGCACTCGCAGGAATCGCCACCGCAGGCCTCGGAATAACCGCCACAGCCACACGCCGCATCAGGAACTCAAAATAGCCGCCAGCGGTTATTGTCTTCGCCAATCCACAAGCCCAGAGACAAAAAGAGGCCTGTTTCCCCGACCAAAACCAGGGAAACGGGCCTCTTTACTTGTAAAAACAAATGGTAATGCCACCATCTCTTGAACCACGTAGCCATTGATGTCTTGGCGCAGCCAGCGAGCGACATCCAGGGCGAACAAGTTGGCATGAAAAAGGCAAGGCATAGACCTTCTGGTCATGCCTTGCCTTTTGAATGACAAATTGTTCGCCCTGGGTGGCGCGCAGCGTCGAGCATTGCGCGGTTTGGTAAAACCGCGCAAAAAGAAAGCCCGTGCGCTCGATGGATTCGGATGCCCGACAGAGGCTCCTTATGGCTGCTTCCTTCCGGACCTGACCAGATTCGGAACATGTCGTCATCCGAACCCATCGAACGCGCTAGGCGCTCGGTATATCTTACCCGCTCCCGCCCGATGGGGCAAGACAGCTAATTTGGGACGGGGCTTTTTTGACTACTTTTTGACTGGTGGGGCATCAGGGTGGCGAAAGTAGTCAAGGAGGCCCCGTCCTAAATAGACTGATCTGGTGCTGTGCCACGAAAAGGGCCCATCTACTACGTTTAGGTCGCAGGGGTCGACCATAGCCGACTTTTTCGAAAATCGGCAAGCTTTCTACCTGCGGTTTTGTTTTTGCAAATTCCGGGATGGTCGAGGGTGGCCGGCTTAACGTAGTAGATGGTCGCATTTCGTGGCAAACGGTCCGACCCAAGACCCAAGGCAGCCAACCTCGAATGGCCATTCTCAAAGTTGCGGTGAAATACGGACTGAATTGGCCCCTTAAAGGCAAAAACACTCCGTATTCCACCGCAACTTATAGGGAGATAGGCCTTAGAGGCGAGCGAGGTCATAGGCTTGTGCGGCTGACTCGCCGGCGCAGATAAGGTTGGCTGTGGCTTCTTGCGGATCGAGTGCCCGCTCCAGGTCCACGGGCTTGCGACAGATCGGCAGGACAAGGTCGATGCCCTGCTCGTACGCCGCATCCAGGTTGTCGGCACGACCGCCCACGACGGCGACCACCGGCTTGCCATATCGCTTCGCACGACGGGCCACGCCCACCGGTGCCTTACCGGCGGCGGATTGCTCGTCCATATTGCCCTCGCCCGTTATGACCAGGTCGACATCGCGTACGCGCTCGTCAAACCCCACGAGATCGAGCACTGTCTCCACGCCCGAACGCAACTCGGCACCGAGCGCCAGCAGCGCGGCGCCCAGGCCGCCGGCGGCACCGGCACCGGGCACGCCGAGCACCGAGCCGAACGTCCGTGCACCCTCGGGCACGCGCAGCAGCCCCTGGGCCCGAGCCTCGACAATTGCCGTATCGAGCAGACGACCGTAGCCGACCATCCAACTGTCGCACCTGCTCAGCGCCTCGGCGTCACCCGTCGGCAAGCCTTTCTGCCCACCAAACACCGCCAATGCGCCCCGACGCCCCACGAGCGGATTCTCGACATCCGAAAGCACAACGATACGAGCGTCATCCAAAGCCTGAAGCGCTGGCGCCAAATCAACGCTCGCCACCTGCTCAAGGCCTGCAAGACCGGGGGCGATATCGCAGCCCCGATCATCGACCACACGCGCGCCCAGCGCCTGCAGCATGCCGGCGCCACCGTCGTTGGTGGCACTGCCGCCCAGACCAATATAGATAGTCTTTGCCCCAGCACGGACTGCGCGAAGCATGAGCTCGCCCACGCCATAGGTCGAAGCCGCCAACGCCGCCGACTCCGTACAGGGCGAATACCCAATACCCGCCGCCTCGGCCATCTCAATAACAGCCGACTCGCGCCCGCCGTCAACCAGTAACCGTGCGGGCACACGATCGCCCAAGGGGCCCGCAACCTCGCAGGTCGCAAGTTCACCACCGCACGCGGCAACGGCATCGAGCGTCCCCTCGCCACCATCTGCCAGCAGCAATGTGCACACCTCGGCATCGGGCCAAACGCGGCGCACGCCTTCGGCAACGGCCTCCTCTGCCCGCGCACTCGACACGCTACCCTTAAAGGAGTCGATCGCCAGCAGCACACGGCGGGGCCGGCGGCACGCAGGACCAAAGTCAACCGCCGTGTCAGTATCCTCACCGGCACCTGCAAGTGCTGCGGCGTGAGCGGCGTGTGCTTCAAGATCGGCCCCACAACCGCAGCCAGCACCATCGGTGCCACGCAGCCTACTAAAATAGCTGCTCAACACCTCACGACACTCGTCTGCCAGCACGCCGGCGGTCACGTTAAACCGATGATTCAGGCGCGAATCGGCATTCAGGTCATACAGCGAACCCAGAGCGCCCGCCTTGGCATCAGCCGCGCCATACACGCAGCGTCCTACGCGCGCGTTAACCATAAGCCCCGCACACATGCAGCAGGGCTCGAGCGTCACGTAGACCGTACAGTCGGAAAGGCGCCAGCGACCGAGCGACCGAGCGGCAGCGCACAGGGCCGCGAACTCTGCATGCGCCGAAGGGTCCTGATCGAGCTCGCGACGATTATGCGCCCGCGCGACAATCTCGCCCGCGCGCACCACCACGGCACCAATCGGTACCTCGCCTACCGCAGCGGCGGCGCGCGCCTCGGCCAGCGCCTCGCGCATGAACTTCTCGTCGATTTCGGTGATCGTCATCGTTCGCCTTCCCTGTTGCAAATTCAAAACGATGCTATCATTACGACTCACGGAGAGATGGCAGAGCGGTTGAATGCGGCGGTCTTGAAAACCGTTGAGCGCGAGAGCGTTCCGGGGGTTCGAATCCCCCTCTCTCCGCCACTCTTAGTGACTCACCGGCGTCATGGTCCGCTCGAACAGCGCATCGACCACGTCGGCGATTTCGGATCGGCGCTCCAGCACGTGGCCCGATTCCCACCACATGGTAAAGAGCCGAATAATGCCGCCGGCGACAAACTCAGACGTTGTCTCGAGCGATACGGGCGCAAGCGCATCCTCGTCAAGCGCGCTCATCACGCGCCCGCGTATGGAGCGCGCGATGCGGTCGCAAATCATGCTGGTCAGCATGCCCGACATACTGCTCGCCAAAATGTTATCCATGAGCTGCTCATGCGCCAGAATCAGATCCATGGCATCGGCGAACACTTCGTGGCGAAGCGCGCGCACGTCCTCGGCGCCCTCCGCGCCATCCGCATCGGCCCGCTTTTGCGGCAGACCCGACATGAGTTCATCGATATAGAAGGCAAAGTAATCGTTTTTGTCGCGGAAGTGCTTGTAGAACGTCGTCCGACGAATCATAGCGCGGTCGCACAGCATGGCAACCGTCACGTCCTCAAACCGATGCTCTTCGAGCAGCTCAGTAAAGGCCTCGAACAGGGCCCGATAGGTTTTCTTGATGCGAAGGTCCATACGTATCGCCCTCCTCAAGGAAAAGACAGCGTTCACTAATCTGTCGCATATCTTACACCTGTATCGCCCACTCCCTGGCGAACGGCCTCACCTTGGTGGAAACATAACGCTTACCGGAAAGTTCGGTATCGCCAAGGGTTGCGGGTATACTAGTAGCGTTACACCAACGGCAGCCGGCGGAAGACGCCGCGGCCATTCGAAACGGAGACACCATGATTCCCGTCATCATCGGTATCGTTGTTGTCGTTGTGATTGTCTGCGCCATCGCCGGCATCTACAACAACATGGTCACCAAGCGCAATCGCATTGATAACGCCTGGCAGAACATCGACACGCAGCTGCAGCGCCGCAACGACCTGATCCCTAACCTAGTCGAGACCGTCAAGGGCTATGCCAAACACGAGCAGGACACGCTTGCCGCCGTGGTCAACGCGCGCAACGCCGCCGTAAGCGCCACCACGCCCGAAGCCAAGATGGAAGCCGACAACGTGCTGACCGGCGCTCTGCGCCAGCTCTTCGCCGTGGCCGAGGCTTACCCCGATCTTAAGGCGAACACCAACTTTACGCAGCTCCAAGCCACGCTCGAAGACACCGAGAACAAGGTGAGCTACGCGCGCCAGAGCTACAACGACTGCGTGCTCAGCTACAACAACGCCATCCAGACGTTCCCTGCCGTCATCTTTGCCGGCATCTTCCAGTTTAAGGAGCGCCAGGGCTTCGAGGCCGCCGAAGCAGCCCGCCAGGCACCGACCGTCAAGTTCTAACAGATCCGCAGCGTATCCTTAATCGGGTATATGCATAAACCGCCCCGTCGAATGCATACTTCGACGGGGCGGTTTCCTTTGTCGCGAAGGTCCCCCTCAAGGCGCCGTGCATTTTTGGGAGTATTCAGCACAGCCAAGAGCTTTGGGCTCCGCAGCAGAGGCGTTAGATAGCGAATACCCCTGCAGCCAGAGACCCAGCAGCCCATAACACCGCCTATTATTCGCGAAAAGCATCGACAAGCACGGATTTTTGCCCGAACGACGGTATACAGGAGCCTTCGATTGCAGAATACTCGCAAAAATGCACGTCGCCACCACCCCCACATGGCGCGACGCAAAACAAAAGCGCGGCCTAAAAGGCCGCGCGCCATCTTTCATTCAGATCTATATTGCCCGTAACGGCAGCGCCGAGGTAACGCAGGCCCGAGGGCAACCTTCCTTTCCGGCGCACTCCGCAGGACGAAAGAACCTCCGCCGCACGAAGTGCGCTGCGGAGGTTCTTGCATGTCCGAGGACGCGCCGGAAAGGAAGGTTGCCCTCGGGCCGAACAGCTATGGCAGCTTACGCGACGGTGTAAACCCAGTCGTGCTTATCCTCGACAGCACCAGATTGGATGCCGGTCAGGGTCTCGCGGAGCTTCTTCATCACAGGACCGATCTCGGTGTAGCCAGCCGGGAAGGTCACGGTCTCGTCGGCTCCGTAGACCTTGTTGTCGATCTCGCCGACCGGGGAGATAACGGCAGCGGTGCCGCACAGGCCGCACTCAACAAAGGTGCCGGCCTTGACCTCGGCCCACTCGACGGGACGCTGGTCGACGGTCATGCCCAGGTCCTGAGCAACCTGAACGAGCGAACGGCGGGTGATGGAGGGCAGGATGGAGTCGGTGTGCGACTGCGGAACGACGAGGGTGCCATCCTCCTTCACGAACAGGACGTTAGCGCCACCGGTCTCCTCGACATAGGTGCGGGACTCGGAGTCGAGATACAGGTTCTCGGCATAACCCTCGCGGTGAGCCTCCATCGTGGGCTTCAGGGACATGGCGTAGTTGAGGCCGGCCTTGATGTTGCCGGTGCCGTGCGGTGCGGCGCGGTCGTACTCGGAAACGCGCAGCTTGACGGGCTTAAGGCCGCCCTTAAAGTACGGACCGACCGGGGTCACGAGAATGCGGAACGTGTACTCAGGAGCGGGAGCCACGCCGATTACGTCACCGGAGCCGATCATAAACGGACGCACATACAGGGTTGCGCCAGAGCCGAAGGGCGGAACCCATGCGGCATTGGCAGAGACGACCTGCTTGACGGCCTCGACAAACTTGTCCTTGGGGAACGGGGGCATCTCGAGGCGCTGCGCAGAGTTGTACATACGCTCAGCGTTCATGTCGGGACGGAAACAGACGATGCTGCCGTCCTCGGCGGTGTAGGCCTTCAGGCCCTCAAAGACCTCCTGGCAGTAGTGGAAGATACCACCGCACTCGGAGACATGCAGGGTGTGGTCGGTGGTCAGGCCACCCTCGTCCCACTCGCCATCCTTCCAATGAGCCTCGTAGCTGTAATCGGTCTTCATGTAGCCAAAGCCGAGGCTACCCCAATCGATATCCTTCTTCTCGACAGTCATATGTCGCTCCTTACATACACAGTTGCATACTCGCGAACCCGCACGCAAGGACCGGGGCCGACCGCGTCGCAACGTCACACGCCCGGAGCGTAGAGCCGGACGGGACACGCTGACGACATCGAAGCCGATGACACGTCGATTCGCATGCACGAGATTGTACTCCGCACACGCATCGGATAAAACGTTTTTCTTTAACTAACTAAAGTATTTTCATTTGACCGAAGCTAGAGAGGCCCGCCACCGTAAACGGTGACGGGCCTCAACGACACGATTTGTGCGCCGGCTCGAGCTACGCGTTCTTTTTGCCCAGCTTTGCCTTAACCAAACCGACCACGGTCGGAATAATCGACACGGCAACAATGCCCACGATCAGCAGCTCAAAGTGCTCCTGCACAAAGGGGATGCCGCCAAAGAAGTAGCCCAGCAGTGTAAAGACCGTCGACCAGGTGATACCGCCCAGCACGTTATAGATGACAAAGTTGCGCCAGTGCATGCCGCCCATACCGGCGATGAAGGGCACAAAGGTGCGGATAAACGGGAAGAAGCGACCGAGGAAGATGGCCAGATGGCCCCACTTATCCAGGAAATCCTCGGACTTTTTGATGCGCTCGGGCGTCATGGCCTTTACCTTGCCCGAGGCGATGATTTTGCGGCCAAAGAAGTGGCCGATCATAAAGTTGCACTGATCGCCCAGGATGGCTGCGGCCCATGCGACGGCCAGCAGGGCCACGATGTTAAAGCCGCCGTTGTGGGCAAAGAAGCCCGAGGCGAACAGCAGCGAGTCGCCGGGAAGGAACGGGAAGAACACCACGCCCGTCTCGACAAAGATAATCAGGAACACGCAGCCGTAGGCCATAAGCGGGCCGGCGGCGATCCAGCTGGCGATCGCGGTGCGCGGATCTTTAAGCAGCTCGGCGATAAAATTGATGAAACCCATGAAGTAAAACCTCTCAGTTGTGGGCGCGGACACGTCCAAGTTGACCAGTATACGGTTGCGACGCCGCCACGCACACGACCTTACAAAAGCGTGACTTCATTACCAGCAAGTTTGCATAATTGACACCTGTCACGCAAAGCCGAGTAAGATTGTTCTTCCTAATCCCTAGCGAATCGCTATACTTTATTGAATTGCATTGTCGCGGCGCTAAGGGAGGGCGGCCGGTGAGCTTTATCAATACCATTCGCGAGGACATCAAGACCGTCCAGGCACAGGATCCCGCTGCGCAAAACGGCCTGGTCATCTTCCTCTCCTATCCCGGCCTACACGCCAAGTGGAACCATGTGCCCGAGCACTGGCTCTGGGAGCACGGCCATCGCTCGCTCGCCCGCGTGCTCTCGCAAATCACCCGCCATATCACTGGCGTCGAAATTCACCCTGCCGCACAGATCGGCAAGCATTTCTTTATCGACCACGCCATGGGCGTTGTCATCGGCGAAACCGCCATTGTGGGCGACAACTGCGTGCTCTATCAGGGCGTCACACTCGGCGGCACCGGCAACGAGACCGGCAAGCGCCACCCCACCCTGGGCAACAACGTCACCGTGGGCACGGGTGCCAAGGTGCTCGGCAACATTCGCATCGGCAACAACGTCAAGATCGGCGGCAACTCGGTCGTCGTCAAGGACGTGCCCGACAACTGCACCGTCGTGGGCGTGCCCGGGCGCATTATCAAACGCAACGGCTGCCGCGTGTTCGAGGAAAACTTTGACGCCAAGCAGCACCGCGAATACATGCCTGACGATGCCGCCGAGCAAAGCGCCCTCAACCGCCAGGGCATCACCGAAAACGCCCGCCGCGTCAAGGAACTCGAGCGAGAGGTGGCCGAGCTTAAGGCCCTCGTCGCCAAGCTCGTGGACGAACGCTAGGGCTGCGGACGGTACAGACCCGCATCAACGCAAGAAGGCGCGCCAGGGAATTCATCCCCGGCGCGCCTTCTTTTCGATGTGACATGTGGGGCTGTCCCTTTGTCACATTATGCGAACTGGCTCAGATAGAGGTCGGCGTAGGCCCCTTCGGCAGCCAACAGTTCTTGGTGCGTGCCTTGCTCGATGATGTTGCCGTGGTCCATGACCAAGATCAGGTCGGCGTCCACGATCGTTGACAGGCGATGCGCGATCACAAAACTGGTGCGCCCGCGCATGAGCGCGTCCATGGCGCGGCCGATGGCAAGCTCGGTGCGCGTGTCTACACTCGACGTCGCCTCGTCCAGGATGAGAATCGCCGGGTTGTTGAGCAGCACGCGTGCGATGGTCAGCAGCTGACGCTGGCCCTGGCTGATGCTTTCGGCATCGTTGGCCACCCGCGTGTCGTAGCCCTGCGGCATGGTGCGCACAAAGAAGTCGACCTGCGCGGCGCGTGCGGCCGCCACGATCTCATCGTGCGTCGCTTCGGGGTAGCCATAGGCAATATTCTCGGCAATCGTTCCGTCGAACAGCCAGGCGTCCTGCAACACCATGCCAAACTGCCGCCGCAGCTCGCCACGATCCATACGACTCGTATCCACGCCATCGAGCGTAATGCGCCCGCCGTCAATCTCATAGAAGCGCATGAGCAGGTTGATGAGCGTGGTCTTACCCGCGCCCGTGGTTCCCACCACGGCGATCTTCTGGCCCGGCTCGGCGGTAAACGACACGTCGCGCATAAGCGGCTTGTCGGGCGAATAGCCAAAGCGCACATGCTCAAAAGCGACGCGGCCTTCAACGCGACCCGGCAGCTTGGCGGCCTCGTCCGGCAGCGGATCGGCCTCCATCTCGGGCTCATCGAGCAGGTCGAACACGCGCTCTGCGCTCGCCAGCGCGCTCTGCAGCGAGTTAAAGGTAAACGACAGCTGCGTCATGGGTTCGGATGCCTCGTAGATAAACTGGAAGAACGCCTGGAACACGCCGACGGTCATGTGACCGGCAACCAGCATACTGCAGCCCACCAGCGCGATCACGATCTGCGCCAAACGGCCGATAAAGCGCACCGCAGGGCCGACGGCATTGATCATAAAGTCGGCCTTGGCACTCATGCGCGCCAGCTCGCCCGAGGCCTCGTGCACCTCGGCAGAGCTCTGGTGCTCGCGGTTGAACGCGCGAATCACCAGACGGCCCGAGTAACCCTCCTCAACCGCGCTCGTAATCTTGGACACCCACTCCTGACGCTCGCCCGTCACATCATGCGTGCGGCGCGAGACCGCCTTGGTCACCAGCAGCGATACCGCCGTAAAACCCAAAAAGATCAACGTGAGCCTAACGCTATAGACGAACATCATGATGATGGCGCCCGTCACGGTGCCGATCGACACCAACAGCTGCAGCAATCCGCGCTGCATGCTCTCGGACATCTTGTCCAGGTCGTTGGTCGCGCGGCTGACTACCTCACCGGGGCGATGCGCATCAAAGTAAGCGAGCGGCAGACGGCTGAGCTTTTGCGCGATGCGGTTGCGCAGGCGCAGGTTGAGGCGCTCAGCAACACTCGACATCAAAAAACTCTGCAGCGCATAGAACGATCCGGCGGCCGTCCAGATTAAAAAGTAGACAAAGATGGTCTTACCGCATTGGTCCCAGGTGATGCTAAAGGTGGTTCCGCTGGCAAACGCCGCCTGTATGTGGCCCCACAGCTCGTCGATGACATGAGCGCTGTATGCCGGCGCGGCGGTGTTAAAGATGACGTAGAACACGATGCTCACGAACACGATATAGAAGCGCCAATGGTCGCCGGTAGCCTCGTTCCACAAACGGCGCACCGTCGCCCAGGTATCCCGAGGCGTCTCGTCCTCGTCTTCGTCATCCACGTCGCGCATGCGCTCTGCCTCGGCACGGGCGCGCTCGTCCTCGGCGCGCTCGTTTTCCTCGTACAGCGCTTGGCGGCGAGCCTCGCGCTCGGCCGCGGCCCTGGCGGCGTCATCCAGCTCGGGTACCGCGGCAGCCGTTTCCTCAACCAGCCCCGCGGCAACGGCGTCATCAACGCCGCCCTGCTTCTTGAGCTCCTCGGTCATGCTACTCACCTCCCTTCATCTGCGATTCCGCGATAGCACGGTACACCTCGCAGGTTTCCATGAGCTCGTCGTGCGTGCCTAGGCCCGCGACCTCGCCGTCCTTGAGCACTACGATCTGGTCGGCATGCAAGATCGTCGAGATGCGCTGCGCGATGATGAGCACCGCAGCGTCACGCGTCTCGTCTTGCAACGCATGGCGCAGGGCGGCATCAGTCTTAAAGTCCAGGGCCGAAAAACTGTCGTCGAAGATATACAGATCGGCATGCTTCATGAGGGCGCGGGCAATCGCCAGGCGCTGGCGCTGACCACCCGAGAAGTTCGTGCCGCCCTGCGCCACCGGGGTATCGAGCCCCTGCGGCTGATCGAGCACAAAGGTGCTCTGGGCAACCTGGAGCGCATGAAGCATGTCGGCCTCGGTCGCGCCCTCGTTACCAAAGCGCAGATTGCTTGCCACGGTGCCCGAGAACAGCCATGCCTTTTGCGGCACATAGGCAATGCGCCCGCGAATCTCACCTTGCGAAAGCTCGCGCAGATCGACGCCGTCCAGGCGAATGGCGCCCTTGGTGGCATCGTGGAAGCGCAGTAGGAGCTTGGCCACCGTCGACTTGCCCGAGCCCGTCGAGCCCACAATCGCGGTCGTCTGACCGCGTCGACAAGTAAAGTTCAAATTGCACAGCGTGTCCTCGTCGGCGTCGTCAAAGCGAAACGACATGTGATCGAACACGGCGACTGCATCGGCCCCGTCCTTTGAGTCGGGCGCGGCCGCATCGAGCGTACGCTCGCCATCGACGATGCTCGGCTCAATCTGAAGCACCTGTTGTGCACGGTTGAGGCACGCCGCGGCGCGCGGAAGCGTCAGCACCACCATCTGCGCCATCATCACAAAGAACAGGATCAGAAGCGCGTACTCCAGCACCGCCGAGATGCTCGCGATCTGCATGGCGTGGGCGCCCACGCGGTTGCCGCCCACCCACATTACCGCCACCTCTGCGATGTTCATCAAAAAGAAGGTGGAGCTGTCGAGGCCCACAAACAGATGGTTGACTTTGATGGCGTTGGCGGCGTAATCGCTAAACACCTCGTCCAGGCGCCGCTCCTCATGGCGCTCCTTGTTAAACGCACGGATGACGCGCACGCCCACGATGTTTTCGCGCAGCACCACGTTCATGCGGTCGATAAAGCTCTGCAGGCGCATAAAAATCGGAGCCGCGTTGGCAACCGTAAAGACCGCCGCCACCAGCACAATCGCAACGACTACGCCCAGAAGCATGCCCATGGCCGGATCGATGAGCCAAGCAAAGATGATGCCCGCCACGGCCAAGAACGGTACCGGCAGCACCAGCTGAATCGTCTGCAGGATCGCTTGCTGGATCACGTTGATGTCGTTGAGCGAGCGCGTGATCATCGAGCCCGTGCCAAAGCGCTCAAAGTCGCTGGCGGACAGCTCGAGCGACTTATCGTAGACGGCGTTGCGGATGTCGCAGGCCACATTGGCCGCCAGACGGGCCGAAAGGTAGCAGCCCAGCACCGCGCCGCCGCTGGCCATGCCGGTCGCGATAAGCATGTAGAGGCCGTTGCGCAGGATGTAGTCGACATCGCCCGTGGTGATACCGGTGTTGACCATGTTCGCCAGCATCGTGGGAACCAACAGCGTACCGACGTTGTCGATTAGCAGCACCAACAACGTCACCGCGACAAGCCTGCGATACGGCTTCATAAACCTCATTAAGAGTCGCACGACTCCCCCTCACCTTGATTCTCGGCCTGGCTCTCGACAGCGATATGCTGCTTAAAGGCATCGCACTCATCGCCGAGCACCTGAGAGAATTTGCCGATCAAGCGCATAATCTCGCGCTGCTCACATGGCTCAAGCGCACCAAAGGCTCGCTGCTCGGCCTTGAGTGCCGGCAGCGCATAACGCTCGGCAAATTGCCTGCCCTCTTCGGTCAGGCTCACAACCTTGTTCTTACGGCTGCCTTCGGCAAACTCCAACGTTGCGAAGCCCCGCGCCGTCAAGGTTTCAATTGCCGAGCTGATAGTCTGCTTGCTGTAGAACCATTCGCTTGTCAGACGGCTTACGGCAACACTGCCGCCCGCCGTGCTGGTATCGACGAGCATCCAGTAAGCGCAGTCCGAAAGACCGCAGGCGCGCGAGAACTCCGAATAGATATGGTCGAGTCCATTGAGCAACCGGTCGAAGTCGACCAGTGTAACCGCACTATTCATCTATCCCACCATTCGATTGTCCGATTTTTGACCAATTTTATGTCTCTAGATTAGTCCGAGTTTTGACTATCGTCAACAGGCTCTCCGCAAATGCGTGCACTTTTATGGCCTATCGGCAGAAAAAGACCGCCGGCGCGGGGGCGGCGCCAGCGGTCGCGTGAAAATCGGGTTTTATTGCCTGTTAAGCGGCAACGGCCTCATAGACCGTAGCGCCCGAGAAGCTATCATGCAGGCTCTTGCCACAGATCCACGGCAGCTCGACGACCTCGCAGACCGTGTTGACCAGCTCGGAGCAGTCAGTAAAGTGGCCCTTGTCGTTGAGGGCCTCGCAATCCTGAACACGCCAATAGCCATCGGTGTGCGTGATGTAGTACTCGTGATCGTTGATCGACACGAAAGCGCGCGTCTTGGAACGCAGCAGCTTCAGAAATCCTTCGAAATCGGTCTCGACGACATCTCCAGCCTGGAACATGATGTTACCTCCTGGCCCGGCGCCACCACGGCGCATTGATAAACGTTGGTACTCCTTTAGTAAAACCTTTATCAGAGGTTATGCGTTCGTCATTTAGGCAAGTGGTAAAAAACCGCAGGGTAGACGGGATAAAACGTTTAACCATCCCATTGGTTTGTCACATTCTGAAGGTACTTTTATGCAAACCTACTTTCCCAATTGGAATCTATCCTTTTGGCCGGGCAATTGACCGTCTATCGTTTGAGCCCGACGGGTATGAACGTGGCATCTGCAACGCCACCACAAGGAGACACCATGGAAACCATCGAAGCGCTCATTCACCGCCGCAGCTGCCGCAAATACAGCGATCGTCCCGTCGAGGCCGAGAAGCTTGCACGTATTATCGAAGCCGGCCAATATGCACCGAGCGGCATGGGCCGCCAGCCGGTGACGTTTGTCGCCGTCACCGACCCCGCAACCGTTGAGCGTCTCTCACAGCTCAACGCCCAGGTCATGGGCAGCAACGGTGACCCCTTCTATGGCGCCAAGACCGTTGTGGTGGTGCTGGTTGACCGCAGCGTGCCAACGCATCTGGAAGACGGTTCGCTCGCCATGGGCAACCTGCTCAATGCTGCCTATGCGCTGGGCGTTGATTCGTGCTGGATTCATCGCGCGCACGAGGTCTTCGACTCGCCCGAAGGCTTGGAACTGCTGGCAAGCTGGGGCCTGCCCGCCGACGGCAGCCTGCGCGGTGTCGGTCACTGCATTCTGGGCTATGCCGAGGACGCGCTTCCCGAGGCAAAGCCGCGCCGCGACAACGTCGTCTACGTAAGGTAACCCAGGAGCGTCATAGGGGTAGCTAATTTGGGACGGGGCTATTTTAGCCACCCCACTCGCAACTTATCTTGCCGATGGAGTTGTCGTCGTTTCGTTCGTGTGGGTCGTTTCGGCGCCGTCGCCCTGTTCGCCCTCGTCCTTTTGAGCGTCGGCGATGGTGGAGGCCGCCGCAACGATACCGCGCTGGGGCGCGACGCCCGTCTGGGTCTGAGCGCCCTCGACTATTTCTGTGCCTGCATGCGCGAGCTCGGGCGATTTAAACATCGCGTCCAAGTTGGCACCGTCGCCGGCGTAGCCAAGCGCAGCGAGTGCGATGACGATCACTGCAACGACGACCGCGATCGGAACATAACGATGCCAACCAGCCGGATTGAGTCCGCTGCGACGAGCCGCCCCGCGGCTGATGTAGCCGAGCGTGCCGTCGTGCTTGAGCTTTGAGCCCACCACGCGTTTGCGGTCCCACAGCGAGGACTCTGCCTGCATTGCCAAGCGGGCACCTGTCGAAGGATAGCCGTATTTAGTGCGCTTGAACGAGCCGTCAAACCCCGAGGCGTGTTTGCCCCACGTCACCGATGTTGTGCGTCGGTTAACCGGCGCGGCGCTCCGCCTTCTGCGGCTCGGTTTTGTAGTCTCAGCCATACGCCCCCGCACGCCGTAACCAAATCGAAACAATAACGCTTTGGACTGTAGCACACGCGTCGCGCGCGGTCACGGGCGCCTCGCTCAACGGTCATCGTCCTTCAGTAAGCGCCACAGCGTTGTTCGGCTTATGCCCAGCACCTCCGCCGCACGGGTTCGGTTGCCGTGGAGATGATCTACAACCAGATGCGCGATATCTCGCTCGGTATCGGCCAGCGGTCGCAGGATATACAGGTCGCTTTCGAGTGTCGGGGCGCCAAAGGTTGCGGTCTTAATCACGTCCTCTTGGGCGAGCACTTCCTCCGCCACAGCGCGATCCACCGTGCCCGCCCCCACCAATATATACAGTCGTTCCGAGACCTCGCGGAGCTGCAGATAATTGCGCGGCCAGCGGTAAGCATCGAGCGCCTTCGTCGCCGCGGCAGACAGCGTGGGCGCTGCCGTCCCAAATGCACCAGCGAGATATTCCAAATAGCGCGCAATCTTTTGCGACGTGGCTCCCTGCTCGACGATTGCCGGCGCCACGCTCACCGCACAGGCGAAGCGCTCGGTCACAAAGGCGGCTTGATCACTTTCGCTGCCGCCCGGCATGTCATTCGCCGTCAGCACCACATGGCAGCGCGTCGCCAACGCGGTGTCGGCCATCGTGGAAACGAGCTCGCGGAGACGCTGGGGGCCAACCGTGTTCCAGCCCTCAATGCAAAGTGTCAGCCCCGTTTGGAACAACGGCGATTCGGCGCTTTTGAGCAGATGGCGCCAGCCGCGATCCGTTAGCTCATCGAGCGCAACGGCAACAAAGGGCTGATCGACAAAAGGACCGTCCAGATAGAGGCGCATGGCAATCTCGACCTGACCCGTTCCCAGCTCGCCCTCGAGCATAAGGGGCACACCGCGCGCGTAGCTCTCGGCGACCGGCGCAGCCACCGAGGCAGGCCCCTCAACGATGCCGTACGCGCTCGATTCGTAGCGGGCCTCAACTTCGTCGGCGTTGAGCCACTCGATGCCCGCGTGCGCCGCGGCGCCGCGCACCTCGCGGACCACGACGACCCAAAGGCCCCCGCCCTCTTTGTCGACGGAGCGAACGGTCAGGCTCAGGCGCGTACCCGCACGCCCCATAACCAGACGCGCGCCGTCTCCTATACGGTCGAGGCGTTCGGCAACAAAAGCTGCCACATCCCGCTCAAGCGCCGCGTCATTCATGGTCGAAATCGCGACGTCCCCACGCGCATCGATTGCCAATGCCGAGGCCCCGGCAGCAGCCAGGGCCTCGGTCAAGATGTTCAGCTTGGCATCGCTATCCATGATTTGCCCCTGTCCGCGGCGACGCGCAACCGCCGACGGTCGCACGACCGAGTGTTTCAAAATTGAACGATATTGCTCACCAAACACTATAGGGCAGAAAGCGCCGTCCTGCGAGTATAGGTGTTGCCCCGCATCGCCATCCTGGCGGGGCGATAAGAGCTCTTCGGGACTTATAAACCTGCGGACAAGCCATACCCGCAAGAGCTCCTATCGCTCCACCGTGAGAATGCGCTCACCAGCACGCAGCACGCAAATAAGCTACTTCTCTACCAGATTCCCAGCACGTGTTGCATTCCCAAACTCATGCACGCAATGCCAATCCAGCAGCAAAAGCCCAGCGCGATGGGCTTGCCGCCCTTTTTGACCAGCTCGACGATATCGGTATTAAAACCAATAGCCGCCATGGCCATCACGATAAAGAACTTCGAAAGCTCCTTGATGGGCGCCGTAATGGATACAGGAAGCTGAAGCACCGTAGTGATCACGCTAGCCAGCACAAAGAACAGCACAAACATGGGAAACGCGCGTTTAAGCAAGAACGTGCTTTTGGCGTCGCCGCCGGCCTTGCGCGCCAGATGCATCTGCCAGCATGCGAGGACCAACGTGATGGGGATAATGGCCAGCGTTCTGGTGAGCTTGACCACCGTGGCGCTCTCGAGCACATTGGCGCCGGGATGCATGCTGTCCCAGGCGCTCGCCGCAGCCGTTACGGACGAGGTGTCGTTGATGGCGGTACCGGCAAACAGGCCAAAGCCCTCGTTGGTCAGCCCGAGCATGCCGCCGAGCGTTGGAAACACGAGCGCCGCGATAACGTTAAACAGGAAGATGACCGAAATGGCCTGGGCAATCTCGCGATCGTCGGCATCGATGACGGGTGCGGTCGCGGCGATAGCAGAACCGCCGCAAATCGACGAACCCACACCCACAAGCGTCGCGATCTTACCCGGCACGTTCATAACGCGGCAGAGCACAAAGGCGATGACAAGCGAGGTCGAGATTGTCGCCACGATAATCGGCAGCGACTGGGCGCCCTTGGACAGAATCTGGGAGAGGTTCATGCCAAAGCCAAGCAGGATAACCGCGTACTGCAAGACTTTTTTGGACGTATAGGTGACGCCGGCGGCGAGCTGTTCGTGACGATTCTTGGGAAAGACGAGCGCCAGGACCATGCCAAAGAGGATGGCAAATACCGGCCCACCGACCACCTCAATCTGTTTGCCGAGCAACGTCGCGGGAATGGCGATGATCAGGCAGAACAAGACGCCTTTCCAGCGCTCGCGTACGATATTTGCCAGTTGCATATGGGATTCCTTCTTTCTATTTTACGTTTGCGACGGCTTATGATACGGCAACATTGAGCGCAGCCTTGCGCAAACACAGACTAAGATGCCGCAATAGTTCTTGGGCAACAGCCGAATTACCCACCGCGGAGAGCTGATTCGCGGCATAATTAACAACTGACATATGAGTTTGATAGAACAGTTGCGAGGCGCTATGGAAGAATCGATGCACGTCGGCGAGCAGGAAACGAGCCTACAGGACCAGTCCTACCACACCATTCGACGCAAAATCGTCTACCTTGACTACAAGCCGGGCGAAAAGCTGGGCGTCAAGCAACTTTGCGACGACCTGGATATGGGGCGCACGCCCGTGCGCGAGGCTTTGGTTCGCTTGGCGCAGGAAGGCCTGGTGCGCACCGTGCCCCAGAGCGGCACCTACGTCTCACCCATCAACCTCACCCTTGCCGAGAGTGCCTGCTACATCCGCGAACATCTGGAAAAGCAGGTGATTGTGGAGTGCTGTGCGCGAGCCACGTCGGCCGGCATCGAGCAGCTCGACCGCGCCATCGTGCTGCAGGAAAAGGCCATGGCCGAAGAGGATCGCATCGGCTTCTTTTTGAGCGACAACCTCATGCATCACATGATTTTTAGCATCGCATGTCGCAGCACCGTGTGGTCGTGGCTCGAAGAGACCAATGCCGACCTGGAGCGCTTCCGCTGGCTGCGCGCCGCCACGCAGGTTCTCGACAATCAGGACATCGTGAACGAGCACAAGCAGATTCGCCGCGCTATCGCCGGTCGCGACCCCATCGAAGCGAGCTTTTTGGTCAGCAAGCACCTGCACATGATGTTCCGCAACCAAACCGAGGTTCTGGACCAGTTCCCCGAATACTTCGAGACCAGCAAGCTTCGCTAACCTGCCAAAAAGGGACAGGTTTATTTTGGCAGGTTTTATCTGGGCAAATGCAGAAAAGGCCCGGCTCCGTCTTTGATGCGGAGCCGGGCCTTGGTCGTTAGGACGGCGGAATATTAGTTATTCCACGGTCACGCTCTTGGCGAGGTTACGAGGTTGGTCAACGTCGCAACCGCGCAGGATGGCGACCTCGCGGGCGAGCAGCTGCAGCGGGACGCTCGCGGTGATGGGGCTGAACACGTCGCGGACGGCCGGCACGCGGATGATGCAATCGGCAATCTTGTTGATCTCCTCGTCACCCTCGGTGGCAACGACGATGACCTTGGCGCCACGCGCCTTGCACTCCATGAGGTTCGACACGGTCTTGTCGTAGGTGGCACTCTTGGTGGCCACAGCGATGACAGGGAAGCCCGGGTCGATCAGGGCAATGGGGCCGTGCTTCATCTCGCCAGCGGCGTAGGCCTCGGCATGCAGGTAGCTGACCTCCTTGAGCTTGAGTGCGCCCTCGTAGGAAATAGCGGCACCCATGCCACGGCCCACGAACAGCGCCGACTGCGCGTCCTTGCACAGCAGGGCGGCCTCATGAACGGCCTCGGTCTGGGTATCCAAAATCCACTGGATCTGCTCGGCCGTATCGGAAAGCTCGCGGAACAGCATGCGCGCCTGCTTGGTGGTCAGACGGTACTTAACCTGCGCCAGCAGCAGAGCCAGCAGCGTAAGGCTCACGACCTGACCGATAAAGCTCTTGGTCGAGGCGACCGCGATCTCCTTGTTGGCCTTGGTGTAGATGACGCCGTCGCTCTCACGCGCCACCGGGCTGCCCACCACGTTGGTGATGCCGAAGACCTTGGCGCCCTTGATGCGCGCGTCGCGAATGGCGGCAAGGGTATCGGCCGTCTCGCCCGACTGGGACACGGCAACGACGAGCGTCGTCGGCGTAATGATGGGATTGCGGTAACGGAACTCGCTGGCCGCCTCAACCTCGGTGGGGATGCGAGCCCAACCCTCGATAAGGTTCTTGGCGATGAGTCCGGCGTGGTAGCTGGTGCCGCAGGCGATCACGTAGACGCGGTCGATGTCGTTGAGCTCCTCGAGCGAAAGGCCCAGCTCGTCGATGTCGAGCTCGCCGGCCGGCGTCATACGACCGACCAGCGTGTCGCGCACAACGCGAGGCTGCTCGTGGATCTCCTTGAGCATAAAGTCGGGATAACCGCCCTTTTCTGCCATGTCCAGGTCCCAGTCGATGTGGGTGACCTTGGGCTCGATAGCGCTACCGGCCTCGTCGGTGTACTCGACGCCTGCGGGCGTGAGCTTGGCAAACTGACCGTCCTCAAGCACCACGACATCGCGGGTGGCGTCGATGAGTGCAATGACGTCGGAGGCGACATAGGCGCCGGTCTCGCCTGCGCCGACCACAATCGGGGAATCCTTGCGGGCCACGGCGATCACGCCGGGCTCGTCAGCGCATACGGCGGCCAGACCATAGGCACCGACCACGTGGGTGCAAGCCTCGCGCACGGAGGCCGTCAGGTCGTGCGTCTCGGCATAAGCCTCTTCGATCAGATGCGCGAAGACCTCGGTATCGGTCTCGCTCTTAAAGTGATGGCCGCGGCCCTCCAGCTCCTCGCGCAGCTCGGCGAAGTTCTCGATGATGCCGTTGTGGACGATGGCGATACGACCGTCGCAGCTGGTGTGGGGGTGAGCGTTAACGACGGAGGGCTTGCCGTGGGTAGCCCAGCGAGTGTGACCGATACCGCAGGTTGCGTCGCTATCGATATTGGAAAGCTCGCTCTCCAGGCCCGCGACCTTGCCCACGCGGCGGATAACGTCGAGGTGCGCCGCGGCGCCCTCGCCCACCTCGAGCGCGACGCCCGAGGAGTCATAGCCGCGATATTCCATACGCTTAAGGCCCGTGACCAGTATGTTCTTTGCAATATCAGAGCCGGTGTAGCCGACAATTCCGCACATAGGATAAATCCCTTCGTCCGCGTGACTGCAAAACGCCCACGCACAAGGGGCGCTGAGACGTATAACGTTCGAGTATTGTACTCACGCAGGCGCAAGCTGATATACCAGATGTGGTATCTCAACTTAGATACCACCCGATGTACACACGTCCAAACCACCACGATGGGGACAGGCACCTTTGTGGTGGTTTGGGGCGGGCCAGCGCTCTGTCCCGGCGAAAGATCTCGATCTGTAACATCTGGGCCGCAATAAGCCGGCTTAGTGTTACAGATCGAGACATTACGGTTCGGCCCCCGCACTATGTCTCAATCTGTAACAGGTAGAGCCGCTTTTGCCGTCCAGATGTTACAGATCGAGACAATTGAAGGCCCGGGCAGCTCAAGCCACCACAAAGGTGCCTGCCCCCTTCGTGGTGGTCGCGCCGGCAACGGCGTTTCCCCAGATAAAACCTGCCAAAATAAACCTGTCCCTAATTGGCAGGTTTAGGATGCTACAATCTGCCTTGTACTTGAAACGCATCAAAGGGGCCGGTATGGCAAAGGTAAAAATCAGCGACGTCGCGCGCGAGGCGGGGGTCTCACTGGGCACGGTATCCAACGCGCTCAACCACCCCGACAAGCTGCGCCCCGAGACCCTCAGGCTCATCAACGAGACCATCAATCGCCTTGGCTACCTGCCCAATCAAAGCGCCCGTCAGCTTGCAGGCGGCACCACCAAGTCCTTTGGCTTGGTCCTCCCCCGCCTTGACCACGGCTTCTCGCTCCAAATTGCCAGCGGCGCCCATAACGAGGCCCGCAAGCACGGTTACGACCTGCTCATCGCCAACGCCGATAACGACAACATTCTCGAGGACCATTACCTGCGCTATTTTATGGGCACGCAGATGTCCGGCGTCATGGTGCAGCCCATGGCATCTCCCGATTGGCACCCCGCTATGACCAAGATGCCCGTGCCGATCGTCCATCTGGACATCCATTGCTCCGAGCCCGGTTACTACGTGGCCGCCGACAACGAGGCACAGGGGCGTATTATCGCCGAGCTCGCCATCGCCCGCGGCGCACGCCATATCACCGTTGTGGGTAGAGCGGCATTTATGCAGCTCACGCTGCGCGTACTTGGCATTCACAAGGCCCTTGCCCTGTATCCCGATATCAAAATTGAAGTCATTGACGCCGGAGAGTGGAATACCGCAGCCGACGGCTACAGTATCGGTGCCCAGATTGCCGAGCGCCCTGCTGACGAGCGCCCCGATTTTGTCATCGGTCTGACCGACGTATTGGCCTCGGGCGTTATCTCGGCGCTGACCGACAAAGGCATCTCCGTCCCCGAGCAGGTCCGCGTGGCCGGCTGCGACGGCAACCCCCTTGCATGGAGCGGGTCGGTTCCCCTTACCACCGTGGCACCGCCGGGCTACGAAATTGGCCGCAAGGGTGTGCAGCTGCTCATGGAACAGATCGAGGACAAGCCCGCCGCCAAGACCAAACGAGTCCGCATCGGCTCCGCCGCGCGTACCGTCACCACGGTCACAGCCACCGAGGACATTAACCGTCAGGAGCTCGTGCGTCCCTTCCTGCTCGAACGCGTAAGCACCCAAAAGGCCGAGCAGCGCCCGACGGGCCCATCCGCGGCCCCAATAACCGACATCAACCTGGGCGCCTACCTTTAGCGCACGGCCTTGACCGCGGCCGGCAGATCGAACAGCGTGTCGAGCACGGCCTCGCAGCCATCTACCACGTCCTGCGGCAGCGGCAAGATATCGGGCGCGGCAAAGACATGGCAGCCGGCCGTGATGCCTGAGACGCAGCCATTGCGTGAGTCCTCGACCACGGCACATTCCTCGGGAGCAAAGCCCGCGCGCTCGCAGGCGAGCAGGTAGATCTCGGGATTGGGCTTGCCGTTCAGAGTATCCTCGTTGCAGGTCACCGTTTCAAACTTGTCAAAGAGGCCGACCGTCTTAAGGTTGCGCTCGGCCGCAACGCGACGCGACGACGTCGCAAGGCCCACGTGATAGCCCGCAGCCAGCAGTTCGTCCAGGCACTCGGCAGCGCCAGCCTTAAGCTCAAGATCGGTCTTGACCATCTCGTCGAGAGCATCCCTGTAGCGGGCTTCGACCGTCTCGACGATTTCGCGGCTGCCATAATGCTCCTCAAGGATGTCCCTGACATCGGGCATCGAGCGACCGATAAACTGATGGACCAGCGCATCGTCAATCGCGATCCCCAGCTCGGCAGCGCCCACCTTCCATGCCCTCATGTCCAAACGCTCGGTGTCGACCAGCGTTCCGTCCATGTCAAAAATGACAGCCTTGATCATATCGGCCCCCTTCGCCGGCTTGCGTTACCGCAACCCCATCCCACTTTGCAACTTGTATATAACGTATATATCATATCGCGCCAACCTGCTGAAAAGGGCCAGGTTTATTTTGGCAGGTTTTATCTGGGGAAACGCCGAATAGCTCCATATGCACAACCGTCGCAGCTCCATATGAGGCAAATGAATCAGTAACGTCTATCCCAAATCTTGAGTATTTGTTCGATAGAACGGCCCCTGCCGGCACCTGCTAGACTGGTAGATTCCCAACCATCTAGCCAGGAGCCGCAATGTCGCGCAAGTCCGCCTACAAGCAAGTACTTTCCATCGGCACCGCCGTGGTGCTGGGCTTTGCGCTGTTTACGGGATCGCTCGACGGGGCGCCCAAGCTGCTCTCGCCGCAAAGCGATGAGCAGGCGGCGGCTCTAGCCGAGAAGCAAAGCGAGAGCCCCAACCGCACCGACGACGAAGCGGACTTGGTCGCCCGGCTCGAATCGGGAACAGCGAGCTCCGAGGACTCCGGCGATGGCTCCGAATCCGCCACGACCGGCACCGCTGACGATGTCTCTTCGAACGCCACCCCCGTCGACGAAGTGGAAAACCCCGACCTCAACCGCGCCCGCGGCGTATATCTCAGCAGCATTCCCGACTACGCCGGCAACCCCTACGTTGCCCTCCGCGCCGACGGCACGCATCCGCTCGGCACGCCGTCGTTCACGCTCGATGAATACGAACGGGCCACCGAAGAGGGCTGCTTTAAGAAGTTCTCTAAACTCGACAGCCTGGGCCGTACCCGCAAAGCGCTCGCCTGCATAGGACCCGAATCGCTCGGCCAAGGCAAGCGCGGCGACATCTCGCGCATCCATCCCGCCGGTTGGCACCAGCAGCGCTACGACTTTATTCCAGGCCAGAGCCTCTACAACCGCTGTCACCTTATCGCCTGGTCGCTCTGCGGCGAAAACGCCAACCGCAAAAATCTCCTCACCGGTACTCGCTATCTCAACGAGACAGGCATGTTGCCCTTCGAAGAGCAGATTCTCGGCTACATCCACGACACGGGCAACCACGTGCTCTATCGCGTCACACCCATGTATAACGAAGAGGAACTTGTCTGCCGTGGCGTGCGCCTTGAGGCACAGTCGGTCGAGGACCACGGCAAAACGCTGTGCTTCCACGTGTACTGCTACAACCTGCAACCGCATGTGCAGATTGACTACGCCACCGGCCGCAACCAGGCCTCGGGGGGACTAGCCCTAACCACGACAAGAACCGATTTGCATCCCCCAGGGATCAAAAAGGGCCGCTCCGGATTACCCAGAGCGGCCCTTGCATCGGCATGCATGTTGCAGACAAAGCCACACGCTACTTGGCGCGGCCCTCCTCATAGCGCTCGACCAGCTTGGCCTGAACGTCATAAGGCACCTGCTCATAGCCTGCGGGCTTCATGGTAAAGTCGCCCGTGCCGCGCGTGATAGAGCGCAGGCGCGTCGAATAATCCGTCAGCTCGGCCAGCGGCGCCTGGGCAATGACCACGGTGTCTCCGCGCTCGTCGGTCTCCATGCCTGTCACGCGACCGCGCGAGGCCGAGATGTCGCCCATCACGGCGCCGGCATAGCTCTCGGGGATCGTCACCGTAATTTCCTCGATGGGCTCCAGCACCACCGGGTCGGCATCGGCGCACGCCTTGCGCAGGCCGATGCGGGCCGCCGCGCGGAACGCCATCTCGTTGGAGTCGACGCTGTGATACGAGCCGTCGTACACCGCGACGCGAATGCCCGTGAGCGGATAGCCGGCAATAATGCCGTCCTTCATGGTCTCCTGGACGCCCTTGTCCACGGCGGGGATCAGCGAGCGCGGAATGCGGCCGCCCACGACCTCATCCACAAACTCGTAGCCGTCGCTCGTGCCGTCGGGCCCAATAAGCGGCCCCACACGCAGCCAGCAGTCACCATACTGACCGGCACCACCGGTCTGCTTCTTATGACGACCCTGGGCACTTGCCGTGCGGCGGATGGTCTCGCGATACGGAATGCGGATCGGCACGCTCTTTGCCACAACCTTGGTACGGTCCTCCAAACGGTTGAGCAGCACCGAAACCTGCGCCTCGCCCACCGCCGAGATGATGGTCTGCCCGGTCTCCTCGTCGCGGTCGATACTCATGGTCGGATCGGCCTTGCAGGCCTTCTCGATAAACGTGTAGAGCTTCTCTTCGTCGCCGCGATTCTCGGCCTCAATGGCGATGCGGTACTGCGAGTTGGGGAACTTAAACGCCGCCGCCTCGACCTTACCGGTAATCGAGAGCGTATCGCCCGTCTCGGCCGCCAGCTTGGGCGCCACGATGATGTCGCCAGCATACGCGTGCCCGACCTCGGTCATGTCGCGGCCGCACATCACATACAGGTGAGCCAGACGGTCGCTCTTGCGCGTGCGGGCGTTGACCAGCTCAAGGCCCGGCTCAAGCGTGCCCGTCAGCACCTTGATAAAGCTGATGCGACCCTGCTGCGGATCGGCCAGGGTCTTAAACACAAACGCCACCGGACGATCATCGTCGCTCGAAATCTTGAGCGAATCGCCGTCGATAAGCGGCATCTCGCCGTAGTCGGTCGGCGCCGGGAAGTACGTCGCGATGTCGTCCATCAGCGAGTTGACGCCCTGCTCCTTAATGCAATCGCCCGCAAAGACCGGCACAAAGATGCGCTCGGCGATCGCCTTCGACAGCAGGCCTTCAAGCTCCTCCTGCGTCAGCGTCTCCTCGCCTTCCAGGTATTTCATCATCAGCTCATCGTCGGCCTCGGCCACCAACTCGCACAGATGGTCATGGGCCTCCTCGGCCTGGGCACGATACTCCTCGGGAATCTCCGACTCAACGGCTTCGGTGCCGTTGCAGTGACGCGCCTTCATACGCACCAGGTCGATGATGCCGTTAAAGTCCTCGCCCTCGCCCCAGCCCAGGGTCACGGCGCCCAAGCGCGTGCCAAAGCGCTCCTGCAGCAGGTCCATCGTGGTCGCAAAGCTGGCCTCGGAGCGCGACAGGCGGTTTACGAACACCGCACGCGCCAGGCGCAGGTCCTCGGCGGCATACCAGAGCTTAACCGTCGTAGGCTGCGGGCCGGACTCGGCGTCGACCACAAACAGAGCCGTCTCGCAGACGCTCATCGCGGCAAAGGCGTCGCCGATAAAATCGGGGTAGCACGGGGCATCGAGCACATTGATGCGCGCGCCCTTCCAGTCGATCGGCGCAATGGTCGTCGAGATGGAAAACGCACGCTTGACCTCTTCGGGGTCATAGTCGAGCGTGGGCTTGGTGCCGTCGTGGCCGCCCAGGCGGGCGGTCTTGCCGGAAAGGTGGAGCATGGCTTCGGCGAGTGAAGTCTTGCCCACCCCGCCTTGGCCTACGAGCACCACGTTCCTTACGTTACCGGTCTTGGGAGCACCCATGATGACCTCCTTGCAGGGCCGCGCGCAATGCGCGACGCCAACGGGGAGAGTTCGCGGTCGGTGCCGTCCCGGGAGCAGCATGGTCGGCAGCCGAGCCGACTCACCCTCCAAATGTCCTATGCCACCACCCTACCCTCACGGGCGGCTGTCCATGCATACCTTTCGGCGCACGTATGAATACAGGCGGCGAGAGGAAGAGACAAGCTTGTGAGGCGATTATTGAACCCCGTCGATGCAAACAAAAAGCCGCCACAGACCGTAAGACCTGCGGCGGCTTCGCCTCAATTAATAGTTGAGTAAATACCTGAGCCTATCCCTCGATACGGCTCAAGAACTCACGGGTGCGCTGCTCACGCGGATGGTCGATGACCTGCTCGGCAGGACCCTCCTCGACAATGCGGCCGCCATCCATAAAGACCACGCGGTCGGCAACATCGCGCGCAAACTGCATTGCGTGGGTTACAATCACCATCGTCATATTCTGCGCGGCAAGGTCTTTAATGACACGCAGTACCTCGGCCGTCAGCTCGGGATCGAGTGCCGAAGTCGGCTCGTCAAAGAACAAGATCTCCGGGTCGAGCGCCAAGGCGCGGGCGATACTCACACGCTGTTGCTGACCGCCCGAAAGCTCACATGGCACCTTGTTCTCGTTGCCCGTAAGCCCCATCTGCGCGATCAACTCACGCGCACGCGCTTCGGCCTGCTCGCGCGGACGCTTGAGTACGCGAACCGGAGCGTCGGTGATGTTTTTCATCACCGTATAGTGCGGAAACAGATTGTAATTTTGGAACACCAGGCCGAATCGCGAGCGTGCTTGTTTGGGCACATCGCCCTTCGCATAGACCGCGCCCGAACCCGCATCCGTCGCAACGGCAAGGTCACCAAACGAGAGCGAGCCTCCGTCGAGTGTCTCGAGCAGCGTGGCACACCGCAGCAGCGTGGACTTGCCGCCACCCGAAGGCCCGATAATCGCCACGACCTCGCCACGCTTGACCTCGAGCGAGATATCCTTGAGCACCTCATTGCCGCCAAACGCCTTGCGCGCGTTCGATATATTCATTACCGAATTAATCATGGTAGTAATCCAATTTTTTCTCGGCGGCGCCCAGCAGCATCTCGACGACGAAATTAAAGACCCAGTAAATCAGCGCCGCGATCGCAAACGGCACCATGCTCACTTGCGAGGCAACCAGCGCCTTGGCCGTCGAGAACATCTCCCCCACACCGATGGCAAACGCCAGCGATGTGTCCTTGACCAGCGTGATGATCTCGTTGCCCATCGCCGGCAAAATGCGTTTGGCAACTTGCGGCATCACGATATACAGAAACGTCTGCACGCGCGAATAGCCCAGCACCTCGGCTGCCTCGTATTGACCGCGCGGAATGGACTGCAAGCCCGAGCGATAGATCTCGGCAAAGTAGCCGGCGTAGTTGATGATGAATGCCACGACGCACGCCGTCCACTTGGAATCGGGCGTGAGCGAGATGCCGAACACGTAGTACGGGGCGAAGTAGATGGCAAACATCTGTAGCATGAGCGGCGTGCCGCGCATGACCGAAATATAGATGCGCGCGATCCAGCGAAGCGGCGCAATTTTGCTCATGCGCATAAACGCCACGGGAATTCCCAGCGGAATCGACCCCAACAGCGTCAGCACAAACAGCTGCAAGCTGACCAAGAATCCCTGGCCAAGCATCTGCATCATGACCTGAATAGACAACCCAAGCTCTCTTTCACAGTAACGGAACAGCGAACCCAATGCTAAAGCGGGTTTTCCAGGTGCCCGAGTTTGCCGTGAAAGAGGAGCGCCGCGTACTAAATGTACGCAAGCGACGGTTTGAACGGCAAAATCGGGTGCCTGGGAAAGCCGCTATTTGAGAACCCAGTTGTCGAAGGACAGACCGTAATCTGCATACTTATCGCACAGGTCCTTGACCGTGCCGCCCTCGTAGAGCGCCTTGAGTGACTCGGTTACAGCATCGGCCGACTTGGTGTCGCCCTTCTTAAATCCGACGGCGTAGTGCTCGCTGGACAGCGGCTTGTCGAGCTGCGTATAGGCATCGGGCTTGGCGGCCAGCTGATACTGAGCGATCGAGAGGTCACAGGCAACGGCATCGACCGCACCACTCTCGAGCTGCATAAACGCCGTGTTGTACTCACCGATGGTATCGAGCGTGGCAAACGTCGCGGCCAGATCCTTCTGGTCGCCCTCGAGCACATCCTGCGCAGCGGAATCAGTCTGGGTAATCACGGTCTTGCCGGCAAGATCCTCCCAGCTCTTGATACCCGCGTCCTTCTTGACCACGAGCACCTGCTCATTGAGCATGTACGGCTCGGAGAACGTGTAGTCGTCCTCGCGACCCTCCATGGTAAAGCCGTTCCAGATGCAGTTGATGGCGCCGGAGTTGAGCAGCGTGTCCTTGGCATCCCAATCGATGGCCTCGTAATCGACATCCCAGCCCTGCTTATCGGCAACGGCCTTGGCAAGGTCAAGGTCAAAGCCCGTGTACTCGCCGTCATCGCCCACAAAGCCGTACGGAGGGTAGGACTTGTCAAAGCCCACCACGAGCTTCTTGGACTCCGCGGCGCCCTTCACATCCTTGGCCGCGGCAGAACCAGCAGCGGAGCCCTTGCCAGCACCACCGCCGCAGCCGACAAGACCAAGGCCAAGCACCGTGGCGAGCGAGCCGGCTAGACCAACAAACTGACGACGAGACATATCGGTATTCATGGTATTCCCCCTCGATAGCACTTTAGTTAGGTAAAGTGAGTCATGTAACGTTCAGAATCATACACTTTAGTGAAATGGAGTACAAGGGAGTGCCTGCCCGGCGCGGGCGGGGAGCGGCGCGGAATTAAGTTTCCTGCTCTACAGTCCTGCGCAAGACGGAAAGCACATTAAGTGCTTTCCTTTGCGTGCGGAACTCGCGATAAACTTAATTCCGCGCCGCTCCCCGCCCGCGCCGGGCAAACGTCGTTGGACTTATCGCTGACATGAAATGGCCGCTTGCATATCGTCCACTAGCTTGGCACGGTACAATGCTTGCAGCTTTTAATTCATGAATTAGTGGAGTTATTGATGGCAGAATCTCGTGCGGAGCGTAAGGCTCGTCGTGCTTTGATCGAGGCGGCTGAGGGGTCGGAGGAGAAAAAATCTTCTACGAAATCCAAGTCGTCTCAGGATGCGAAGGGTAAGTCGGCCAAGGGCAAGGCTAAGGCCAAGCGCCCCAGTTCTCGTCGGAGCGAGGATAAGGCATCTCAGACTCGCTCCAAGCGCTCGCATAAAGATCCGGTTTCGTCTGCGCGTAAGGTTGTGGACTCCAAGTCTCCCTGTTCGATCATGAAAGCTTGCGGTGGGTGCACGGCGCTCAATCGTCCTTATAAGAAGCAGTTGGCGGCCAAGCAGGCTGCTATGGAGGAGCTGTTTGCTGAGCTCTGCGAGCGCGAGGGCATTAGCGTCGACCCCATTCGCGGTATGGGAGTCACCCTGGGAGACCCGGGCAAATATCCTGCGCCGCGTGGTTTTCGTCATAAGGCTGCCACTCCGTTTGCTCCCGGCAAAGGGGGCGCTGTCCGCTGCGGCTTTTTTGAACGTGGGACACACAGAATCGTTGCTGTTCCTGAATGCCCTGTCGAGGCGCCGGGCGCTCGTCAGATTCTCAACGGCATCGCTCGCGAGGCCGAACGTCTGCATATTCCCGCCTTTAACGAAGACAAGCATCTGGGGCTGCTTCGCTATGCCGTCGTTCGCTGCGGCTGGCGCACCGACCAGATTATGGTCACCCTCGTGACCGCTCAACGCGACCTGCCGCATGCGCAGGAGTTCTTTGAGGCTGTCGCCGCACTCGATCCGCATATCGTCACCGTCGCTCAGAACATCAACGGTCGCCCCGGCAATGCCATCTTGGGTGAGGAGACTCGTATCGTCTATGGCGCCGAATGCATGCGCGACCAGCTGCTCGGCTGCGAGTTCGATATCTCCCCCACCGCGTTCTATCAGACCAATCCGCAGCAAACCGAGCTGCTCTATCGACTTGCCATTGACGGCATGGACCTGCAGCAGGGTGACATTCTTATGGACGCTTACTGCGGCAGCGGAACCATCGGCCTGTGCGCCGCGAAGGATGCCCAGGACAAGGGCATCGGCATTATGCTGCTCGGCGTGGAGCGCAACCCGGCGGGCATTGCCGACGCACGTCGCAATGCCGAGCTCAACGGCCTCACCCGCAGCGCTTGGTTTATGGCCGACGACGCCACCGATTACATCCTGGACGCCGCCGACAACAACGAGCGGATCGATGTCCTTTCCATCGACCCGCCGCGCGCCGGCTCCACCCCCGAGTTCCTCGAAGCCGCCTGCGCACTCAAGCCGCGCCGCATCACCTATATCAGCTGCAACCCTGTGACCCAAGAGCGCGACCTGCACCAGCTCCTCGACGGAGGCTATCGCCTGCTCAAGATCACGCCTGTCGACATGTTCCCCCATACCGACCACACCGAAACCGTAGCGGTCCTCGAGCGCCGCTAATCCACCCCGGTAGATTTTCGAGACAAGAAAGGGGGCGGCCCGTCTGGACCGCCCCCTTCGCTTGGTTTATGAACTCCGCTACATCCCCTTGCGCAGGTCACACACGCCGGCTGCCGCCATCTCGCGCAGCAGCGTCTCGCGGTCGCGCGTCACGATCAAATCCAGCGGGAAGTGAATCTCGTCGAGCATCTTGCGCGCGTGATCGAGCTTGCCAATGGCCATGCCAATGTGGGCATCGGTCGACACGCCAATACCCACGCCCAGCTCGGCGCAGCGCTCGGCGATCTTGCGGCATACGGCCCAATGCTCAGTGTCGACACCGTGTTCAAGACTATGGTTGTTGATCTCGATGATCTTGTGCTTGGCCTTGGCCGCCAACAGCACCTCATCGATATCGAACGGCACGCCCGAGCGCCCCGCGTGGCCCAGCATGAATACCTTGGGGTGTTCCAAGGCATTGATATACATCTCGGTTGTCTGGGCGATCGTCGCGCCTTCGGCAATCTGCGGATTATGCACGCTTGCCACCAAATAATCCAAATGGCGCGTCACCAAATCGAACAGCGAATGCTCACGACTATACGAATCGCCGGCGATATCGAGCGTGACAGGAGTATCCTCGCCAAACAGGCTTCCGTCCAGCGAAACGATATCAGCCTCGGCACCACGCAGCACCAGCACGCCGCTCCAAATGCGCGGCCAGATATCCTGGTTGATAAAGAACTGGTAACTGCGCAGGTCATTGGGGCAGGCTGTAACCATAGAGCTCAGATGGTCGGCAGATCCGAGCACCTGCAGACCACGCTCCGCCGCCCAATAGATGTTCTCCTCGATGGTTGAGTACGCATGCGCAGAGAACATCGTATGAGTATGAATATCACAAGAAAGAAGGTAGGGCATCGGGTCTCCTTGTCCAGTATGGCCGTCGCGTATATTCATTGTACGCATAGCTTTCGGCAGTCGTAAAACTGCTTCATCCCAATCACACAACGGCATAGACAACGGGGTCTGGCTTAAAACCAAACCCCGTTTCACGTAAAACATTGTAAGCAGAGCGCTTTACTTTTAACGATACTCGTCTGCCAACTGTTTCCAAGCGGGTAGCGATTTGATAATCGTCTCGTAACTCACGCAATAGCCAAGGCGGAACCAGCCCGGCATGCCAAAGCTGTCCGAGGGAACCGCGAGCAGTTCGTACTTCTTCGCGCGCGCGCAGAACGCATTCGCATCGGGCTCCAGCGCTTTCACCCACAGGTAGAACGCGCCTTCCGGCTCGACATAGGTGTAGCCGTACTCCGCTAGTGCGTCGGTGAGCGCCGTGCGGTTGCGCGCATAGGCCTCGACATCACTCGGCTCATCGATACAGTCGATGATCACGCGCTGGAAGAGCGCCGGTGCGCACACAAAGCCCAGCGTACGGGCGGCACCCGCAACAGCCGGCATCAGACGCGCCGCCTGCGGGTTGGTGTTGGGAACCAAAATCCAGCCCACGCGCTCGCCCGGCAGCGACAGCGACTTGGAGTACGAATAGCACACGACGGCGTGCTCGTAAATCGAGGGCACCCAAGGCACCTCGGCGCCGTATACAATCTCGCGATACGGCTCATCAGAGATGAGCATAATCGGATTCTCGGGATCGCGCTGAGCGTTGGCCTCGCGCAGAACATTGGCCAGTCGCGTCAGCGTGTCGCGCGTATACACAGCGCCGGTCGGGTTATTGGGCGAGTCGATAATGACGGCAGCCGTCTTATCGGTAATCGCCTTGAGCACGTTATCCACGCTCAGCTGGAACGTATCTTCATCGGCGAGCGCCTCGACACACGTACAGCCGGCCTTCTCAATCCACACACGATACTCCGGGAAGTACGGAGCGATAACGATGACCTCGTCGCCCGGATTGGTAATCGCGTTGAGCGTACAGGTGAGCGAAGCTGCCGCACCCACCGTCATAAAGACATCCTTGCCCTCATAGCTCGTGCCAAAACGGCGGTTGAGCGATTCGGCGACGGCTGCACGACATTGTGGCTGGCCAGGCGCGGGCGTATAGCCGTGCAGCTGGTCGCTCGGCAGCTCCAAGGCCTTCTTAATGGACTCCGCCACGGCAGCAGGCGCCGGAACGCTCGGGTTACCCAGTGAGAAATCGAACACGTTCTCTGCACCGATCTGCGCCTTGCGCTCAAGGCCATAGCTAAAGATCTCACGGATGATGGAGCTCTCCGCACCGCGAGCATACATACTTTCGTTGATCATCTGTTCCCCTTTCGCATAGGCGCTATTGTACGCTTTAGCCAACTAGAGCGCCACAATGTTGATTGGGGACAGACTTAAATGCGTGAAAACGCTCATTTAAGTCTGTCCCCAATCAACATATCGCTCAAAAGAAAAAGCCTCCACAGGTTTCCCCGCAGAGGCTTTCGCTACAAGAACTATTTGTCGGCGTCGGTGTTGCCGTCAGCGTTGGCGGCATTGCCATCTCCGGCATCATCGGATGCGGCTTCGGCATCCTCCTGCATGGCCGCCTGCGCAAAGGCCGCGGCATCAGCCGCCAACTCCTCCTCGCTCATGCGAGGCGAGCGCTTCTTGGTCGGCATGCCGGCCGCCTTGGCGTTGCGCTCCTCCTTGGCCGCCAGGATATCGCCCTCGCGCTCAAGGTAAGCATCCCACTCGTTGTCGAGCAGGGCGTTCACGGCGTCGCCTTCGACGGTCTCGCGCTCAAGCAGCACCTTCGCCATCAGATCGAGCTGATCGCGACGGGCATCCAAAATCTCGACCGCACGGCGATGGGCTTCGCGCATGATGCGCTGAACCTCGATATCGATGCGGCGCGCCGTCTCCTCGGAGTAATCCTGGTGATCGGCGTAGTCGCGACCCAGGAACACCTGATGTTGCGCCTCGCCAAAGACCTGCGTGCCCAGCTCCTCGCTCATGCCCAAGCGCGTGACCATCTCGCGCGCCATCTTAGTCGCGCGCTCCAGATCGTTGCTCGCGCCCGACGTGATGTCGTCGCACATGAGCTCCTCGGCAACGCGACCGCCCAAGAACACGGCGAGCTCGTCGAGCATCTCGTTCTTGGTCTTGAGGAAGTGGTCCTCCTGCGGAAGCTGCAGTGTGTAGCCCAGGGCCTGACCGCGGCTGACGATCGAGATCTTATGAACCGGATCGGAGTGCTCCAGGATGTGGCCCACCAAAGCGTGACCGCTCTCATGGTAGGCAATCGTGGTGCGCTCGGCTTCGGTCATCACGCGACCCTTGCGTTGCGGTCCGGCAATCACGCGCTCCATCGACTCCTCGACCTCGTCCATCGAGATCACGGAACGATGGCGGCGGGCAGCCAGCAGCGCAGACTCGTTGAGCAGATTTGCCAGATCGGCGCCGGTGAAGCCAACGGTCATCTGGGCGAGCTTCTCAAACTTCACGTCCTCGTCCATCGGCTTGTTCTCGGCATGCACGCGCAAGATCTGCTCGCGGCCCTTCACATCCGGACGGTCGACCGTAACCTGACGGTCAAAACGACCGGGACGCAGCAATGCCGGATCCAGGATGTCAGGACGGTTGGTCGCAGCGATCAGGATGACCGACTCGCTTTCCTCAAAGCCGTCCATCTCGACCAGCAGCTGGTTGAGCGTCTGCTCGCGCTCGTCGTGACCGCCGCCCAAGCCAGCTCCGCGCTGACGTCCCACGGCATCGATCTCGTCAATAAAGATGATTGACGGAGCCTGGGACTTGGCCTCCTTAAAAAGGTCGCGCACGCGGCTGGCGCCGACACCCACGAACATCTCGACAAAGTCGGAACCCGAGATGCTAAAGAACGGCACGCCCGCCTCGCCGGCAACGGCCTTGGCCAGCAGGGTTTTACCGGTACCCGGAGGGCCAACCAGCAACACGCCGCGCGGAATCTTGGCGCCCAGCTTGCGATAGCGGTCCGGATCGCTCAAAAAGTCGCGAATCTCCTCGAGCTCCTCGACTGCCTCGTCCACACCGGCAACATCCTCAAACTTGACCTTGGGGCGCGTTGCCTCGTTGGTCTTGGCGTTGGTCTTGCCAAACTGCATGTTCCTGTTGTTGGCGCCCATCATCTGGCGCATAAAGTAGAACATGATGGCGATCAGGGCGATCGTCGGAAGTACGCTCATCGCCAAGTCGCCCCAAAAATCGGGGTCATTGGTGTTGACGATGTACTTGGTATCGGGGTGCTCCGCCATAAGCTCGGCAAGCGAATCGGAGCCGACATAGGTCGAGGAGAAGCTCTTGAGCTCGCTCGTGTCACCCTTGTCCTTTTTCGTCTTCCAGTAATGACCCGCCACGCTTCCGTCTTGAACCGTATAGGTCAAATCTTCGACGCGATCCTGCTTAATGGCGTTGACCATCTCGCTCGTCGCGAGCTTTACGGTATTGCTGGAATTGGCGAAGCCGGAGCCCATGTTAAAGAAGGCGTAGCCCAGAAGCGCGCAAGCCAAAATAAAATACAGCCAGCCCGTACGCGTGGGCTTCTTGCCTCCGGGCATCCCCGGGATCTTAGGCTCCCGGGGAGTCTGGGAATTGTTATCGTTACGGTCGTCGGGCATCTTACGAATAAACCTCCGGTTTCAAAATGCCCAGATACGGAAGGTTACGATAGCGCTCGGCATAGTCGAGGCCGTAGCCCACCACAAAGGCATCGGGGCAATGGGTTCCAACATACTTGGGCGTGACGGCCGAGGTACGGTCCTCAACGTCCTTCCACAGGAAGGCGGCGACCTCCAGAGAAGCGGGCTTGCGGCTCTCGAGGTTCTTCATCAGGTACTTGAGGGTCAGGCCCGAGTCCAGAATGTCCTCGACGATCAGCACGTCGCGACCACGGATGTCGATATCCAGGTCCTTAATGATACGCACGATGCCCGAGGACTTCACACCGTCGCCATAGCTCGAAACAGCCATGAAATCGATGTTGGTCGGCAGCTCGATCTTGCGCATCAGGTCGCCCATAAAGACCACGGCGCCGCGCAGGACCGCAATCAGCACCAGATCCTTACCCGCGTAGTCGCGAGTAATCTGCTCGCCTAGGCGAGAGACGATACCGTCGATATCCTCCTGCGTAAACAGAACCTTCTCGATATCCGGATGTTGAGAAGCCATGACAACCCTTTCTTGTGCTTATCGCCCACGCACCGCCGCATGGACGCGAACTACACATTCTAGCAGCGCACGGGGTATATTTACCAGCACGTGCGCCATCAGCGCGGGAATACCGTCAACGTCGCACAGAATAGCTGGCGCGAAGCGCTATTCCGCATCGACCACACGAAGCAGATATGCCACGCGCGTTGCGGCCGTGCATTTAAAACGCTCGTCCGCGCGAACGCCCGCGACCCATACTACGGCACCTCCCGGAGCCGTTCTTACCACGGGTACGCCAGAGCGGTCTGAAACAGGAATGCGCGCCTCGTTCAACAGGTCTGACACTTTCTTGCTTCGGCCGTTCATCCCCAACGGGCACATCACGTCTCCCGGCACAGGGCTATCCACCCACAGGCGCGCCGATCGTGCCTCGGTGGGAATCTCCCCGCGCGAGCCGGCTAACATCCGCTCGCTATCGCGGTCGGCAAACCCCAGGGCAGCCGCGTCTACCAAAGCTGTCGCTTCCCCGGCAGCCGCAAGCTCACGGGCGCGGCGCACGATATCGCATCCCGGCTCAACGGCCATCGGTTCTGTGACCAGCATACGTCCCCCGCCCAACGGCAAGCGACCGGGTACGGTAACCCAGTCCGCGACCAGGCCCTCGCGAGCCACCGGCGCCTTAAACGCCAGCATGCCAAACTCCACGCGCGCATCGATTCCCGCCGGCAGCGTGACCGAACCCGAGCCTTCGGCGACACAGGCGAGCACGCGCTCCACATGCCGCATCTCCGGGCGAGCGTCGGGGTCGATACGCTTAATTGCCAGTCGCACCATGCGCCGAGCAATCACCACCTCGGCCGCGGCCAGTCGGCGAGCGTCAAGAACCAGTGCACCCGCCGCCTCCTTACGCAGGCAGCTTCGAAACGCCTGTGCGGAAAGCTGGGAAAGAAAGGCGTCCTCATCGCCCAAGATCTCGCAGGCGGCGCCAATCGTCTTACAGACACTCGCGTTGCGCTGCGCCACCACCGGCATCACTCGATGGCGCACATAGTTACGCAAGTATGACACGTCCTCGTTGCTCTCGTCCTCTCGCCACGGCTGACCATGCACCTGCAAATAGCCCACGAGCTCATCATGAGTCAGGTCGAGCAGGGGACGCACCACGATATTCCTCCGGCGAGGAATGCTCGATAGGCCAGCGGGCCCCGAACCCTTAATCGCGTTCATCAAAAACGTTTCCGCGCGATCCGAAGACGTGTGCGCAGTGCAGATACGAGCCGCCGTTCGCGGTGCCCCCGTCTGGACGCAGAGCTCGCGAACATACCTCCGCGCCGCGGCATAGCGCACCTCGCGGGCGGCCGCCTCGATATTGCCCGATTCATCATCAAAATAGGCATGCTCAACACACAGCGGCAAGCCATATTGTGCGCATAGGCCGCGCACGAAGGCCTCGTCGCCATCGGATGCCTCGCCGCGCAGATGATGGTTCACATGCAGCACGTGTAGTCGCTCGCGCGCGATGGGGGCTACACCACGCCCATCCAGAATATCCAACTTTGATGTGCATGCCATAAGGAGCAAAGCCGTCGAGTCCGCACCACCTGATACCATGAGCACCACGGGGGCAGCCGTCTGCCGCGTTGCCAGGGCCCTATCATCGGCCCACGATGCAGCATGGTGTCCATAATGTTGAGATACCGTTGGCATTTGCTTCCTCCTCTATTCGTTCGCACCCATTGTATCCTTTGGAATATTATGTCTCGTCTGCACCTTCATATCCTTGGCAGCGGCTCAAAAGGCAACTGCGCGCTCATCGAAGGCCCCCGAGGGCTCATCATGATTGACGACGGTCTTTCTCGCCGCGAGACATTAAAGCGCATGGCAGAACTGGGGCTCTCGGCAGATAACGTCTCGGCTCTTCTCATCACTCATGAGCACAGCGACCACATCAAAGGTCTCGATGTCTGGTGCAAGCACTGGCACGGCCCCCTCTATGCCGGCAGGGGCACACTTTCGAGCAAAGAAAATCTTTCGTATCTGTCTGTCGAGGAGTTCGATCCCGGTGACACCCTATCCATTGCCGGCATCCACGTGCAAACCTACTCAACATCACACGATGTCATCAATCCTGTCGGCTATCGATTTAATGCTCTCGATGATTCCATTGGGTTTGCCACCGACACCGGAGAGTTATCGAGCAAGGCCGTAGGCATCCTCAAAGACTGTCGAGTTCTCGCGCTCGAAAGTAACCACGATGTAACTATGTTGCGCGAAGGAGCGTACCCCCGCTTTCTTCAGGAGCGCATCCTGTCCACAAAGGGGCACCTCTCCAACAACCAGGCCGCCGAAGCCGCGCGCGAACTTGTTACCGATCGCACCGAACAGCTCATCGCCATGCATATCAGCCAGGACAATAATCGTCCAAGCCTTACCGTCAAAAGCTATGCCAACGCGCTTGATGCAAGTCTCGATGATGAACTCGGCAGTTCTGCCACCCGTCTTCAAGGGCCACGGAAGCTCTCGATACGCCCTGCAAGCCAGTATCAACCGACAACCATTCAATAGCCCCTCAAGACAACAAAAGGGGGCTGGGAATCACTTCCCAGCCCCCTTAACTCATACTCTCGATTGAAGCAGAGCCATCGTTAGTCGATAGAGATCTTCGTGACGTTCTTCTTCTCGACAATCTTGGGAACCGTAACGGTCAGGATGCCGTCAGCATACTTAGCCGAAAGGCCCTCGCTCGAAGCGTCCTTCAGATACACGCCGCGCGTCGCACTGTACGAGCCGAACTCCTTCTGGAGGAAGTTCTTACCCTCGTTTTCGGCGCTCTCCTCGACGTTCACGCTGATGGACAGGCGACCCTCATTGAGCTCAACGTCGATGTCATCCTTGGCGACACCGGTCAGATACGCCTTGACCTCGTAGCCATCGCCCTTGTCCTCAACGTCAACGGGGAACGCCTTGGAGGCAATCGAGTTGTTTGCAAGGTCGGTCATATCATCAAACAGATCGAACAGCGAGCTAGCAGAAGGACGAACGCCAAAAACCGAACGATAAGGAACCATGCTTGCCATGTTTACCACTCCTTTTAAGGACTGCCGAGCCATCTTCTAGGTGACTGGGACTTCTTTTGACGCTCTTATATATGCCCACCCAGTGCTCATATATACATCGACTATAAAGTTTTTTGAGTCCAGTACTATAAGCATATCTAAGTGTGTATGACTCAGGTCTTAGTAAGGTTAAGGTTCTTTGAACCAGAGCTTAAATAAGAAGTATGTTCGCAGCTACAAATAACAAGGGGCTTACAATGAGCGCGTACACGTTGTTGGTAACGAGCTAAAGGGCATCATGGACGACCAAAACCAGAACAATATGTTTATGCCGACGCAGGGCGAAGATACTTCTACGCAGCCGCCACGGTTCCATCGCCCCCACATCTCGCAAGAGCCCATTAATGATCCTGAGCCCGATTATGTGACGAGAAATCGATATCAAACGCTCGAGGATGCCCAAACGGGACGTAAACATATGGGCGTTGCCTCGGGAGACCCTGTATATCTGAAAGACGCACCATTATCTAAAAACAGCGCAGCTAGCGATGAGCCGATGAAAGCATCCGCCGCTCATCAACAAAGAGGGCCTCGACCCAAGCAAACCTTGACGCATTCGGCTCGCTATCTCGAAACGCCAAAACAGGGAAAATCAATCTTCGTTTCGTCAAGTAAACGACGCAAGCAGCATCAGCTGACAATTCTGCTTTTGATCATTGCGGCCATAGCAGTTGCCCTTGTTATACGATTTATTTTCTTTAAATAAAGGCTCAATACCAAAAACAACAAGATCGTCTGGTGTAATTGAGTCATTTACACCCCGTAAACGCAAAGAAGGGGGAGGCCGCGAGGCCTCCCCCTTCTTCA
>ERZ860322.123-NODE-123-length-60184-cov-15.062848_pt1 | contig 60184 bp, 82 predicted proteins | sample MGYA00509979_ERZ860322 | MGnify/ENA primary metagenome ERZ860322 (study PRJEB30046, sample SAMN00715217) | human gut metagenome | study: EMG produced TPA metagenomics assembly of the A metagenome-wide association study of gut microbiota in type 2...
ATGACGGAGGGGGTGCTATTTTGACGACCCCCCTCCGGGTGCTAGCTGAGACACTCGAACGCTATTTAGAGTCTTCATGTTTGTGAAAGCTCTAAAAACATTCAAATCTCAGCTTTTGTTTACTTGTTTCTATGGATTTTTGGTTTTGTTTACTTGTTGCTATGAATCTTTGGTTTTGTTTCTCCGTTTACACGAGTTACTCTAAAGTATTGGCCCATGAAATCATTATTGAGAATCTTGTTGATAGCAATAGTCAAACGCTCTTCGTACTCAGCATCGCTCATATCTGATGTGTCAGTATCAAAGTATCTAGCTAAGTATCCTGAAGTGCAATAGCCTTTTGACTCGTCAAACCTGTACCAATTGTCGAAATCAACAAAAGGATCAAAAGGGTTATCCACTGTTGTGATCCATATATGTAATGTATCATTACGATCAGCAGGACTTTGCGTTGCTAACTTAAGTGATCCATCTTCTGCATTGCTCATTCCCTAATTCTCCTTTCCTATAAATATTTATTGATAGTTGATACAGAAAGTCCAGTTGCTTCAGCGACTTCAGCTTGTGTATAGCCGAAGTTAAGCATAGACTTGATTCGTGAAACTTGTGAAGCATTAACTGTAACAGCTTTTCTAGGTGAAGCGAATTGCTTAACCTTGTCTGAATCGGCATTGTTAAGTATTTGCTCAAGTTTTGATGTACTGATTGCACCAGCTTGAATTGCTTGCCATTCTCTTTCAGATATGTCTACCTGAACATTAGACTTAGATGCACCAACCTTTGCTCTAGCTGCTGTTAAAGCCTGCTGACCAGCTCGTTTGATTTCATCTGGTGTCCAATCAGGATTGGCTTCCTGCTTCTTCTTTAATGTCTTATTAGCTAATATCTGCGCCTGTCTTTCTTTTGGCGCGTTTTGTAGCGCCCTATTGAGCTTAGCGTTAAGACTTGCAACTTCAGTTGAATACACTTCTTTAGCTTTAGCATTCATTTCGATGTTCTTAGTTGCAACCATGTTCTTTCTAGCTATGTTAGCCATAGACTTAAGGGAGTTGGCATAGTCGGCATATGCAACCTCTTTTGGATTCGGATCTTTAGATAACAAGGTACGGGCATCCGTAGTAGCTGCCATCTTTGTTGTTTTTGTGGTAGCCAGTTTTTCTCCTCTTGATTCCCATGTCCCGTCCTTATTTCTTTTCCAGTCCGTATAGGTACGCCCCGTAAGCTCCGGATGTACTTCACCAGTCTTAGGATCAATGTCCTTTAAACGAATCTGTTTTGCTTCAGGAACATAGGCTACTGACTTAGACCGGGATAGGAGTGTGGATGCACCAGCATCACTGGCGCCCTGGTACTTTCTTTTTAGCTCGGCTATACGGTTCTCTTCAAAGGACCGCTTATAGTCCAAGCCATGTTTAGGAGCATCGATTACAACCATTGAGTGACGTACTGCTCTTGCAATTTCCTCAGGCTTTGCTCCTTTCAATGTCATATCAGTAATAAGGTTGGAGATCTTGCCCATTTCCAATCCTTTACGTTTCTCTGGAAGTTTTGCTGTAACTCCTTCAATTCCACGGTATGCAATTTTAGGATCGAAATCCTTTAAGCCAACATAAGCACTAATATCAGAAGTAGTTATCTTAACTTTTGATCTTGGTGAGTTAGACGGAATGACAACTGCTGTGTCACCATCAAAGTCAGCTCCTGATAATCTTTCTGCAACCTTAGAGTTAATACCAACAGCATCGATTGCATTGCCTAACATTGACTTTCCTTGTGGATTCTTATTGTTTACTTTAAGCTCTGGGATCTCGAATGTACCACCATGCGGATAACGAACAAGACATACTGTTTCTCCATTCTTATATGATGGTGCATATATCTCGTTATCTTTCAGAGAAGAAACAGGTAATATTACTTTAGAGCTTTGCCTTGGAAGCGCTGCTGCTTTAAGATCTACTGCCTGGCTGTCGCAACCCTCAGCAAAGTCTGCTAACAACTTCCGTTTAACAACCGGGTTTGTCATTTTGAGTATCTTATCAAGCTCATCCTGGCGATTGTCAATCGATTGCTTAAGCTGCTTTTTGATCAATGGGAGCTGCTGTTTTGACAGGAACTGAGAAGCAAGGTTCTTAGAATAATGATCCCAATCGCCTTCCTCTTTCAGCTTGTTGATAGCTCCTAACTTCTCATTACCATCCTTATCTTTGTAATGGTACTGACCATTTGCTTTAATTGTTGCTCCAAACGGATTATCCGGATCGTCTTTCATTTTCTTGAAGACATCCATTTTTGGTACATCACTTGTCTTGTTGGTATTGAATATTACATCAACGCCTTTTGGCATGTCGTCTGAATAGATTGCCATACCTTTCAGATAGTGAGTACCATCAACAGCGATTCTTACCTGTGCGTAATGTGAATCGCCAAGGTCGAGATCCTTAACGCCTCTTCGAAGTTCGATAACTCCATCTTTCTCCAGACCACCTTTGTCACCATATCTTACAGCAACTCGACTTGATGAGATACTTGTAGGGTATTCTGGAGCCCAGAAAGTAGTTCCGCCATCATTGGAATACTTGTTTACTGGCTGGATCTTATCAGTATGCTGCTGAACATCTTTCCATTCAGTTCCTGGAGGGCAAAGAACTTTAGTAGTTGTATACTGCCCTTTTTGATTGATCTGTGGAACTCTTACAGAATGCACTACATATCCGGCTTCTTTTAAGATCTGAAGAGAAACATCCAATCTTGTTTTGGTGATTCCCATCTCTCTTTCGACTCCAGTACCAACATCGATGAAGTTCTTGGTTCCAACTTTCTTAGCTAAGGTTTCAGCTGCATTGATGCATGCGTCTTTCTTAAGCTTTTCACCTTGGTTCAATAACGATCGAACTGTTGATTCTTTCGATGTTGAATTGAACATAAGTTCGGCTATTTTTACATTAGAGTATCCATGCTCTTTTAATTTCATAGCTCTGTTGATTCGATCGACCTTTTCGGCATTGACATAAATCGACTGTTTATTTCTAAACTCAGTTGTCTTCATGCCCATGAATGCAGCAATCTCTTTCTCACTCTTGCCACGAGCTTTCATTTCCTGAACGGTTTTCAAGAACTCTGCATTATGCTGATACGGGTTGTCGCCAGAACCCCATGGGTATCTCCCCGAATGTCGAGGAGTACCATAATGTGCTAAGTAGCTCATTCAATGCCCTCCTCTTTCTTGACTGATACAATGATCTTATCAAACGATTTAATCTTGTCCATGATAGGTAATATAATTTCAGGTGTTGGAGTCTCTTTAAGAATCTCGTTATTTTGATAGATTCTCAATTCAATTCCAATATCGCCTGGTTTGATTCCATACTCTAAGCAGAACAGTGCAGTGTAGATTTCCAACTGCTGCATGTGAGCAGGAATATCGCCTGTCTTTAAATCATGGATTCTGAGATAGTCTTTAGCAAACTTAATTGCATCAGCTGTACCAAAACAATTCTCAGAATAATATAACACCTGCTCTGGTGTCATTCTGTACCCAATTGCATCATTGACATGCATGTTGAGTGTTAACGGTGATCTTGGCAATCTTTGCCGAAGCTTAATACATTTTGCTGCAAACTCATGTAACTCAGTTCCTTGCTGAGCTTTCAGAAATCTTCGGTATGTGTTTTCAAGTTTCTCAGCATCATAGTTTATCCAATGATACTTGCTAGCTCCGAGATATGCGTGATCTCCTTCTTTTACTTGCGAATGCTTCCTGAATTCCATTATATATCTCCTTTTTGTTTTGAGGGTAAATGAAACTTCCGTATTGGCCCATTTCATTTGCCTTGTTTACATAGTAATCCTGATTAGGTCTGTGACTAGCGTCGGCATCTCTTTTTACTTCAAGTAACGCCCATCCTTCTTTTGCTAACAAAACCAAATCAGGAATGCCCTGTTTATAATTAGGGTCGTTCTTTAAAATAATAGAATCTGGAAATAACTCTTTTAATTCCGAAATTATATCGGACTGAATTTTGTTTTCTTTATTCATTGTTCTCCTTTCGTAGGGCCGGAGGTAAACGTAATGGCAGAATTTATTTTATACAGTTGCAGAACTTTAATCAATAAAAAGAGCCCCACGAAAAGATGAGCAAAAGGAAAAGAGGCAGATTCGTCTCTCTCCCCTATAATAAGCTATGTTTTTTTCGCGAGGCTATTTTATGAAAGCAGACTCATTGAAATTCTTTTTCTGAGCTAGAGCTCTAGTGATACGAAGTTCAATTGGACTTCTGCATTTCAAATGAAAGTACTTAAGTTCTTTGTATGGAGTTGTAAGTCTGTCGATTCTTCCGCTAGCCTGCTTCATCATTTTATATGAGTAGTTCTGAGAATAGAAGACCATCGTATCGGTCTTTATACAATTCCATGCTTCCGACCCAGCATTGTATTGAACAAGGTAAATCCATTTTGAATGATCGAATGGTTCTAGATCATGCCTGTGTCCATTCAGTTCAGCGATTGCTACATCTTCGCCGAAGCCTATGTTTTTTATTATTTCCAATTCATAATCGAAATTGTAGAATACGATAAGTTTGTTATGTTCTTCGAAAATGTTTCGCAATGCTTCAGCTCTACTTTCATCAGCATAGCAAATCTTTCTTAGCTTGTAACATAACTCACTAATGTTTTCTATTGGTTCGTTCTTCTCATAATCCCACCTGTCTTTCATAAGATTCTTATAAGCTTCTTTATCAAATGAGCACCAAACATCTTCGTGATGTTGAACTGCTGGATTTTGATATGGCATGTCTACTAAGACTCTTCGTCTCAATCTGTTTAATCTTTCAGTTCCAATGATTCTTTCAATCTGCGGAAACTTACTGAATCTCGAATATACACAATGCTCTGCTGTGAATTCACTTTTGTTCTTGTAGAATCCATTGGCAATAAACACTGGCATGTAATCCATAAAATTATCGCCAGGAGTTGCCGACAGCAATATCCATTCATTGGACTTTGCAATCTTTAGGAATGCTTTAGTCCAAGCGCCATAGCCAACTACTCGTTGTTCGTCAAAAATAAAGAAGCTGTTTTTAACATCTACATACTTCTTAATATTGTTCCACGAATCAATAACAACTTTATGATCGTAGATTTTTGTTTTATCGTCTGGTGTTAAGTGAAACCAACTCATGTCCCCAATCCATTCACCGCTATCTCTCTTTTTGGCAGTTGTTATAATATATAAATCTTTTGGATTAACCATTTTAGTCATTGGTTCAACGGTTCCACCATTTCGAATGAAGTAGTACGCGAGTCCGGTAATAGATTTACCAGACCCTGTACCACCACAAAGTATACAGCCGTTATGCATTTTCTTTATTGCACTTCTTTGGTGCGGTTTCAGCTTTAATCCCATACTAATCTAAATCAGCGTATTTTTCGGCGAACTTGTTCTCACGAATTGTAACATACATGGAATCTACATATGCTGTAATTCCGGAACGACCAGACATCTCCCATTCGTAAGGGCGAATTGAAATATCACAATTTACAATGTCAACGACATCGAGCTGCGCTACTGTGTTCTCATCCAGTAAGTTTTTATGATTACCAACAATAAGCCATACCTGAGTGTATCTGTTCATGTTAAGCTTTACAGGGAGCGTCCATTCCTGTTCTGAGGAATCCGCCCCTTCAGGAAGAGGACGTTCTTTGACGTTCCATCCCTCATTGCTTAATTCATCAGCCATTACCGGATCATCGATTACAACACTGAATCCTCTTTTACCAGGATTGTATTTGTCTCTTTCTCCTGAGAAGTTCTTCCAAATAATAAGTGCACCTTCAATATTAATGTTGTTTACGTTTGCCATGATATACCTTCCTTTCTATGCTGCCATTTCGGCATGTTCATCAATTGCAAATTTTTCAAAGTCAGTAAATTCAGAAATTGTCTCAATTGCTTCATCAGCAAGTTTATCATAGTAAGACATATCGATCTCATCCTGAATATTGTTTATTAATACATCTTCTGATTCTAACCAACGATATCCCTTTGTTCCAGACGGAGCGAAGTATTTGTCGTCTTTCATGCGGAACAACTGAGCACCGCCGCATCCTTCTTTAACAGGACAGAATCTTCCTACTTTACCAACGAACTTGTAGTCATGTTCTCCTTCAGCGAGATTCTCATTGAAGTCAAGATCCAGTTCACCACCATTGCTAACTGCAATTGTCTGGCACAAGTCATCAAATTCAATCTTCTCGTGAGTGAAGAGTTTCTTCTTTACATATGGCACTGCAAACTGAGTTCCAGTTGCTGTCCATCCTTCACCTTTCTCATATGCAATGTAGACCGCATTGTTAACTAAGCAGATCTTCTCGTACTCAGCTTCGATCTCAAATGTATATCCATATTTCTTTCCAAAGTCATAAATAAACTGCTCAACTTCTGGAGTTGGATTATCAATCTTGATAGAATCTGTTTTGATGTGAACTACGTGAGCCCCAAGTTTCTCAACTTCACCCTTAAGTGTTGCCATAAAGAGTGATCCACGCTTAGCAACAATATTATCAATGTTTCTTTCATCCTTAAATAGATTAGTGAAATGAGCTGAAGTTAATCCATATACAGAATTGATAACAATTTTCAACGCCTTGGCTAACTTATCCAGTTCTTCATTAGCAACATTCACAAATCTAGCAAATGCTCCGCCAAACAGAGTTTTCAGTGCTTCGATGTCACGATGCTTAATTGCAATACGAGCATCAACCAAATCCTTAAATCTAGCGGTATACTTCTTACCAAACAGATTGAGTGCAATTACTGAATGAGGATGCATTGATGCTATATCAAATGTTTTGACATTTCTGTACATTCCAGGATCAGCAATTACTAATCCGCCTTCGTTGAGCTTGATTCCTCGATAAGTCGATACACCGTGATCATATACATAGCCTTCAAACTTATTCATTTCGTTGTATGTTTCATTGCCGTCCATGTCGACAGAGATACCTGTAGAAAGATCGGTGTATATGAATTCTCGCTGTGGGTTCTTGTCTTTACCAAAGATCAGTTTACCAGACAACATGTTGTTAGTGTCGTTTGGACATCCACCAGCAATCTCAGCCAATACGCATCTTGCTTCAAAGTCTGCAATGTTAGCTTCAAATGTTGCTTCTGTTGCAATGACATCGTTGTCACAGTATTCTGCAACCTTAGGCCACAGCTCTTCTGGTACAGGCTGATCCCAAGGTAAAGCCCATTCCTGATGATGAATACCTAATTCGATTTCCCACTTCTTTAAGCTCTGTTTCTTAGCACAGAAGTCATAAACATCTGTGTAGCTTAAATTGTATGCTGATCCAAAGAAAGCATTCGGACTCTTAGCAATAATATCTTGTGAGAGCTGGAATAAAGCTTCCAATGAATAACCCATCATTCTTGCATACAGAATGTGGTTATCATATCTTCGACAGTTGAATCCAACAAGTTTCATTTTGAGGAACTCTTCTACCTCGATTGGTGACGGATTGATCATTCTTGTACAAGGCCCGGGTTCACCTCTGTACTTCCAGTTAACGAGTAATAAGTTTGGGAACACCTCAATATCAAAGAATACAATTCTATCATCCTTTGGAGAGTCTGCTCCAGCAACATCATCTGAACAGTAATGAATCTTTCCAACCTGCTCTAGACAATAGTCTGCATGATTTGTACTTGACGCTGCGAATGCTACAATATCATTACGCATGTCCGTTACGTCATAGTGCTCGCCTGACTCATATGCATCATCCAGAATCTTTTTAATGAAATCAACACTTGGTTTAGTTCCAGGATGACTTTCTTTCCGAAGATTCTTTTTGATCAATGCTCGAATCATCTTCTCGCTAGCAACTACTTTAAAGTCTACCATATTTTCACTCCTTTTCTTTAAAGGTAATCCAGAAGATATAGTAGCAATAGCTAAGGTGTTGCAAGCTGTTACGATTCTTCGTAATGCTCCTTTGCCACTATAAACCTTGATCTCGATATCGTCGCTATATACATTGTCAAGTTGCTTCGGATCACCACTGTAATAGTAATGCAGATGAACTCCCGCACCACTCTTTGAGAACTCAGCATATGTAGGCGGCCATTTTGACGCCGCCTCTAAGTTCAGTTCTTTAGACTTATTCCCATTGGCATCTTTCAGATCGAAGTCGATCACAATCAAGTTCTCCGGAACTCTAACATAATGTAACTTGCTAGTGTCCAGATCTTTTAATGTTGTTCCAACTCGATCCCATGCTTTTGTTGGTGCATCACCTTTTGCATATTGAGCCGGACAGTCCTTGCACGCTTCGTCTAATACTGATTTAGTGCTATCCATCTTAAGCCATGTTTCTTTAGCCTTATCTGGTGTAAGCTCTTTCTCAGTGAACTTATCTTTCTTGAAGCCTTTGTAATAGCTTCTAACTCTTGTTCCATCATCCAATGTTGCTCTGTCAAGGAATTCTTCGAAGTAATCCTTTAAGTCTTCCCTGAACTTATACATAGGCATCTTGTTTGGAAGTCCAGTGTTGTCACAGTACTCTTTATAAAGACTGTATGCTGCTTTTAATGTTGTTCCATCATCTTTCTCGAAGAACGGGTAACAGCTCTCGACAAAGTTGAAGAACACATCGGTTTTGAACATCATGTCTAATGGCTTATATCTATCATAATAATGCTTACCATATTTCTTATATACTTTCAGACAATGATTAGCTATGGCTCCAAGTTCATACGTAACCTGGCCCATGCATTCCTGATAAGTATCCGGATCAAGTAATTCACCAGTTGGCTTTACATCAATCAGTCGTCTGATGATACCCGACTTTGCATCGGTGATTTTGACTGGTCGGTTTGTTCCCATAAACAGCATACTGTTAACTCGCATTGGATACTCGGCTTTGTACTTTTCAGAAATGCCGATTTCCTCGTGTGCGATTATAGAATTAAGAAGAGTATTATCTTCAATCCTACTTAAGTCACCATCGTGCTGGATCATTACCAACGGATTATCCTTGAATGCTGCTGTTGCAAATGATTTTGACGAGTTGGCTAAGTCTTTAGCATTGAATGTTCCGCAATATCCTTCGAACAGCATTTGGATAATGTTGAGGATTGTTGACTTACCAGTTCCAGCTTCGCCATAGAATACTAAGAACTTCTGAATCTTTTTGGAGTCACCAGATATAACTGATCCAATGGCCCACTCGATCTTCCTGCGTTCTTCTGAATCGTACAGTGTTGAGATGATTTTCTCATATCCGGGTATCTTGCCTTCTTTGATGTCATATGGCAAGGTCTTGGAACGATAGTCCTCTTTGGTTGTCTTCTGGTTTAGGAATGTAATGTCAGAATCTAACTGTATTGGAGAGGACGGGCTCAGTTGGCAATACTTCTTGTACTTTTCCCAGCGTCCATTGTCGAAGTCTCTTAAATAGTCCTTTTCAATTTTGCTGGTTGTGGTTTTACAAACCTCTTGGAACGCTTCATCGATCAAACGATCAACATAATCAACGACATCATATTCATCAGTTGACCATCGGTTCTTCTGCTCATCCCATAGAGCATAGAACGCTTTACCTTTGCATAACAGATTATCGACTTCTTTAGAAACAGCAAACGTTGGGTGAATAACTGTAGCATCCCTAGACTTGACATATGAACTCTTAATTGTTACAAAATTCATACTTTTTCCTTTCCTGGCCATTTGGGCACAAAAATGTGCTTTCAAAAACTTTTATATATTTTCATACTTTTCTAAAAAGTTTTTAAACTATATAAAAAAATGGGTTTTTGGCCAATAAGGGCTTAAAATACCCCTAAAAAGCCACTTTTTCACCAATTTTCGAAATTCACTGGCCATTTTTATTTTGCGTTTTCACCCGTTAAAAAGGCATATAATTGGTCAGCAGAAGACCCTCTAACCACTGAAATCAGCTGTAAATCACGATTTTGGCCATTTTTTTCACTTTCTCCAGCGACCGATAACCAGCTTTCATGCTTCCCATCAGACGGATTATACTGCAAAATAAGCAGTTTTCCACACTCAGAATTAGGTACAACCTTACCAACGTAGTCCTCGTTTTTCTTTGTGTTCTCCATAACTCTACCTCAACTTTCTTTTATTTCTACCTAAATCGCCTTATTATTTACGATGATATCGTGCATTTTATCGGCCTGATCACCTTTCCAACATGCTACAGCTCGCAATCCAGCACTTTTGCCATCCTCAATTTTCTCTTTGGCAACAGTAAAGTAGCTAGGACTAGCGCCATCGGAAGGATTGTATTGACATATAAACATCTCAGATTTATCCATATTAGGAATAAATTTCTTTGTATTTCCCATAACCTTACCTCAACTTTCTTTGTAACTCATAAATTTTCCAGCTTTCTGCTGAGCATTTTCGATCTTATTTTTGTCATCAATAATCTTCTTAAGACCATCAGCAACGTTCCCAGAGCTACGCCGAGCTCTTTCAATCTTATCATTAACAGCCATCATTTCTCCAAACGGATTCCTACGCGTTCCACCAGTAGTGATATATACTTTGCCCGGCTTATCCACTTCATCCCTAGACCCTAAGAGCTCCGACATAGACTTCTCGTTATATCGTTCCATCCCTACACCAACTACAGCTATCTTCTTATCTGGAATATATTTACCGGCATCTACAGTTACTGCAGGACTCTTCTTCCATACAAGCTCATTCTTACCAAATGCTTCCGCCAGAATAGTCAGCAGCTTGATGTCATTCCTACGCTGTTTGGAAGTACCCTCAAACGGCTTCCCTGATTCTTTCTCCATTGTTTCAAGGTTCTGTGTAACACGTACCAAGGCCTCCAAAACCATGTCGTGCTGAGCCGCCGAACTGAATCCCATAAATTCTTTCTTTGTCATTCTTCTTCCCTCCCTAAATCTTTAACCCAATCTAATTCACCTGCAGCGAACGCAAAAGCAATAGCGCTGAGAACGTCGATGGCTGAATCAGAGAACGCACCAGCCGCTCCGTTCTTCACTAAATATCTAGTAGCATTTAACACGCTACCGCGGCATTCATCGCAAGTAAACATACCTTCTACACACCGCTCTACTTTTACTTTTTTGAGCTCTTCCTCTGTCATTTTCATAACTGTAGGTCTTTTCATTTTGGTTACCTCCTTATATATGTTTTTATTACAATAGACTATAAATGGATTTCTTCCTTATAATTTGCATTGAGATACTCACACATCTGATCCCAGATCTGCATACGTCTCAAGTTCTTTCTAGTTCCTTTGACCCACCATAAACCGCCTTCTCCATCCTGCTCATACTTACGTGCAGCGCATCTTTTGAGGATAGTTTCATCGTCTTCAGAGCAGTCCAGATAAAGGCCAAGCGAGTCGATCATAACGTTAAACCAATGCGGCGTACGGTCTCCAAATTCATCATTGCCCATGATAGAATCTTCGCAACGGATAGCCAAGCCAACCATCATTTCAAGCCATGAACACTGTTTATCAAGTAATGCTTTTCTGACTTCTGGATAGCTATATCCACACTCATATGCGAACGTAGAACGAAGATCGACACCGTCTGCAGCTCGGTTAGCGTCAAGTTTATGGGACCATTCGAAGTCAGTTGAGAACAACCATTTAAACCCCTGAATATGCTCATTTTTCGCTGGATCAACGGCAATTTTGCTTAAAAGCCACTCGAAATAGTCCATTTTGACCCTATTTTTGTCGATTTTTGTCATTTTTTTCCTTTCTAGACTGTTTTTCAGCCTCTTTTATAGCTTTTTCATACCTGTAGACACTGTGTAACGTGTCAGGATAATACTCTTTTATCATAATGTGACCTCCTCTAAGAATTCATCATAAGTCATGTCCTCGTACTGGATACAGTCGATCTTGATGCCTTCGCGAGCGTTCTTTACGTACAAAGTATCAACCTCGAACTCACCAAATGAGTCTAAGTTCTCTTCACCAAGAAGCTCGATACCATCCATAATTTCTTCAGTACCATCCTCTGAGTATACCTTGTTCTCCTTAGGTAAGTAGTTCCATACAACTCTCTTAAGACCATCATCTTCCATATAGTCGGAAGGATCGATGATCACTGGACCAATAGCAGCTCCAACTCTCTTTTCTACGTCAATCTCGTCGATTTTCTCGATATCTGGAGTACGGATCTTGGCATAATTGATCCTTTCGAGCTTTGCATCGGCCTCATCTTTGCCTGTATCTACGCTGGAAATGCTCTTTTCTGTCGCTGTGGAGTACCTTTTCAGCGCTTTTTCGGCATCTTCCTCCAGTTTTTTCTCCATTTCCTTCAGATCTTCGCTCTTTTCTTCGGCTTTTTCTTTGTGTACAGCCTCATAATCAGCCTTAAACTGGCTAATTTCATTGTCAATGTAGGTCTCACAGGCCTTTTTCATTCCAAAATACATTGCTGTAGCACCACCAGCAGCTCCTAATATAAAACTTAATACTACTTTTCCACTCATTTATTTTTCCTCCTTATTCTTTGATCCGAAATACTCTTTTTGCTCGTGTCTACTGATAAAAGTGTTAACTAAGCATCTGTCATCTCGATTAAACAAACACCCATTGCATCTGAACTCCGGGTCTTTATTGCTCTTCGGGTCCTTTTCGCAATAAGTCTTTTGAAACTCTACTAAACATTCTTTAGTTGTCATTTTTTAATCCTCCTTAAGGTAACTTTACCACCCACGATATAATCATAGCCGCAGCGAAAAATACAATTATAAGATATGATATAATATCTATGTCATGCTTCTTGAAGATGGTCTTTATAGTGTGTATTATAGCAGCTACAATAGCACCGCCTAAAAGAAATAAGCTTAAAACTCTGAAGAATATAAATATGTATACCATTTTGACCTCCCTAGTCCATCGGAATAAACCATGCAACTCCTGAATATATAAATACGACTATGAGCAGAACTAATATAATAGCCAGCCCAACGTCTTTCTTCTTAAAGATTTTCTTTATCGGGTTAATGATGCCGACAGCAACAAATCCACCTAAGAGTGCTAAGTTTAAACCTCTTATCAAGATAATCATACTATTCAACTCTGATCACCGTCCCTGTCTGAGCGTTAACATAATACTTATGGTGCTTGTAAGTTACAAAGTCACCGTCAAATGCACCGCCAGTACTAAAAAGTTTGCGCATGATTTCTAGTTTTCTAAACCAATCAATAATTCTCTTCATTTTAATTCCTCCTATTTTCGAAAAATGAAAAGAGATGTAAACGGGATATGAACCCGCATCTCTGGTATAGGGAAATACCAGTGCACTGCTATTGTGCTATTACGCATCTCTTCTCATTATAACATGTGTTTTTTCTGCGAGTTATTCTGGTTTGTTCATAGGGAAGTTGTCATCCCTAGACATTTTGATCCAGTTGTAGAATCGCTCGAAGCAATTCGGACAAAGATCTATAACTGCTGGCATATCAGTAAGCTTATCACCACTCTGTGTGCTTAACTGGGAAGTTGACGCCGGAAACTTGTTTTCTCCAGCCTTGTTTTTCCACCAGACAGTGATTCCATCGTATACAGGGTTCTCCTTTTCACTGTATACATTACCACATAAATCGCACTTACAAATTCCTCTCATTATTTTTTCTCCTCCTTAAATGATTTAATCCAGTCACAGAACCGTCCAAAGCAGGCAGGACATACATCCATCATCTCTGGAGATCCTTTCATTGTTTCTCCATTTGGTTCAATAATATCATACTTTCGGTTGCCGTGCATAACGGTGTCTGTCTCTTTGTCAAAGTACCAAACCATGAGTCCATCATAGTTCTTATTCTCATCTCTGTGATATACATTACCACAAATATCGCATTTACAAAATCCAATCATCTTATTTACCTCCTGAAATAAATCTCTACGCATTCTCTTAAACAGAAACAAACGAAATCCTCATCAGTATTTGAATTAACTGTGAGATAGTTAGCCTTCTCATGATCGACATATATCTCTATAGTACCATCAGGCTTCGCAACAAGCTTAATCGGTACTTTGTAGTTCTCTGACAGTTCTTTGATTGTAGCTAAAATTTTCATATCTAGACCTCCTTAAAATTCTTTATAGTATTTTGACGTAAGTTTCTTGATTTTCTTAATAAACGACTTACTTTTGCTGCTTTTAGCATAATTCGTTTTGTTAGTATATTCTTCGAAATCAATGTCATCCTCGCCGCAATAACACCACGTAGAAGTAACATACATAGTGCCCTGAACTATTGCCCCATAAGCATTTGAAGCTGCATAATCAACCTTCCAAGTAATTGTCTTGTAGTCATCAAGAATTCCCAATGCTGCATATACATCGAAATTATCCTTGCTAAGTGTATATTTAACACTACTAATTTTTCTTATTTTGAATGAGTCTGGGTTCCACAGTTCATTATTCTGGAAGACAGCTATTGTGTAAGCTAAATTCTTTTCATCCTTAGTGTATTTAGTTTTGGCATTTACTGGTTGAACAACTGTTAAACACATAACAACAGCAAGTAACAAATATAATCCTTTAGTAATTTTCTTCATATTGAATTCCTCCATTTTATTCCGATTTCTTATTCTGCTCTTCTTCACGTCTCTGGCGCATGAAGTCATTAAGCTGAACAAGTATTTTTCTTTCAATGGTGCCCCCGATGCCCGGTATGCTTGTTAGCCTGTTATACTTGACCCATCCAGACAGCTCTTTAATATTTTTAGCTCCTCTTTTAACTAAAAATTTTCTAGTTCTAGGAGTAATTGACTGAAGGTATCTAAGATCATACGGATCTTTATAGACCTCTTCGCCACGAAATAATCGTACCTTAGTGATTATCTCGTATATTCGCTGTGTAGAGACATATTCATCCATTGCTATCATACGAACACTATCACCATCCCGCCAACGTTTAAAGATGGCTAAGTCACGTTCGGTTACGGTCCAATTTCCCATTTTTCTCTTTTTGTCGCACATAGAAGTACCCTCCTTTAATCCATCATTTTTTTTATAGATGTATTCAGTGCATTATCTATTGGTATGACGATGTCAACCGCCCCATCAAGATCACATTTTGGGATCATGATACGGTAGATAAGATGCCCCCTCGAAGATTCAAGACTTATGCCATCAGTTGTTACCGTAGCAGATATTTTGACACCTGTCTTTTCCTGAATTGCATTCAGTTTTGCATAGATTTTTGCAAATGCTTCAGCCTCGAGCTCTACGTCAGCATCGAAGTCTTTTTCGTTGTCACATGTAGAATGGCACTGTGAATCATTGATCTTGAACGATAACAGTAAGCGATTATCACTCGGATCTTTATATAAATCCACTAATTCAATACCGTATATATTATCCTTTAAATTACCGATCTCGAAGGATTCCAGTATTGTTTTTTCGGCATCGATTCCTAAACGATCTAAGAGCTCAAACCATATTACATTTCCAGATAAGACTCCAAATTTACTTTCGCTGAGCGCATTGAGCCTTCGAACTAATGCGTTAACGGCTCTGCTTGAGCACCCTGCCAGGTTAACACTTAAGTTGATTTCTTTCATTTTGATCCTCCCTATTTCAATTCTTTTTCTGCGTCATCCTTGGCAAGTATAGCCCAATCTACAAATCTGTCAAAGCACCCCTGGCACATATCAATAGATGCTGGAATGTCGGTATCAGAACCGTCACTCATAACAATACGCAGGTTTTGGTCTAAAATAGTACGTCCTCCTGCCTGTGAATTATAGCAGAATAATGCTAAACCATCATATCTTTTATTCTCGCTAGGTATGTAGAACTTTCCACATATGTCGCACTTAATAAATCCTCTCATTTCTTTTCCTCCTTCTTTACAAATATATTTGCCAGGCATTTACTGCATAAACTTTGTGCTGGTATACCTTGGAATAATTCTAATTCTGTGAGCTCATTTGCATCACATTCCCCGCCGCATCCATCGCATCTATACATTTTTGTCTCCATTCCTGAACATGCCAGCACCATAAATACTGTCGAGCATCTGTTTTACAGCATCGCTCATTTTTGGTGTATCAGTGTCAAAGTATCCAGTAGGCCTTCCAATATAGGCTATAACTGGCTTTCCTTTGAACTTGAGCTGACCATCCATAGTCAGACTTGTGTTGTATTTATAAACTGCATGATCTTTGAAATAGTCTGAAATTGCATCCATGTTTTCATGGGAAGTTTCAATAAAATCTGCATCAGGATCTTTGTTATATGCTGTAGCAATCGCAATTGAAGCTGTTGCTATACCTGCCGGATGATAGTTTGCATTGTTATAAGTATAACTCATTTTGACTCCTTTCTACGGTCCTAGACCGCCCTTAGTAGCACCACTGCTTCCAAGGGTAATCTAATACACCGTCTCTAAACATTATCTGTTCATCGATTCATCTCTGGGATACTTCTCCGTAGATGCATCCATCACAGTTGAAATCGATCAATAATACTCTCTCATTTTCACCAGTCTCTTCGTTCGGAAGCATAACCCACTTGGTCAGGAAGGTTACATTGTTGTCATACTTACCGTACTCTGGATCTTTCTGACTACGATACTTCCATCCGTGAGTCAGACCAATATCAGTAGGCTTTAAGCCGATCATACGGTATACGTCATTCAGTGTCAGGATACCTTCGCATTTTAACCGGGTATCTGCTTCCTTCTCACGCTGAGCGAGCATAAATTCATTCTGCGGATTGTCATTGAACCATTCAGTAGAGTTCTCTTTTGTGAAGAGTCGTGCGTATGGTGAGCCGCCGAAGTTTCTAATGATCTCCTGCTCTTCAGTTACTTTCTTTTTCTCACCTGTCTCTGGGTCTGTCTCAGTCTTCTTGACTGTTTTCTTCTCTGAACCGTACAGCATTTCCTTGTCAACTTCTTCACCGTACTTGTTGATTACATTTTGACGGTATGTCTGGTAAGCCTTAGCGATTGCTGCACAAGATGCTGCTAATGCTGCCTGACGCTGCTTCATAATGTGATGAGATCCAAGAATAAGACCAATAGATACTGCTTCAAGAATTACAGGTCCTGCATAGAGCTTAATGTACTCTAATGTTGTCTTATTATTTAAGAGAACCATATCATTTGTTGCATCATCTCTCGTGTAAGGTCTATCAAGAGATTCCGGATCTTCTTCATACATTGCTGCTTTTTCTGCAATCTTCTGCTTTGTTGCTTCCTCCTTACTCTTTACTGTTTCTACTTTAAGAGTAGCTCGCTGTGTCATGATCAGAGCTCCAATACCTGCTCCAATACCTGCAAATAACATGATCTCCGGAGAGTTCATTTTGGTCCAGGCCTTAGTATGGCCTACTACTGTTGATAAACTTGTTACTGCTGTGTCTAATGCTTTCATTTATTTGTCCTCCTTATTTTAGAAATATGCATACCATTCTTCGCCATTTAAACGATCATCATCATTCTCTGCTGACTCTAATATCTTATGAGTGTAGACGAAATCCAAAATATACTTTCCGTCTTCGGTGCGCGGTTTGAATCTTGAAAAGAGATCCTTCCACGGAAGCTTAACAATAAAAGTATCTGTGTCCTCAGGAATAATGAAATTCGCATCAGCGAGAACATCGCGAATAGAAAATGTCTTTTTGCCAAGCTTATTAAAGAAGTTTGCAATGAACATATCTCTAACCAGTTCGCTGGTAAATACAATTGATGTACATGTTCCAGCATACATATTCATAGAATAGTATACTTCTGCATGTCCTGAAATCTTTGACTCATAGATAACACATGGACCATGATCAGTCTTGATATTCTTTGATGTCTCAGTACTGGAATCTTTGTAATAGAACACTAATGCATACTTTCTATCTTTTTTAGTTAATGCAAAGCTTGTAAAGATGTCCTTCCACTGTACTTTTTCTGAAAAGCAATCAGTTTCTTCTGGCAGAGGTATAGAGATATCTGATAAAACATCTCTGATAGAAAACGGCTTGTATGTAGCACTGGTAAGCTTTTTAAAGAAGCTATTAGAGAATCGTTTTCTAGCAGCTCTACTGTTAAACAGAATTGTTGTGCACATACCTGGATGCATGTTTGCAGAATAGAACACGTCGACAGAACCAAGATCATTCGATTCATAGACAATTCGCGAATCCGGCGCTTTATAGTTGAATATCAATTCATACTTACCGTCATCTTCGTTAATAGAGAAACTATCAAGAACTCTGTCCCAGTACACAAGATCATCCCAATTATTCCATTTGTTTCCTTTTGTGAACTTGAATTTCATCTCTAATGAAACATCTGCAATAGAAAACTCGGTATATCCTTCGCTAATTATATTGTAAAGTACACTCTCGAATTCTTCTGCAGCGTCCTTCGTTTCAAAGATTAACTTTGTAGGCATTCCGTTAGGATTCGTTCCTGCGAATATCCATACGCGTCCGTATTCGTTCGAATACCATGTATCCCACAGTTTCTCTGCTGCATCGCATACTGCGTCCATATCTGCGATCAGATAGTCCAGATAATTCCGAGCTTTCTTCAGATCCTCGACTCCATTTTTCTTCTGGAATCTAAGCAGATACTTTAAAGTATTCCATAACATTGCAGCCCGCTTTCCTGGCAGGTCCTTAACTACATCATTCAGAATATCAATAGCTTCAACACCTGCAATATTCTGATAATGCTCTGGATGATTTATATTGTCTGACATTTTCTATTCCTCCTTGTTTACTTTATGCTGTTTGCCGCAGCGTGGGCATTCGATGTAAGATATAACCGCCTGCAATTTTCCCATACCATAAAGCTTGTCTTTTTTAATATCTTTTTCATCATAAGAGAATCTGCATCCACAGTTTTCACACTCACCGATTGTCTTGGTTCCACGCTCGATAACTTTAATCATTAGTCAAGTTCCTCCAATCTTGGCATCTCTAATACGTATCCGCCATTTCTAGATTTTCTAATATGTGCTCCTCCAAGCTCATACCATCCGTAACGGAAGTCGTTTGCCTGTGTAGGAATATCAAGTGATTCGAATACATCACCGACTGATACCGAATCGTACTTGTCAAGATACTCAGTCAAAGTATCCAGTAATGTGTCTGCATCTGCTCTGCTATCGAATATAAGATTATCCATTTCGTATCTAGCCCTACCTCGAGGAGCCGATCTACGTCTACTGCGGCTGTCGAATCTATCATCGTATGGTATTCTCTCGATACTTGTACGACTAATGTTGCTACGTCCACGTGATCTGCGTCTGGTATCACCGTAGAATGCCATATTAATAGCACCTTCAACCATATCGACAAATGTATCTTTTAATGCTGGAATAAGCACATCATTGAAGATATATGATCCAACACCTCCTGATTCATCGCTTAAGAACGTCTCTCCGAATTTCTGACTCAGGGATTTTTTCTGAGTTGTTACCCTATTCTTTACTACTTTTTCAATCTTCTGACGCTCTTCAGCTTTAGTAGGCTTTCTCTTTGTAGCCTTAGCGCCAGTTGTGATTGAGTTACTTTCAAGTCTTTCCATTTTGACTCCTTTCTAAAACAAAAAGTCTAAGACCATGTTTCCATGATCCCAGACTCAAGATTCTAAACCTTTTAATTCTTACTTTTTGTGTCTTCCTCGTCACAATCATCATCCAGCTCTGGATCTTCGTCCTCTGCTTCACGATAATCTGCGTCCTTAGAATCCTTCAGTCTCTTCAGGTCGGCTTTCTTTTCCTTAGCCTTCTCGACCAGCTTCATGCCTCCCTTAATCGCTGCTTTTCCCAGCGTATAAGTTCCGACAGCTGCTAAGCCAATCAGAGCAATTCCAAGTTTACCTAATGAATCGTCTTTAGTCTCCTCAGTTGCAGGCGTCGTAGAAACAACGTCCTCTGATACCATAACCTCTGTGTTCTCGTTCTGTAATTCTGACATAATTTTGTCCTCCTTAAAATTTTTGTATATCTCTCATTATAGAATATGATTTTTTTGCGAGACTACATTATCTCGCGATAGTCAAACCTAGGGTTTGCAAAATATCCAATAGTCAGACATGGCTTTCCGTTTCGTAACGTCGAGTCGAACTGAACATCCAGATAAGTATCAGGAGTCCATCCTACGTCATCACCGACTTCAACGTGATTTGCATCTACTTCATCATAGAATTCATTTAGAGATATAAACATTTCTCCAGAAAGGAACCGATCTTTGATCCTGCTAACAGCCTGCAATACATCATTTCTTGTTGAGTAGAATACATTGCCGGTGAACAGATCGATACAAACTTCTTTTCCATCGGGAACTCCTTCAAACTTAGATTCTGGGATCTCCTTTACCTGCTCGTCTCTAGCAGCTTTAGCAGCTTTAACATCGGTCTTTGGTGATACCTTGGCTACGTTTCTACGGTATCTGTCGTACGCGTTCGCTGTAAACTCATACATTGCTGTCATTGCAGTAAGTCTAGCTGTGCTGATCTTATACGATCCCACGAACGCTGAGATGCTCAATGCTCCTAAAATTACTGTAGGGACATAGCACTTCCAGCAAGACTTTACAATCTGCTTAGGTCCAAGTTCTTCAAATCTATAAGCCATATCGGATTTTGCTACAGACATTGGGAGTTCCTCGTATTCAATCTCTCCTCTTTCATACCTGTTCGCAATCTCGTCATCCATTTTGTCGATTGCTAATGGTGTAGCTTTGACCGCACTTATTACTGTAGCAGCCAGCCCCCCGATTCCAGCAATCATAAGAAGCATTGGAGCATTCTTATCGGCAACTACTGGTATTTTGTTTGCCTCTTTAATTAAGTTGTTTAAAAAGCTCATTTTGTTTTCTCCTTTCTTATATCATGCTTGACTGATACTCTAAATCTTTGAACCAGCCTTTGGCTTCTCGTTTTTCTTTCTTGGTTGCCATAAATAATCCGTGCGGTAAATCAAGATAACGAATATAATACCCATCTGAATTTTCAAACGGCACTAGCTGTATATCGATCCAAGTATCAACAGTATCATATTCATCAACATCAATCTTTGACCAGCCAACAATATTTCCAAAATTTGTAGCATGCAAATCAAGATCGTTTCTAAATTCGTTCAAAGTTACAGTCTGATTTGGATTCATCTGCAATTTCCTATTTAGTTTTAGTATAGCCGATTCAACAGTTGCTTTATCTGTATAGAACCCTTCGTCTGTCAGACTATCGATGAAAAATGTCAGTCCAGTTGTATCGATAAACTTTCCTTCCTGTTCAGAGATGGTTTTGTATAACGGTGTTTCACTAGCTCTGCTAGCTTTCCAGATGTCTTCTTCTTTTTCTTTACCTACCTCGTGTACTACTTCGTCTCTATATCTTTTAAAGTTCGCCTGTAAAAGACTCATAGCACCTGCTAATGCAGCGAGCTGTTTCTTATTTAAGAAGTTTGATCCAAAGATGCACCCTATTGTAGCAGCGCCAACTACAATAGACGGAGCATAAATCGGAGCTACAACCTTTACTTCTTCAATAAACGTAAGCTCTCTATGCTTCTTTTTCTCGACCTCATCGATTTTAAGTGTCGCCTTTATAGATGCCTTATTAGTAAGCACATTAGATACGACTACGCCTATAGCCGCACCTATAGACAAGATAGTAGGCATGTTTCTTTTAATAAAATATCCCACCTGTTCAGTGTTCATTTTGACTCCTTTCTAGAAAAGCTTAAAGGCCATGTTTCCATAGCCTTTAGCCGATCACTTAATGATTCTCACAATGTTTAATGTTGAAATCCACTAATGCTTTGAGGACTTCTGGGTTCTTTACATTCTCATTGATCATCAGGTTGAAACAGCAATTCATTCCCTGGTCGAATCCTTTATGGTACATCGATTCCATGCCATTTGCAATGCCATGTCCAATACGATTACCAATCAGATAACAACCAGCTAACCATGCTACTGCTTCAATCTGATCTTTATGATCGTGCACAAACTCCTTTACTCCGTTCAACTTCTGTTTAGTTTCTTCTTTCATTTTAATACTCCTTTCGTGTTAAACAATAAGTTCTCATTATAATACATGATTTTGTTGCGAAAGAAGAGAGGACCTGAATTAGTCCTCATCCTCTTTTGAGTCGGTTGACTCTATAGCTTTTACTCTTTCATCGACTGCTTTATCGATATGCATCTGTGTTAAACAGATTCCTAAGAATCCTGCTATCGCTGTGCATCCGATCTGTCCAATCTTTAACAAAGTTTCTTTGCTCATTTTATCACCTCCTATTATATACTATGATTTAGTTGCGAGACGGTTGAGTTCATTCATCATGATGTGTATGCCTTCAAGCCTGCCTGTTAAACGTTCTGTTTCCTTAATAATTTTCAGTCCTTCCGCTGATTCTTCATCTGGCAATGCTTCTGCTTCCTTATTTAATTCTTTTGCTCTTGCTAAGATTTTCTCTGCTTCTCTGTTAGCAAAGTCAATCATAACTAATAACTTATTGGTTTCTATGATTTTTTCTACTGTCATATTTAACTCCTTATAATTTACTTGCGATCACGTCTATCGCATACTATCATGACTATAAACACGGTTAAAACTGCTAATAAGAATGTATCCATAATAACTACTCCTAATAAATGTCGATGTGGTCCACTTCGCTTTGCCATTGTGGGTAGGCGTACGCACAACTGCCATGTTTCTTAACTTCTGATGATAAGCTTGACTCGTTTACTACGAATTCTACAATCGATCCATTTGCATTTTGACGTCTTGTAGAATCGGTATCTTTGTCTGCTTTACAGTCAGCAAGTATACCTGTTATAGTTGTACCATTCTTAAGCACAATATCAATGTATTGTCCAACCTTAGTGGTATAGTATGATCCTACGGCAATACACCATCGTCCGTCGTACGTCCAAATGCCAGATGAATCGAGTCGATATTTTGGTTTCATTTCGTGCTGGTCCGTCCCTACACTCGTAATACAATCTGCATCCATGTATGAGAAGAATCCATTTTGATCCGGAACTGATTTTGTTTCGCCGATAGGAGAGCTTACAACTGGTGTGTCGTTTTCTTCCACACTAACAGCCGGTTCAAAGTGATACGGTGCCATGTAAGTATTTTCTAATTGAGCAGTCTTTTTCTGCAGCTCTTTTACGATTCGGTTGGTTTCTTCTTGCTGATGTTTGTATTCATATTGCGCCCATACCAGAAGTGATACAAATATTATGATAAAGATTATGAATAATTTATTTTCTTTTTTCAACCTCTTCTCTCCTTTCTAGAAAAGCTTAAAGGCCATGTTTCCATAGCCTCTAGCCTTAGCTTTTTGTTCTTAGATCTTTGTCTTTGGGAAGATCCCAGGAAATGCCTTACTGAGTATTGCGCCTCCGTTACCTTCAAAAACCATAACCCCGATGCTCAATCCAGTCCAAGCTGCCAGCGTCAAGCCAGACTTGATCATTTCTAACTTTGAGTTAGTTTTGGATAGTAGCAGTTCACGCTCTCTAATGTCAAGCTCCCGTTCTTTGTGGCTCATCTCTTTTTCAGATAAGCGTTCTTTACTAAGGATCTCTTTCGTTTTGAGATCGTACTCCTGTTTGAGTTTATCCTCTTCTAACTTCAATTTGTAGAAATCGACCAAGTTTCCGGCAATAGCGTTTCGCTCGTCTCCGATTTTCTCATCAAAGAGTTTATTGTCCTCCTCGATAATTGTCTGTTCCAACACTTCTCTTAAGTCTGTAGTTCCTTCTTCTCTTGCCATTTTAAACTCCTTTCTAATTTACAACAAGTTCTCATTATAAGCCTTGTTTTATTTGCGTTTCTGGCATACGTCGCACTTCGAAGGTTACAGTATCTGACTCATACATTTCCTTGAGAGAATCTTTATCTTTAACCTCCAGGGCACAGTAATATGCGTTGTTGTCCTCCTCGTCCCTAGCCATTTTGATGATTCCAGGGCAAGTGGATTTCAGTGCTCTCTGGCCAACATGCACACCTACACAGTACGCAATAGTTACTAATATAATACACAGAATAATATTCATTTTGATCCCCTCCTTAAACAATTGTACAGACTGATCTTACATCCTATTGTGTCGCCGTCTTCGTTTGCTATAGTTTCGACATTTCTTCCATAAGGATTTCTTCGAACGACTTCATAGGCGAATCTTTCGTATGCCTTTTTGAATTCTTCTGAAGAAAATTGTGTCCCCTGCATAAATCGCTTCCCATAAATATCGGATTTATAGTAATATTTACTATGTTCTTCACAATCTTTCACCGCCTTTTCGAATGCATGTACCTTATAGTATTGGTGCCACTTATAATAGAAGTAGAAGCTTACACGTCCTGTCTCAACGACAATTGTGCATATAGGCCATCCATTGCTATCAATCGTGTTCTTTACGATCTCTGGTGCATGTCCAACCGCAGCCACACTTACACTAGTTTTTAACATTATTTTCCCTCCTTCATACTTTTAAACAGGATCTCGAAGCCGTCATCATTGAACTCAATTGCATGAGCAATATCTTTTGCAACAGCTCGAGCGTCTACAGGCATATTTGGCAACTTACCTGACACTAACGGACTCTTACCAATTGTCTTCATAACAGTATTCAGGTCAATGTATTTTGACATCTTTACAGCTTTAAAGCCAGATAAGTCAACGACACCAGTTACAACATGGATATCAAGTATATTGTTGTCCAGATACACCATCTTCTTATCGATATCTTTTCCAGAGAATGGAATAATCATACTCTGATCATTGTCCCGATATAAGAATACAGCAGACAACAGGTCTCCACAATCCGGAACTAACCGAATAGAATTGCACTCAGATGCAACCTTACTCTCATGAAACTTTCCATCCAAACCAATAAAATCCTCTAAATACTTTGCTACCATTTTTTGTTTCCTCCTTTAAAATAAAAATATAAAAAGAAGAAGCCCGTGAAGGCCCCTCCTATTTTTTGTGATGCTTTTTCCAAATGTGTCTGATAATAACATAAATTATTAAACCAGCTACTATAACATCTCCGAAAGACAGCAGTAATGAAATACCTCCTGCTAAAAGCAGTAATACTCCAACTACTATCACTCCTAATAAAATAGCTCCTAAAATCAATAATGTAATCATCATACATTCCTCCTTTCATCTCATTATAATATATGAATATGTTGCGAGAAAAAGAAAGAGCCAATGTTTCCATTAGCCCATCCTAGTTAAAATAGCAAAGCTCCTAATCCAAGCCCAATTCCTACCAGTGCAATTACCGGTCCCAGAATTGCCAATGTAATAAATACCTTTACTATGTTTGCTAAGAATTCTTTCATTTTAGCTCCTCCTTTCTTCCTATTATAGGAGAAGAATTTATTGCGAAAGAAGAGAGGACCTTGAATTAGTCCTCATCCTCACTCTTAATGACTTTCATTTTTCCTTTCTGCACAAGTCTTTTTAAATCCTTATCCGTATACCCGAGTGCTCTAAGAGCATTTTCAGCCTTGGCTATTTCCTCTTCTACTTTGGCAGTTTCTTTTTGCCTTTCGATAAGGATCTTGTCAAGTCTTTCATTCTCCTCTCTTAACATCTCCAGTATGGGATCTGATTTCTTCTTTGTGCGTATAAAAAATCCAAACATACTAATCGCCTCCTATAAAGTCCCATGAATATATTGCGAAAAGGAAACGGGCTTTGAATCGCCCGCGTCCCTAGACCTATTTAGTTTTCTTCTTTGATTTTCTAGAATCATACCACATCTGCAGTTGGCCATACTCCCATACGCATGCACCATATCCAACTATGCTAAGTGCTAATCCGATATAGAGACCTACATTGTAGATCATCCAGAATCCGATTATCATTAGTAATGTTGGTGCACATACAAAGCTCAAAGCTGCCAACAGTGCAAATGCTCGTTCAATCTTTCTTTTCATATTAGTTACCTCCTAAATATAATCTTCATTATAACCCATGAATATATCGCGAAAAGAAAGAGGCCTTGATTAAGCCTCAATCTCGCTTTCGTTCATTTCATTTACAATTCTGTCATATGCTCTTAAACCAGTGTCCTTGTCGCATGTTCTTTTTAATACCTCGTCAGTTCTTCTATCAACCACCAAGTATCTTTCATTTTCATCCTGAACAAGTGCAATAGTTCCGTTACTTTTTACAAAATTATACATATAAATCACTCCTTTCATTATACGAATAGAAAATATTGCGAAAAGAAGAGAGGACCTGAATTAGTCCTCATCCTCGTCATCATAACTAAACCCTATTGCTACTAAATATGCAATAATTCCGCATCCAAATGATGCTATTGGATTCATGATTCCTGTCATAGTCAATACTGCAATTACAAGTACTGCTACTGGGAATATCATAATTACCCATCTTCCATCTTTGAATGTATTTAATAATTTTTTCATATCTGTGTACCTCCATAATTTTGTTTAGTATAGTTCTCATTATACTAAAAGAATTAAATGCGAGGCAAAAGAAAGAGGCCTTGATAGCCTCAATCATCGTAGTGATATACCCATCTATAAACTCTAATGAGTAATGCTATTGGGAATAACACAATTCTTATGGGTGTATATACGAATTTATTTATCCTGTTCCGTTTCCGGACCCAATCCTTATATTCATCCGATTTCATCCATTCCGAATATGTTTGTGCCATAATAGTTACCTCCTTAAATATAATGGTTTATCTCTCATTATATGACGTGAGATTTTTGCGAAAAGAAAGAGACCTTGAATTAGGCCTCAATCTCCTTTAAATAATTCTTATGTAATTTTTTCATACGATATATGAATTTTACCATATTCAACACAGATCCAGATACTCTGTAAAGACCATCGTCGTCAACGCTTTTATACTCAATGCTATGACTCTTACAATAAGTCTTAAACTGTCCATCCAATTCATCTGCAATTTCAATATATCCTTTCATATCATTTTCCTCCTTATAAATAAGTATTATTTCTCATTATAAGATATGGAATTTTTGCGAGGTAAAAGAAGAGGCCCTGAATCAGGCCTCCTCAGATCGTCTCAGTATTTGCTCTAAAATCTCAACGCATTCCTGTCTGCATATCTTGTCTGCTTTTATTGCTGTAACATTCGTTCCGTCATTCTCAAGTCTATCCATGTTTTCTTCATAAAACTTGATAATACCGTCGTTCAGCCATATTTCAGCTTTAATATCAGATACAAGTTGCTCATATTTGCGTTTGTATTTTGATCCAAACATACTAATCGCCTCCTATAAAGTCCCATGAATATATTGCGAAAAGAAAGAGACCTTGAATTAGGCCTCTACTCTTTGATCATCAATAATTTTGAAGTATTCAATTTTAATGTCCGGATAGCATTCTGTTATATACTTTCTTATTTTGAGATATGTTCCATAGTGCATCTTGCAATTCAATACCCATTCTCCATTGATGAATAATACATCTGCCGATTGTATCTTACCTTCAGTGTATCCGCACCAATCAAGTATTCCTGATATTCGTCCCAAGATATAGTCGTTAACATCATTCTCTTTGATTATAATTTGATATAACATTTTATCCATTATAAATTACCTCCTTAAATATAATCTTCATTATAATCTATGAAAATTTAGCGAAAAAGAAACACCCCATGAATATCCAGCGATAATGTAACGTCCCTAGGCAATCGCATGGAAAGTCTAGAGACGTTATATGTACACTACTGCTTTTTTGCCGAAGCAGTTTTGCGTTTGTTATGCTGGCTAGTGCTAATACCGAGCAGGGCACCAAGAAAAGTATCTACTGCAGTAATAGTTCCTACGACCTGGTCTCCATACGGAAGACCCCAGATGGTAGCAAGTGTAAAATACAGAGTACCAATCGCTGGTAAGGCAATCAATGCAATCCATTTAAGAATATCATACTGTTTATTTGTTAACTTCATTTTGACTTTCTCCTTCCGATATTGGTGGTACGGTAAATATTTTGAGTCGGTTGACTCCCTCCATAACCCTCTTTGCTGAGCCATTTCCGCCTAGTGCTTTGTACGGTTCGTAAAGATAGTCGCTCAGATTCTCATATTCATCTTTGGTGATCCATCCGCGTTCGATGTATGTCATTCCTAACGCTACAATGCGGTCATGGGCCAGTCCAATGAGCATCTGACTTTGTAACGATTTTTTGTCATCTTTTTTCTGGAGCCAAGCCCAGAATCCCGAGGATGCAATAACCGAGCACAACACAGTAATAATTATCGATACGATGCTTTCCATAATTTCCTCCTTATGCGATTACTCTATCAAGTTCATAAGGAATAAACATCCATGCGTCATTACCTAATACAGAATAAGCTATTGAAAATATCTTAGTTCCATAATCGGCTATAAAGTTGCAGACCCATTCTTCAGCCCATATCCAATATTCTGGCTTTACAACCTTATGAATATCGTCTAGCAAACTGTAACTAACAAGAGCACAATGACCTAGCTCATGGATAAGAACCTTCATAAGGAGTGCACCAGATAAGCTCCTCGACATGAATATAGTTGCAAGGTTTGGGTCTGTGGTGGCTAATGTCATTTTTCCAGTCCTATCCATAAGCATTTTGTCATTTGGGTTTACGAACTTTATCCTCCATAAATATCCATTCATTGAGAATCTGTCCATAATCGCAGTTCTCTTTAGATACTCATGCTGTCTACTAATGTAGAAAGTTCGGTTTTCATTCTGCGTTTCAATTCAGGGCTGGCTTCACTCCAAATGTCACGCATAGAGATAATGGCCTTCTCGACATGTTCTTCTCCATGCTGTTCCATTCTCTCTTTATCTTCTGATGATCCAGTTTTTGTATAATGTTTTCTTGCATCAGACCAAGAATCATATGCAGCCCCATAAGTGCTGACTGGTTTATTCATCATTTTTGGATCATTTTGATCAATGTAACCGTAACGAAGTTTCATCTGATCTGCAAACTCTGTTGGATCTCCAGTGAGATACTGCTGCATAATGTAGTCTTCACCTTCTAAATATGGCATATATCCATATCTGGTTCCATGCCCAGTTGAAGCATATCTACCACTAGAAGCATAACGATTTGGGTTGTAACCGTAAGATCCATCGCCCATAGCCTCTACAATCGACTTATAATATTTCGACTGCATGCAGTAGTTCTCAGCTTCATAAATATCTTTGATCATATCGACAACTTCGCCCATTTCATGAGCATCTACGCACTCAATTCCATGAGAAAGCTGTTCTTTGACCGAATCTACAAGAGTTGCCTTAATAGAACAGAGATCTTTCATCTTTTCCATTTTGACGACACCTCCTTAGGCAAGCCTACGAACAATAAAAGCGCTGTTAGCAGCGACAGTTACGTCCGCAGTACCATTATTAGTTACGGTTATACGATCGTAGTCCCCGCAGCAATTCTTGATTAAAGTTGAAGTAGCTACGTTATTAGAAGCGTTAGCGGCTCCAGGAGTAGCAACCATAGTTGTCTCTGCCAGGGTTACGCCACCTAATTGAAAAGCAAGCTGCACTGGAGTGCCTGCAACGGCACCCGAGATGTTACCAGCAAAAGAAGCTTCATAAATACCATTAGCTCTCATTTTGACAGATCCTGTGTTTTCCCTATGGCACTCAGCACAGCCTGTTTTGAGAAGAACTTTGTCAAAGGTAATGGACTGACCCGCAGGTATTACCTGGGCAGTAGTATTTGATAATTCAATCATTTTATAATACCTCCATACAAGGGAGAGCCAATTTCTAGACCCTCCCTAATCATTTTGACGTTAATTAGCAGCAACCGTTATTAGTTGATCCGCAGTAGCATCCAAACCCGTAATTAGCATATGGATTTGGTACTGTAAATGCCGGAACAGCAGCTGGACGTAACTGATTAACGAGATACTGGTTCTGAGCACACTGAGATGCTGTAAGCTCCAGTTTGTTAATAGCAGCCTGCTGGCTAGCGATTGTCTGATCTTTTGCATCCATCTGCAAGACTTGGTGCACTACCCATATTAAACATAATTACTTCCTCCTTATTTTACATGAAAGAACTGTTCTGCTTGTCTAATAGCATCTTCTTTACTTACACCCATAGACTTACAAATGTTCTCTGCAATCTCCTGTCCCCTTTTCTCATCGCCAGATTGAATAACATTAATCATACTTTGAGCATTTGGGTTATTGGCAATATTAGGATTCTCCTTTAGAATCTTCATCGCCATTTGCTGAATGCATTGACTTATCATTCTTTTTGTCCTCCTTGAATCGCGACTTATTTTGATGATTTTGCCTCTTGAGCATGTTTTCTATCCTGTCAAGTTGAGCTTTTAATTCTCCGGTGCTATCGCCATTTTGACACTCTGATTGAGCCTGCTCATTCGAACTTGGAGAATAGATAAGACTTTGCAGAACACCATTACTGTTCCACTGCTTGGCAATAATGCTCTTACAATCTTCTGTCATAAACAGGCAAATGCTACCATCCATCGGTATTTCTGCAGGTACAATGTCCTGTTCTGAAGTTACAATCCTTCCTCTGATTGGAATAATTGGTTGTTGGTTCGCCATTGCATTTGACAGATTAGGCTGCCCTACGGCCCGGTTGTTCATAACTTGGGGATTATGATTTAACCTTGGTCCTCCATTCCAATTTGGTTGGTCTACAGGACCCATAGGCTGTCGCATTCCCTGGGTATTGATATTTGGTGTATAATCCATAGCAAAACAGCTCCTTTCTTATTTTGATTGAAATGTTCTTATCCCTAGACACAAACGAGTAAAAGTCTATGGATATTATTAAATTTTCTTTTAATGTCGCTTGGACGATAAAAAAATTACTGCAATGGAATCACCTCCTTAAACCATTTTGATTTATGTCAAAGACTCACTGGTAGCCTCCGATTCGGATGTAACAATTGGATCGTTCTTGTAGGCTCTGATGGTGACATCATTAGACAACCCATCATGGATCTCAATAACATTGTCCAGTTTGAACCCGTCGAATGTAGTGACATTTTCATTGTCGTCTGTAATCTCCATATGAGAGATATTGTCGGCATTACGAGCCGTAGAAGCGATCCTGTCAAACACTGCTGGAGATTCATATGTTGAAGTAATGTTCAGATAAGTTCTACCTGATTGATTCTGAGCATACTCTCTTGTAAATTTGCGAATATCAACTGTCGTTCCGTTTCCGAATTTAAGTTTCATTTTGATCCTCCTTACTTAATTCTTTAAGCATATTAAGTTCTTCCTCTCCGATAATAGGAATGGCCCATTCGTCCGGGCAGTATATTTTGAATCTCTGTTTCCAATGTTTCTTACGATACCACTTATTCCAGAAGTATGCATTTGCAAGAGATCGAGTCTTGTGCATATCGCAAATATAAGTACAACGAGAATCTGGAGTTCCATTTTCTTGGTAGTTGTACGCAGAGCACCAACTGCAACCCTCGGCTATAGGGCAATAGAAGCATTCGTCACTAGACTCTGTTCTTCTGTCGATCTTATTCAGACATTCGACGCATTGCTTGTCGCAAGTTCTCTGTGCAATCCCGAAATTTACGTGGCCAATTCTAAGAGGCTCTCGAGATGTTCCTAGACTGCTCTCCATATATCTTATACATGGATAAAGCCATCCGTCTGGGTCCATCGCTAGCATGAAGCCAGTTCCTCCACACCAGTTTTCGACATCCGTTTCTTCCTTTGGTTTGAAGAAGTCGTTCTCGAATAGCGCCATGAAATGGTCGTCGGCCAAGTCATTTTCAAGCCAATAATCGGCTAACATTTTGAGCTGCTCATAATAGATTTTTGCATGCTCCAATGTCCATCCTTTTTCATAAACGACATTTGCATTAATATCTTTGTATCCAAGTTCTACCATATGTTTAATCGCCGAGAATAGATGCTGCACATTACCTGGCGCTATGGTGATCTTAGAGCCCATATAGTATCCTCTTGATATCCAATCACGAGCTCCAGCTACTGCCACATCATAAGACCCAGTACCATCTGGAAAGACTCTACAAGCATCATGCAGAGCCTTATTTCCATCGATGGTAATTGAGAAAGAGAGATTATGCCGCCATTTGTTCAGGAACTTCTGAACCTTAGGCTCAAAATATAATACACCATTTGAGCAAATCGAAATACAAAATTTTGTTGCCCATGGGTGCATCAACTCGATAGCCTTATCATAGAAATACGTGCAAATCTGATCAATAAGATCCACGCATAAGAAAGGCTCTCCGCCAATAAACTCAATGATAATGCCAGGTGATGTAGAGGCGTCGATGTAGTTACCGAGGCGTTCATCTCCAGTAAGAAGCATATCAATGAGTTTCTTTGCATCTTCGAATTTCATTTTTCTCTTACCTTTGTTTATCTGATAGCAGTAAGTACAGCATAAATTGCACTCGTCTGTTACTTGAAAGGTCACGGTACGAGATAAAGTTCTTCTGTCAGATGCATTATTTGTAATAATTGTCTCAGGATACAATCTTCCGATCATATCCTGAAACTGTTCGAACTTCTTCATAGGCTTAGCCCTCTAATACGGTAATGTGTACGAGGTGCTCTGAAAAGTCTGTTACTGCCCATCTGAATTTAACATCTTTTCCTTCATGTTCCAGAACACGAGGCTGTAAAGACTTTTCTAACTCAGCTTTAGCAATGTCGTAGGAACATTCAGCCTCTTCAAGTAGTTTGTGATAATGCTTAAATGGTACTGAGTCCAGCACTGAAGCATCCGTATCATCTTTCGCCGACTCAAGCATATGAGCTACAACGTCTTTTCTAGTCATAACCTCGTATGCAAGTCTCTGTAAATAGTCAGCTGTTTCCTTGTTAAGTTCTAATGTAAAGTGTTTCATATTTGTTAACTCCTTTTCTTTTAATCCGTTTTATATTCCTGTTATTTTGAATAGTACTCCATAGGATCTATTATCCTGAGACTACCGCACCGAACGCTTGAGCTTGACAGGTTCCAGTACACGTTGCTGAACATGTGGTAGCGCATGCGTTTTTACATTGTCCACTGCATTCATTACTACAACCATCACATCCCGAACCACAACCAGAACAACCGCTACATCCTCCAGAACAACCGCTACATCCTCCAGAACAACCAGAACAGCCTTGACATCCTGTTGTACATGCTGATTCACATGATCCTTCGCACCCACTACAATTACTAAAGCAAGTAGCTTCACAAGACCCATCACAGCCAGCATAGCACCCATCGCAATTGCCTCCGCATCCACTTGATCCAGAACATCCTCCACAAGATGAACATGAAGAACACGAACTAGCACAGCCAGTGCAACTATAGCATGTGGCACAAGCCGAACCTTTTCCTTTCGATGAACACGAACTAGAACAAGATCCTCCGCATCCGGCGCATCCTGAGCATCCTTCACATGATCCCGAGCACCCACTGCACCCACTGCACGATTTCCCACACCCTTCACAAGATCCAGAACATCCTCCTTGGCATCCACTGCTACACCCTATGCAACCAGAGCAAGAATTACACCCACCGCAATTACCACTACATCCGCCACATCCGCTAGATCCACTTCCTCCAGATCCTCCAGATCCAGTACATCCACCAGAGCAACTACTACAGCCGCTACATGTATTACCACACGTCCCTACACATAGTCCAGAGCATGCTCCACGACATGAAGAGGTAGCTCCATCAATTGGCTCTTTAGACAATGAGTCAGTGTAAGATAGTAACTCGTTGTTGAACGATGACGGAATCTTAGATCCTGTCTTAAGATCGGCAGTATTCAAATTGCCATGGTCCTTAATGTTCAACAAAGGCTCGATTACTTTTTTGCCTTGGTCAGCAGTAACTTTAGTTCCAGATGTAGGAGTTGTGGAGAAGTCGTACGATGCAGATGCGAACCCAGTCATAGAACCATTGTATGCTCTACGCTGCATTTCCGTTTTTACCTTGGCTTTTAGAGAGTTTACCTCTGCCGCGGTAAGAAAATTAGGCATTATCTTCAACCTCCTTTTCAAAAGATTTATCTGATTTTTCCTCCAGGGGATTTTTTACATTTCATTTTTCGTTATCTTTTGCAAAATGATCGAATCCCGATAAATACATTATATATTACCCCCCCCATTTTGAATTATCCCCATGTCGCTGCTAATGGTACCCAGGCAGAACCATTGTAAAACCTAGCTACACCTGACGTATCAATCCATAGAAGCTTTGTATTAGATGGGGCTGAAGCGCCGTAATAAGTTCCACCAGACGATAGCTCTGTTACAGTTCCATCTTCAGCAACATGCTTCATGGCATTTCCATTACCAGAGTCAATCCATAAAGTGCTCCTTTTGGCGTTTGGCTTTGAATCTGATTTAACAACGTCAGAACCATATATATCTAAAGCTCTAGTTGGAGTCCATTTACTTCCGGTCCAATATTGTATGAGACTTCCACTAGATGGGTCAATCCATAAATCTCCAGCTTTAGGATTAGTAGGAGCGTTTACCCCATAGCTAACGCCTCCAGACTCTGCTGATTTCTTGATTGACTCTAACAGATATTTACCATTTGGAGCATCTGCGTGGAATGATTGAACATTACCTGGCGAGATAATGTGAGTAACTCCATCGAATGTTTTTAGATCGAAATTAGGAAACTCTGTATCTTTGGTGATCTTCGTAGTAGAGGATTGGTATGGGGCTATATCAGTGGAAGTTTCTCCTTCTTCTAATTGAACTTTGATTTGGCAATCGGTTACAGTTGTTCCTTTTAAAATGCTCACACCCATACTATCAAGTGCACCTTCGACCCTTGTAAAGGTGAATGTTTTCGATTCTGTATTATCATTTGCAGTGACGGAAGCAATATTAGTAACGACATCACTCTTAACGTTAATTAGAAATATTCGTGCTTTTCCATTTTTTACGCTTGCAGTCATGGTATACTTATTGCCAACTGTTAGACAAGGAACAAGAATTGTTCTGAATAATGCGAAAGTCGCATCAGCCGAAGCATTTGCTTTTCCGGATGCATGTATTACTCCTTTTGAATCTACCGTGAAAGTTATTCCATTTGTAGTATACGAAGAACCATGAAAATATGGATATTGAATCAGATTCTTTCCGATCGTCTTAATATCATATCCGGAATATGGAACGAAATCATCTATTGTGGCTTCGAGATCGGATGTAACCATTGGTTTAAATGTAAGATTTGTCACTGTTGTCCCTTTATTAATATAGAGCCGATAAACTAAATAAGGATAAGCATCGTCTATAATTACCCCATTTCCAATATCAGATGCTTCTGCTTTAACTTCTGAGTTAAATTCCGAGTTCTCATAATAACGAACGTCGATTCGATAAGTGTCATGACTTCCATTTTTAGGACAACCTAGTAGCTTACACCCCCCAACAGTATTTTTAAATTGTGTTGCCTGTAAGTTGTTTCCGTTAAGATATAGTATAACGTTCGCCCTAGCTGTGCCATTTAGTGTGTACGTATAATCTTCGTTTTTAATAACTTTTATCCCATTCCTATTAGCAAATCCTAATAAGTTCGAATTCAGCAAATTCCTCATAGCATTACCTATCATTAACGGGGCTTCGACAGTACCAAGAAGATCTTTTTTCGTCGACTCGATAAGAGAAACTTTCTCTTTACCTAGCTTTTCTGTCTCTAACGTAAGTTTAGCACCTAAGTCTCCCTCGAGTTTGTTTTTTATATTTTCAAACCACTTATCAAACTCTGTCTGGGATGCCTTTTCCCACTGCTGGAATGTTGACCAGTTAGCATCGTAAGCGGCTTTAATCGTAGCAAACCACTGGTCATAGCCGTTCTTAATACTATCATACCATTCCTGATAATCCGATTTTGAAGTTGCTTCCCAATCAGCAATCTCTTTCTTAGCGGCAGCAAGCCAAGCCTGATAATCCTGTTTCTCGCCATTCATCCAGGTATTGAAATTTGCGGTATTCTCCTCTACAAACTTATTCAAGATATCTTTCCACTGAGGTATAAGCTGTTCGATGCTAATTACCTCAAGAATACCTGTAACAAACGGGCAAGCGCTCGTCCCTACACAGTTCTCAATATCTGCCTGCCTAATGGACGTAACCTCTTTGCCAACCTTAACGTAAGCCAACGGATACTGATGAACTTCCTTAGTATTTGTCAGTGCTGGCTTGGTAGGCGTAGAAGATGACGTTCCCTTGATTAACTTAATACTGTTTGCTCTTACGGCCTCAACAGAGTTGATCTCCAAAACAATTGCGTCAATTCGGTCCATAAGAATTTCTGACGGCGGAATAGTCACTGGATAAAGTGCGTCGTTGTAACTCCAAGTATGATTGAACCATGCTCGGCCAGTTCCAACTGTTACGTTCATCTGGTTGCTCTGCTTTACAACAAAACAGTCGCCAATAGATGCGAATATTCCATCTCGAATTAAACCATCAAATAATCTTGAAATGTCTGTAGCATCATATAATCTATCATGATCTACGGAATTAAAAAATCCAGATGCAAAACTCATATTTTTCCTCCCTTATCTTATTCTTTAAGAGCCGACTGGTATTCTGTTATCATCGGCGCTTACAAAGTCTGTAAAAGTAGGGTATGAAGTTTCCCCACTAGAATCTTGGGACATAATAAATTCCGACACGGTCGACGTCCCTTTAATACCATAGTCGTTTTCTATCTGTACTATATCCCCCATTTTGAAATCTCTTCCATACACAAACATAGTATGAGGATCAACGTCCCCATCCATAGATATTGTATGTGGTTTCTCAGCTAGAGCCTCTTTGCCCTTCTGAGCAACTACTTTTAATCGTTCGGCGTCGCTCATCTTATGGTCCTCATCCTCAGATGTTATAGATCCCGCGTCAACATATATCTCACATCTATGCATTCCGCTTAATTGTTCCTGGGATTCTCCGTCCCTAGTTACCTCTTTAGTAATCTTCAACGGATTCCCCGATAACGTCTGTGTATCTCCATCCTCTCCAACAGTTAACGCAACATTCGCGTAATCTTCTTTACTGTCAAGATAAGATGTATTATTTAAGTTTTCAAATGACGGACTAAATACAACATATGGAGTTAATTGCTGTGCATAAGATCTATCAATACCTTTGTACAGCTCAAACTCAAATTGTTTATTTTCATTTAGTGTAATTTTAAACCCAATTTGCTTCTCGACACAAAGTGAGTTTATTGCCTCGTATAAGTTTTCATGTTGCTCATATTTAGCGTCAATTGTTAAAGAAGTTATTCTGCTGTCTGTACTCTTCTTGAATACAAAGTTAGAAATCTTTCTTTCTGATTTTGACGGCGATATGATAGCGTCATTTATTAGCTTCTGTACGCCATCTTGGAAATTGCCACTCAGGGTAGTATTGTCCCAGATTATTCTGCGCTTTAATAAGCTCTCAAGGGAATAACCTATTACTTTAATTGTAGGTCCTTCTGTGGCATTTGTTTCTAGAAGCATTCCCTGAATAATCATCATGTGAACTGAACTATCATTTTGAAGATAGTAATCGTTGACTAGATAAGGGAATACCCCATCCATATCCAAAGTGAGGTATAGTTCAAAGTCCCCATTTTCTTGATACCTATCAGTCCAAATGAAGGACTTGAACCTGTCAATGATGGCTACTTTTTCAAACCGTGAGTTTAATATTGTAGCTTCCATTATTTACCTCCTTAAATTATACTCCTTCATAGATTGTATCATTTTCAATCTTGAACTGAATACTCATTGCGCCTTCTGTAGCATTGTAAATGAAGATGTTATCTCCTTTTGACAGCTGAAACCAACTAGATCCTTTGCCTAGGCAGTTTAGAATATTTGTTGTCAGTCCAGCTCTCAATAATGTAACTGACTTTTCTCCTCGCTTAGTGTTAATGATAATATCATCTCCAGCACCATATGCTTGTCCAGTTAAGGTCTGTATAAAGTCAGTATTTATCCTCATAACTTCACGAGTTCTAGCATTATAGATTACGATATCTTTTACCGTATCTAATGCATGAATCGTTATTATTATTCCAACCGAAGCATCTCCTTTGTACGTTACTATATTCTCGTACATATGCACAATATCGCCGAAGTTTATGAGCTTTTCAGTTAACGAGTTGTTTTCAAATGGAAATTCAAATTTAGGATTGACGCCACTAAATAATGTAAGCGTCTTTCCATTAGTTGCATAAAAGTATGGATCTGGACAAATTACGGAAATCTGAGTTGCTTCGTGTTCCTGGAATATTGCAGGTTCATTTGACTCGACGTAACCGAAAGCGTCAAGAGATCTCTGATCCGTTACAAATGTCAACGTGACGTATCTCTTGATAGGGAAATACTTATATGTAGTATGCCTAATAGTTTCGATGTCCGTTCCGAATCTAAAGTCCAGATCCATAACAATGTTTCTAGTTTCAAGCTTAGCACTATTGTATAATGCTCCATCGCCGGTCGCTATCTCACTAGTATTGATCGTGGCCTTTACAGGCCCTAATCCGTCGATGTTTGTTATAGCTAGACCCGAAACCTCAGGCCTAGCTAATTCCATTTCTAGGGATTCCCCTAAATAATTAGTAACAATTACTTTCTTTATCATTTAAGAGCCCCCTTTAACTGACTAAACTGATTCTTTGTCTGTCGATATATCTCTGTATTAGATAATGCAACAGGGGAATTGTTTGTCTGATTGAATGTGTAGTTATTAGTTACATTGGTACTAGATCCTTTTAGAGCGCGACCAGTTTTACCCCTTCCGCCGTTCTGCAATGCCGCTAAGGCTTTGCTAAGACCGCTACCTTTGCCAAACACACTTCCGGCTATTCCACTAGCTATAAAAGCTTCCAAACCAGCGCTAGTTCCAGCTGCAGAAGATCCTGTTGCTGTTGCCACTGTACCGGATACTATACTTGAAAGATTTGACGTATTTACATTAGCAGATAACGTAGGCATTCTTATCTTCGATAATACAGCGTTTACGGCATCTACTAAAGCTTGAGCAGCACTTACAGCTGAAGGTATTGCACCTTTTATTCCGTTAGCGAATGAATTACCGAGTGAAGTTCCTTTTGATCCGGCTTTTCCACTGCCTTTTCCAAATTCAGACAACGCTTTATTGACTACAGCTTTACAAGAGGCTTCTACAGTTGACAATACTGATGAAGATGAGAGTCCGATAGCAAAGCGCGTACCCATAGATTCTCCAGCAGATTTAAAAGCTTTCTTGAAGTTTGTCTCTACGTAATTCGTGAAAGTAGAGCAAGCGTTCTTAGCAGATTTCTTTGCTGACTTTGCAACGCTGTCTGCAGTAGAGTCAATTCCAGCTTTAAATTGTCCTCCAGCTTTCTTGCCAGAAGACTTAAATGACGTATTTGTGTTAAGTGCTTCGCCAAATGACTTAGCAACTGCATTAACTGTCTTTGTCGCTGCAGACCCTTTTAGATTTCTAGATGATCCTTTCTTAGAAGAGGTGGCTTTACCGGTAGCGGCATCAATCATTCCTTGATACATAGAATTAACAGCTCCTAAACCTGCTTCTTTGTATGAGTCTGATACTTCTTTAGAAACTTCTTCGTTCATAGACAGTGTGTCTTTGTAATACTGATTTATCTGTTTCTTTTCTTCAGGCGTCATTTGAAAATACGCGTCAACAATATCTGCGCCATCTAATCCTTTGTTGATTAACTCTTGAAGTAATCTAGGATCTAGATCTTTCGATAGCACTACAATTTCGTCTCGCCATTTCTTAACAGATTCCATATTATCTTTTGCCTGCTGTAATATCTGATCTTTAGTCATTTGCATCTTCTCTTTGAATACTGCATTTGTTCGTTCAATCTGATCAGCCGTAGCAAGTCTGAATCCTTCGATATATGGTATTGCTTGTGTTCCTAGACTTTTAAGATAGTCAAGGAGCCCATCTGCGAAATTCATCTTTCGTAGTTCCTCGATACCTTCGATAACTCTCTTTTCAGCATTAACCTGAGACCACATACGGTCTATGATGGTATCATTGCCAAGATCATTAACGACTTCTTCATATCTGGTAAAGTAATCCGTAGAACTTGAAATATCAAAGTTTGCGAATGATGTAAAACTGTCAAGGCTGCTCTTTACAGATTCTGCCATAGACTTAGCAGTATCTTCGATTTTCTTCTTCGCATCATCCCAATCATTATTAATTTTCTTGAGATTCTTCTCCATTTCTTTGGCTGCTTCTGAAACAGCATTAGGGATTTCTTTTACGTCCTTCTTAACCTCTTTCGCAGTTTTCTTTACATTCTTCTTAGCCTTCTTCTTAGCTGCCTCTTTTTCCTTCTTTAAAGCAAACGACTTAATAATATCATTAGCTCCAGACTTTTGAAGTTTAAGATTCTTAACGTATACATTGTTGATTTCTTTACGCTCTTCGTCTGAAAACGTTAGCATCTCTAATACTTTACTAAGATTTCCAGGTCCTTCATCAACCAATTCCTGAACAAGGCGAATATCCCAACCTTGGTTGAGCATCTTCTTTATGGAATTCTTCCATTTAACAGCATCTTGATAGGTTTTCTTATAAGAAGCAATAATGTCTTCTTTGCTTTGTTTACTGGCTTCTGCATAAGCTGTATTCGCTCTATCGATTTCTTCTTTCGAAGCATTAGCGAATAGCTTAATGTACGCATAACCAGACTCACCCATACCTTTAAGAGTGTCGATAAGTCCCTTGCTAAGTCCCTTCTTTGCCGCCTGCGCAAGATTATCTTTCATTTCCTGATAACCTTCAACCTGACTTTCCATGTTCTTAAGAACAGTACTCATTTCGTCGTCCATAGAATCAGAGAACTCTGAGAATATATTTCTAGAGTTATCGAATGCAATATTCGTAAACTTAGTATATTCTTTTATTGAATTAATGATGTTGTTTCTATATTCTTTGAACGTTGAGTTAATGTTAGATTGTATGCTTTTCTGATCTTCTTTCAGCTGTTTTACAGCATTTTTGATTGCTGTGTTATTTTCCTTAATGGCTGAATTAAGATTCTTTTTATTAAGCTTCTTACCTGATGCGCTAAGGCCCTTCTTCAAACGATCCTGTGTTTTAAGAAGCTTCTTCAAAGCTGCTTCGTGCTGTTTAACGGACTTTGTATCTTCTTTATACTGATCTGATTCCTTATACAGGGCAATAGCAAAATTCTTGATAGTTTTTTCGGCAGTTTTAGTAGCTTTACTAAGTGTCTTAAGCTTAGGTGTTGTCTTAAGCAGCTCTTTTCCTAAACTCTTAGAAATTTTAGTAATCGTCTCATACGGAGTTTTATTGAATGAGCTTACAGCCTTATCGAAAGTCTTTCCAAACTGATAAGCGACCTTAATGATTTTGGTCATCTTTATCTTTGCTTTCTTACTGTTCTTTTTAGACTTACTTGCGATCTTCTTAGAAGTTGCATCGTATGCGCTAGTTACGCCAGCTCCAGTTTTGTTAGCATTTTTGATAATATCTTTTGTCGTTTTATCCATTTGATCAGAGAATGTACTGTTACCGGAATTAAGAATACCATTTACAGTGTTCATGATCTTGTCGACATCAGAATTTCCAACTGATTTATTAATCGATTTCTTTATCCCCTTAACGTATCCGCTAACTGCTTTTTCTGCTTTCTTAGCGCCATCCTTTATACCTTTTCCTGCGCCTAGCAAAGCCCCTCTTCCAGCGTCGATACCTGCAAGTTCAATGTCTCCAGCTGTTGATTTAACACCTTTAACAAGACCTTCTCCAGCGTAAACACCAACTTTATTGGTTTTCTTGGAAGGGGAATGCTCGTCAAGGGATTTCTTGCTCTTCATGCCCTTAAGTAATTGATTTCCTAAGGAAACTCCAGTAGAGTATACATCTGAACTCTTGTTCTTCGCCCCGCTCATAAATCCTATAGCCGCGTTAGCTCCAGCTGTACTAAAATCTTTAGAATTAGATCTCATGCCGCTAGCAAGATTCTTGGCCAGTGATGAACCAGCATCTTTGAATTTTGAATTATAATCCTTGAATGTGCTATTAGCGGTACTAAGAGCGCTATTTACCACTGAATTAAATCCATCGGTAGTATCTGTATCCGATTTAAATGCATCAGTGACGTATTTCAAGAACTTCTTAGCTACGCTTGATGACGGAGACTTCATATCTTCGCTGTTATTTTTCATTCCAGTGGAAATCCACCCAACAACCTTAGAGCCAACCTTTTCAAAGTCCCCCGATTTTGATTCAAATCCATTCTGTATGGATTTTAGAGAAGTCTTACCCAAAGCCTTAAATGCTTTGTTCATATCCTTGACTTTCTTGTCCAGTCCACCCTTAACACCGTTCAGAGAATTGATGAAATCGGACAATTGCTTAGCGATAGTTCCTGCGTTAGATGTATCAGCTCCTTTTATTGTAGTTGAGAAACTGACAAAACTCTCACCAAATGATACAAGGTTCTTTCCGAACTTCTTTAAGCTCTCCTTGTTTCCACCAAAGAGTATGCTTTTAGCAGATGTCGCTTCTGGAAGGTCATCGTTCAACTTCGCAACAGATGTAGCAGCAGCCGATGTAGCCGTTATAGTTGAGGTATCGATTCCGGATACTGTTTTAGAGTATTTAGCAAATGATTTAGCAAATGATACCATGCTCTTACCAAAAGTTCCTAAGTCCTGAGAACCTCCGACAAACCATTCTTTCATACCATCCAAACTCGGTATTGTTCCAGCTAATTTTGTAATTGTCATTGCGGCCGATGACGTTGCTTTTATCGATTCAGTATCGACTTTAGATACAGTATCAGAGTATTTAGCAAATGATTTACCAAACGAGACCATACTCTTACCGAAAGTTCCCAAATCTTCAGAGCCACCAACAAACCATTCTTTCATGCCGTCCAAACTAGGAATGGAGTTGGCAAATTCTGTTATTGTCATTGCGGCCGCAGATGTTGCTTTTACGGTTTCTGTATTAACGCCGGCCACTAGACTAGAATAAGTAGCAAATGCTGCTCCAAACGGTATAAGAGATAAACCGAATAAAGTTAAACTTTTAGATCCTGTTAATAGCTGTTTTAATCCACCAGCTTCAGGTATAGCATTTGCTAAATCAGTCAATGTTTGTGCCGCAGAAGATGTTCCTTTGATTACCCCAGGATTTATGTTAGCAACTTCCGTAGCATATGTCGCAAATGCTTTTCCAAAAGGAATTAAAGAATTTCCAAAAGTGGCCAAGTCTTTTGTTCCTGTCAATAACTGTGCTAATCCACCAGCCGCTGGTATAGCTTTAGCTAAGTCAACTAACGTTTTAGCTGCTATAGCAGTACCTTTAACCGTCGCTGGATTAACATTCGCTACTTGATCTCCGTACGCTTTCATACCAGCGCCAAGATACAGTAACTGATAAGCAAATTTCTTAATTGGATCTTGGCCAAGGTTAATAAATGTTGAGATAGCATTCACAATCTCAGCTCCAGCTATTTTGACAATGCATCCTGCTAGTACAGACATAGACGATCCTATCTCTGGTTTGACTTTACCCATCGTAGCCAAGAATGGCTGCAGTTTCTTTGCAAAGTCCGATAAGTTAGTAGCTATTTGCGGTAGTCCATCTGTGATTCCCTGGCCAACACCGGATATAATTCCGCCGACTAACTTTCCTAAGCCTTCGCCTAGAAGTTCCATTATCTGAACTCCACCATTCATGAAATCCTGGAATCCAGGTATCTTATTAAGACCTCCTAGTACGGCTATAATTGCTGCGAGTCCAGCAACAAATATTGAGAAACTCTCTAATGCAGATACGGCTCCAGGAAATGGAATGGCTTGCAATATTAGCATAGATGCCGATACAGATAATAGAACCATACTTAATCCGGCTGACGCTGCTAACGATCGCTTCCAATCTAATTGAGCTAACAGCGCAATGACCCCAGTGATTTCCAAAAGAATTGCGCCAGCTAAAAGAACACTAGGCTGTACTTTTTCGACGCCAGAGAATCCTTTTAAACATAATGTAAATACACTTAAAAGCAATGATATTGCTGCTGATCCTGCTATAACTCCAGTTGGATCTAATTGAGCTAACAGCGCTATAACTCCAGCTATCTCTCCAACAACCAAGGCAGCCACTATTACTGACTTCTTAGCGTCGATTGACACATCACCGGCTTTTATCATGGCAGACATACATAATATTATAGAATCTACAGCTGCGGTCGCTCCTGCCATTTTCGATTGATCTAGACCAGATAATACGGCAATAGCTGCAGTCAATATCAATATAGATCCAGCAACCGTTACCATCATCACACCGGCTCTAGCGGCATATTGACCAGCTTTAGCTGAAGCTTTTATTAGAGTACCAATAGGAATCATTAAAGCTATCAGATCGGCTATACATTTTGCAGTCGTCTTAAGGTCGTACCTTTGAAGCTTTTCGAATGCTTTTAATAAAACATGCAGACTAACTGTAAAACTAAGGAGCAGAACACCTGCTTTTGCGGCATTTGGTCCAGCTTTAGCAGATGCTTTAAATAGCAGCATCATTGTTCCGAATACCACTGCAAATTGTTTCCATCCTTTTTTCATGGAACTAAAGTCCATTTTGGAAATTTTAGACATCGCTTTTGCTAATCCATATATAGCCGCTACTGAAGCCAATAATGTAATAGCTCCTCTAGTACCACCTAGAGCATTTGCTTTTCCAACTGCGATCATAAGTACTGATAATGATCCAACGGCTAATACCAATGCCCCAATTGTACTTCCGGCATCATCTATATAATACCCGGATAATTGTTTAAGGGCTTTAACCATAAGTAGCAACGAAGCTGCTAATGCTACAATTTGAAGAGCTCCAGCAGCTGCTAATTTGGAATCAGCGCCCATTGTATATTTAGCTAATGCTCCAGAACATATAGTAATTACTCCAACTAAACCAGTAATTACTCCAATGTTAATAGCCATAGACTTGTTAATGGTCACATTTTGAAGTTTTTCTAATGCTATTGTCATTAGCAGAATGCTTCCAGCAATAGAAATGACCATTGCAGATACACCAGAAAATCCTTTTGCTAACTTTTCTGTAGAAATAGAACCAATTGTATAAGCAAATGCTGCTAATGCTGTTCCTAATATACCTATTAAAACAACTGCTCCTTCTACACGATCCTGAGGTAGCATGGTAAGTAAAGCTATAGACCCAACCAATATAGCGATTGCTTTCGCTATCTTAATAACTATATCAGCTTTGATTGAGTCTTGCCAGGTTTTAAGTGTTAAAGCTCCCTGGTTCATAAGCTTAATAAAACTATTACCAATCGCTGCTGGCAAGGCAAATAAACCACCGAACCTGTCGGTAAGCACTGATAATAACTTGGAGAGATTATAAAGGGCCTTTACAGAAACCCCTCCTAACAATATGGTTAAGATGTTAGCTGTATTAACCTTTCCAGATTTATCTTCAACGAAAGAAAATACACCATTAAATGTATCAATCATAGTTTTCTTAAATCCGTCTGCCTGATCGGTCCAACCTTTAAAATATCCTGTTATCTTAGACCTAAGAGAATATAATTTCGAAGTAAAAGAATCTATCGAATCTCCTGCTCCACCAAAACTCTCTTTGGCAACCGCTCCTATTCCAAGGATGGTACTGAGTAAAGCTTTGAAATCTATATGCCCAACTTCTTTACAATGATCGATAAACTCATCAATCAGTTTTCCTGCATTTTCGCCAAAGTCTTTTATATCTGGCCACAGTGTTTTAACTATTAATTCGTCTAACAGTTTTATTACTTCCTGTGTACCTTTCCAATTCCATATCGCTTTTGCGAAATACTCAATGTTTTTGATTGAAAACGCTATTGCTGATGATATCAGATTAACGCCTTTGGCCACTACATCAGATACCTTCGCAAACTTGTCAAATTGAACGATTCCATCACCTAGAACTGCAGTAAGATCAAGTACACTATTTACAGATACTCCCAATAATTTAGAAATAATCTGTAAAGAGATTTTAAGTCCTACGCCAAGAACATTTTTAACAATTTTTATAATTGTAAACAGACCCTTTAAAGTTCGATATAATTTATCGACTTTATCTCTAGACATTATCAGTTTCTTAGTAAAGACTTCGAATGCATCAGTTATACTCTTTATTTCTTTTGCATTCTTTTCTGGGAATATAGCCCTATAAGCAACTCTAAAGGTATCTAATATCCCTACCGCAGCTGCCATTACATTAACAAATGAACGCATTAAAGAATTTCGTCCACCCATTTTCTTCCAAGCATCTAGAGTAGCATTCTTAGCGGCAAATGTTTTTACGATGTAGTTACCGATTATATTGTCTAAGAAGCCCCAAAGTTTTTTAGATTCTTCGAAGTTACCAAATATCGTTTCCCATGTATGTTCCCATCCAGAACCGATAGCTTCTTTCCAAGCTGCGAACATCTGCCCAGCATCTTTAAATTCTGAAGCCGCAGCATATGCTTTTTGACCAAGTTCTGTTGTTTCATCGGTATATTTGCTAAGCGTCTGAACAAGAACATCGGTAGTCATCCACTGATACTGAAGGTTATCATTCCAGTTCTTTGTAGCATTAAATGCATCGGATGTAGCTCCTTTAGCATTCGTAGTTGTTGTATAATAGTCCTCGCCCTTTTTGACGACTGTACCTAGAGCAACGGCAGTATCAAGCAAGTTCTGTTTGAAATCCATTGTAGCCATATTCGCAACTTCGATCGATTTCCAGTCGATAAGTTTTACGTATCCAGCCGATAATGCCTGAGCAAAGTTATACATTGCGTGGGACGCCTGTTCTGCATTTGCACCAGAAATTGCTGCTTCGTTTGATACACCTTTGATTGCCGCAACTGCGTCTTTTAACCCAACACCAGCATTCGTAAATTTTCCAATATTTGCGGTCATGTCTGAGAATGAATAAATAGTTCTATCCGAGTACGTATTAAGTTCGTCAAGATACTTATTTACCGTAGACAAACTTTCTCCAGTGGACATAATAATTGTCTGAATAGAGTTCATCTTTAATTTATATTCGTTCCAACCATCGGACATACCATCAAAAGCTAAAGCCGATACTATTTTTTTGCCTGCGTCAACAGCTGCATTTGTAAGTCGATTCAACACACTCATAACTACGGTATCCATAGCTGAGAATTTGACTTGAACTGCTTCTACCGCTCTGCCCATTCCGTCCATGTTGAACTTTTTAGTCTCATTTTGAAATTTAGCAAGACTCTTTCCAGACTCACTAAAGTCGATGCTTTTCTTAAGAGCTTCTATAGATTTTTGACTTTGACGAATTTTTTTCTCGAATTGTCCGTTCTCAAATTGCATTCGAACAACGTCGTCTTCAACAACTTTACCCATTATCCAGTGACCTCCTTCCAAGCATCTTTAGCTAGCCTATCAAATACCGGTTTTAAAGCCGGGTTAATATAGTCAACCCCCTGAACATATCCACCATTTCTAGTTCCATGTCCATATTGTAGAATAATAGCTATATTCACATGGTTCACTACATTAGAATTTTTAAACACTAAACTTATAGATCCGTTATCGCGCACTATTTCATAATACCACGATGCAGCTGTTACTCCTGTTGATACAGGAGTTGCAGCCTTGAGGGCGGCTACGCCTTCACGTCCGTACTTATTTAATATACCGACGTTAACGCCTTCCAAAAGCTTTTCGAAATAATTATCGAGCTTTTTAAAATTGCCCTCAAGTTTGCATCTGATCATGTCATTCTCCTTTATTACACTAATTCAGAAATTTCTACAAATCCTGTATACTTCTTTCCCTTAATAGTTACTACGCACAGTAACCATACCGACTTTTTGTACTTGTTGAAATATCCGTAGCACTCAACCTTTCTTCCAGCAGGAATCTCAACCATTAGCTTTTTGTTCCATCCGGCATCAATACGCATAGGTGTTTTATTAGAAGTTTTATAAGCCTTCTTATAAGAATCACTCACATAAGCTGCTGAACATGTAGTAGTAGCCAGACCACACGGAGTGTTGATTACTGCGTTTACTTCTTTTATAACCGCTGTAACATTGTAATGCTTTGCTTTAAGATTCGATTTGTAATCTTCTCCCCATTGACCAACGATCACTTCTCTTGCTACTGTTTTAATATCTTTACCAACACGGCGATGAGTGCTAATCTTTGGCTGATCCACATCGTATTTCGGTGTGATAAATCCTCTTATGAATTTACCATTGATGCTGACTGTCCTCTTCTTAACAGAATCTTTATAATTACCTTCTGTTACGACAAAGTAGCCTTCATTCCTGTTAACATAGGTAACCATTCCCACATGCTTTGGTGTTCCTTTGTTGTCTCCAATCCCATTATCCTTCCAATCGTAAAGACACGCATCTCCAATTTTAGGGATGTAACCATCATTCTCTTTCCAGCAACCCATTTTCTGTGCCCTTTTAATAAGATAATAACAGCTGCACTCAACTGGCATGATATCAGTATATCCAAGGGCAATTGCTACTGCAGACCAAGTTGTAGCGCACCACGCCATTCCAGGCTTCATAGTAACACCTCTTGGTTTCGTTTTCTGTTTGTTGTAAATATCAAGAATGGATTTATAAGATCCATCTTTTTCGTTTTTGCCAACCCAAGAATTAATAAGGTTAACAGCCGCTTTTCGTGTTCTGGCCATATTATCACCCCTTTGTATGTAATTCTTTTTTTCTTCGTTCATTTTCTTTCTTTTGCCATCTACGGATTTCTTCATTGGTCATTTTCTTAGGAGGATTTGTTTTTACCGCGTACAACTCTATGAGCATAAAAACGCGTCTAATATTCCATTTCTCACAGGGATCAAATGGTATTCTAGCCATAGCTAAGTAAGCATATATTAGCTCGCTTGTTAATGTCTCCGGTTTCCCTTTATCGTCATCACCAATTGTAAAAACCCTAGATGCTGTAGCTGGGTCATCGATATAGTCAATTATTTTTTTAAGTAAACTATCATCAAGTCGCTTAAAAAACTCAACCTTATCAAAAGACCCAACTATCATACAGTACATATAATCAAGAAACTCTTCGTCGGTTAGAGTTCCCTCATCCATAGATTTCAATAATGGTTTATGCCATACTTGCTCCCATTTTGAAATTGCTATTAGGGAATGCTCGAGCTTAATCTTAGTAGGTTTTACAACCTTCCCAAAAGTTTGAGTTTCTTGATCAAACGGCTCATATCCAGGAAGAATTAATTCGAGCATTATTATCTCCTTAGTTTGCTTCTTTCACAGCGTCATCTGTAGCTGCTACAGATCCTGCTACTTCTGCCATTGCTGCTGAAATCGCCTTTCTCTGAGCATCGCTTAATGTAGCATCGTCATAGACTCCAGATTCTGCTGCTTTCTTGATCTTGTCATTTACTTCGTCAGGCATGATATTAAGCAGAAACTCGGAAGCTTTTGCTTCATCCATACAAATTTCCATAAAGAACTTGTCATATGCTGCAGTAGCCTTGAACTCTGCCAGTGCTTCAGGAGTCTTTGTAAATGTACGGCCGTCAAGAGATTTGATTCCGTAAGATGCATCAATAATCTTCTCAAAAATATTCATGATATCCGGCTGAGACTGTTTCTGCACCATAAGGCTCATATATGATGTTAAGCCCCCGTTAAGGCTTGTTTCCAATTTTAAAATTTCACTCTGAGTAAGATTGAAGTAGAAATCTTCAGATCTCTCATTTCCGTCAAAGTCCTTGTAATTGATAGTTTTGATAAACATAATTTAGTCTCCTTTCATTCTTAAAAATCCCAGTCTGCATATTTCAGCAGACTAGGAAAAACTTTATTCTGTTTTAAGTGTTACACCTGTAAGTAAGTATTCTTTTGTTTCTGTTGCGCCTTTGTTAGTTGCTTTAATCAAGATGGACTGCTTATTAGTGTCCTTGATCTTAAGAACTGCCTGATGATCAGACTGGAGAAGTTTAGATGGGCCAGATGTTCCATTTTTAACTTCAACCGTTAATGATTCAGGGAAACCACTCTTTGGAGCAATGTCAAGAGCGATGTAATTACCACTCTGTTCGTCGACTTTACTGCTGAATCCAGTATAGCCCGTCACATAGTTAAGAGTACCAGAAATTACTCCAGTACTCTCATTCACCTTGATATTTGACTGAAGGTCAGCTGCCTTCTTGCCAAACAGGTCGTCTTCTCCTATAATAGGAGTTGCAGAGACGTCCAGTGACGGGTCAGTTATTTTAAAAGTTTAATGATCTCATCTGGAAGAAGCAATTTAGCTTCTGTATCTTCTGTTCCATACAAAGCATCCTCGATCTTCTTCATCTTGGTAGCTTCGACCTTTGTAGAATCGATCTCGAGGTGCGCTGTTGGCTTAAAGCCATCAACTGTAACTGGTGTTGTTGAAAGCTCCCAGCTGAATGAAATTGCCTCTGGAGAATCATTTACTGACTGGAAGCCTTTCTCTGATGGAGAAGCCTTAGCTCCGTAAATGATGTGAATCTTGTAACCATAATCATTGCTCTTGACATCGTTGCCAATCAACGTGCGATAAGAGAAACCAAATGTATCTCTATTCTGCTGACCAATAGTAACTCCTTTGCTAATCTCAGCTGTTCCATTGCATCTTTCGAATGCTTCTGGATAAGTGTAAGCTTCAATTGTAGCTCCAAACTCCTCTGCTGACATAAGGCTAAGATACTTCATGTTATCAGCATATACAGCAGATGCTTCTGCTCCGGATGGAGATTCTGTAACTGCAGTGAGGCCGTTCCATGCAGAACCAGCGGCATATTCACCATCAACAACTGGATAAATAACGCCATGATCCACACCGGTCTCGTACTTACGTTCTCCGGTTTTGTCCCATGTTAATTTAGACATGTTTTTCCTCCTTTAAAATATAATTACAAAGACCGAATGATACAGTCCATCTGATAAGTAAGATCTGTTAAATCTTGCAGTGGGTATTTCCACTATCTTATCGACTAATGTGTTATCCGGGTCTTTAGTTACCACTTCTACTGAGTATTCTTTATCAATACTATAATTCTTGTTATCTGCTGATCGAATATTGTAATCATCGACAGAGTATATTACTGCCGGATATTTGATGTTCTTTATAACTTTTTGCCCAGCACCGGATACATTGGAAGGTGGCTGGAAATATACATTGGCGCCCTTCCCAACAATATCTTTTAAATATCTATCGAAATCAAGTCTCGTCCTCATTCCACAGCTCTCCCAATGTTATAATAAGTCTAGGGGACTGTGAAGCATCAACTTCTGTTGCCTTCCACTTAGCCCCCATAAACTCAACCCATCGCATATCAACGAAATGATCGCGTATATAGGCATCACCAATAACACTTATCTGATTAGAGATTGAAATGTTACTATTGATCTGCTGCGAATCCTGAAGACGTCTCGTATTACGAAGAATATCTCCTCGATAGATACGTTCCGTTATTTGCTCAACCCAAACTGATTGAGCTACTTCTACTTGCTCAGCAAAGCCGATCTTGCCGTACCATCTATTCACGATCATTTCCTCCTATTTTGATTAGTTGCCGCCCTGACCAGCTGCCTTACTAAGGTCTGCCGTTGCAATCTTTGTCTCGATAGCAATAGCTGATAATGGTTTGATCAGTGCTCCAGAGATACGTGTCTCGATAAGGTACTTCTGAGCGTTGTAGTCAATGTCGAAATCGTCGAACATATTGATAGCGCCGCCCTTGTCCGCACCAATGTTGTAGTCCTGCAGGTTTACAATGATACCCTGAAGAACCAGTGTGTCAGTCTTGTCTACACGTGTGAGACCTTCCATAACCGGAACAGAAACAATCTTGGATACACGGCATGCTGTAGCCAGCTTCTCAATGTTGTCGTAGATGATACGTCCGTTCTTATCCTTCAGCAGTAAGCACTCTGTAATGATTGACTCTGGAGCGAACAGTTTTGGATTACCCGAACCCTTGTACTCGATACGTGCTCTTACGCAGGCCTCGATAAATGCTGTAGCCTTCTCAGCTGCGGTTGTTTCTTTCGTGATTGCAATAGGATACTTGATTGTGTAGAGATCAGCATCTTTCCAGATAGGACGAATGTTGTCCTCTTTGATGTGATCATCACTGGATATAAGACGTCCATCACCAACCAGGACTGCTCTTGCAATTTCCTCGTTCAGCATCATTCTCATTTCTGCTTTCAGCCAAACGATTACATCGAAATCTGTAATATCGATAACGTCATCACGGTCAATCTTCTGCTTCTTGTAGATTGTCTGAGGAGTGGTTGTTCTCTTCAGTAATGAGAATACTTCCTCCTTCTTGAGCTTACCTTTGATATAACCTCTTGCCCGGGCTTCATCCTCTCTCAGGTCTGCGAACGTAGACTTGATTCTTGAGAATGGTGTGTGGTGTACTCCGTTCATTACTTCGGTTACCCAACCCTGATCTCTTGCAATGAAATCTGGCGGTGTGTTTAAATTTTTGGCATCCGGGAACAGGTACTCAATATTTGTAATACCATGAGCAAGGAATGATTCTTTCATAGAACCATATCTCTTACCGTCCTCGATAATCTCCTGCATTTCACTGTGTGACAGAACGTCTCTGTTGTCTGTATTGTTGCCTTCGAATAAGTTATGTGCGATTGCACCCATGTCGTCATCCTCCTCTTCATATTCTTCGGAATCGTCATCCTCTTCGTCAGGATCTTCGACGTCCTCGTCATCCTCGTCTTCATACTCTTCGTCCTCGTAATCATCGTTTTCATACTCTTCGTCCTCGTAATCATCGTTTTCGAGAGCGCTAGGGTCTTCCGCTAATGCGCTTCCTACAGCTGCGTAGAAAGCATCTTGCTGTTCTGGTGTCATCGTATCGACGACATCCTGAATACTCTTGTTAGCCACTTCGTCTTCTCCTTCCTCATTAGAGTGCATAAGTTCAAGATACTCTCCTGAGTAAATATACGCCTCATAATCATCATTGTCGATTGTATCACCATGCGCTAAGGCAACATCTTCAATATATGCGCCTGGATTTGCTCCTGCAAGAACAAGACTAAGTTCCTTGATCTCGCCGTGCTGGACATACGGCCCACGCTGCTGAAGATGATTTGCCCAAATACTAAGCGAATCCATATCGCCGTGCTGGACAGCGTCCTTCGCAATTTGGCCATTATCAGACTCGTTGAAATATCCATATGCGTAAACACCATCTTTTTTGCATTCCATATAAGCATGCCCAAGCACACTGTCAATGCTGCTGTGATCGTGGTTATACACTAACGGAACTTTAGCACCGTCGATATCATCGAAAGCACCATGCTGAATAATCCTTCCATCAGCGCAAAGAATACCAAACTTTGTAGCCCAGCCCTTAAAGTCGCAATCAGCATACTTTGAGCGTTTAGCTCCCATTTTGAATTCCTCCTTTACTTATTGTTCTTCTGTTTCCTCGTCAGCAGAATCTGTATTATACATCTGATCCAATTCAGCATTAGACGCTGAAATATTGTTGTTCGTCAACATGTCTGCCTTCGGATCATCTACTGGCCTTAAACCAATTACTTGACGGAACTCATTGGATGTCATGATACAGTTTCTTGTGAACTTGTCAGCAAGCTCTGCAAGATTTGTAGTAGATACCAGTTTGAATGGGTCCCTGAAATATTTAATGGCATGCCCTTGTGTGCGTGCTGTCTTTGTTAAGAACTTTCTGTTCATTTCATCAACAACCGCAGCGAGTATCGGTTCGATTATACGATTGTAATAATTGTTCATCGTATTCTCGTCTGCTGTACCATTAAGAATCTCCATTGTCATTCCTAACTGAGAGAATAACAAATTGGTGAAGTACTCAACCTGTTTAAGCAGATTGTTTTCAATCGAACGATTAAGCTGAGTGACATGCTCGGTTGAGTCTATGTAAGCGACTCCATATTCAGAGCTTGCCAATTGTTCAGTAAGCTCTTTACGACGTTCTCTAGCCTGAGCTTTTCTTGCTTCAGACCTAATTGTGTACGGTAACTGAATAATCAAATCAAGTTTGTCAGAACCACTTCGATCATCTATGAAATCGAGAATCGACAGTTTCCGTTTAAGTCGATGAGCTGTCGAATTCTGTTCATTCATGATTGCATAAAATGGATTCTCAACTATCGCTACTGTTTTCTTTGGTAGATCGAGTTCCTCGAATTGTCCAGTATGATCATTGTATATTCGCACTCTGACAGCGCGAGGATACCAATTGATTATCTTAGCTGTACGCATCGATTGAATATCATAAACGTTTCCATGTACAGGGTCCATAGTCGTATCGACAGGAACTATAGCCACACATCCTTCGTCAAGAAGTTTCAGTACAATATCCTGTTTAAATGCACGAGATGTCTGATCGATATTAGCTTCTGTTGTAAGACAATAGTTAAGCCCATCTTCCACATTATCCGTAAACCTTTTATTATCATCCAACATAACATGCTCTATATCGACTGCAGCAACATCTGTTGACATCTTATTGTATATTGTTGTAATAATCGATCGTTCGTTTCCCATCGTCAGTCTAGGACGAGATGGATTATCATAGCTAACTGCACCAAGACCAGTTCCATACGAATATGGTGTCGGATCTTTATTCATAAATGCATTCCAGCTATGCTTTAATCTGTTAATAAAACCCATATGCTATCTCCTTATTTAGTAAGGTAATTCAGATAAGCCTTTCCAGCTCTCTTTGCTCTGTTGAAAGTGTTACGTGCTTTTCTAACTTTCTTCTTTGCTGCTTTGTATGCTTTATTAGCATCTCTAGAAACACTGTTAATTTTCTTCTTTGCTGACTTGTATGCCTTATTGACATCTTTAGAAACGCTGTTGTATTTCTTCTTAGCCGATGAAATGTATGGTCTAGCGTCATTACTCAGCTTCTGACCAGCTCTACTAAGCTTATACTCTGCTTTTGATTTAACTGAGTTTGCCTTGTTACGAACTTCTGCAGAAGTAACCGCACGGTCTCTAGCAGTTGACGTAGCTTTTCTGGCTGTCTTGTAAGCACCAGTCTTCTTAACATCTCTAGCAAGTTTCTGTCCAGCTCGGGTAATCTTATACTCGGCTTTAGAAACTACTGATCTTGCTTTTGCTCTTGCGGCATTTGCTGTAGGTGACTTGGCTGCCTTACTTACAAGATATTTTGTAGCTGCCATTTTGGCTACAGCATCCCTAGTAGCTACTTTTGTAGCAAACTTAGCAGCTTTCTTGACTTTCGTCGATGGGGCATTCTGCTTTTTGACGTTAGCTGCAATTTGCTTCATCTGCCTATCCTGTTTCTTCTTAAGCATATCAGCATTTTTCTTAGCTACGGTATGTTCATTCATTGCTCTTACACGTTTTTGAAAATCCTTTTCATGCTGAGCCTTCTGTGCCTGGATTGCATCAGTAGGTCCCTTGTAAAGGTTAGCTTTCTTACGTCGTTCCATTTCTACATGCTTTTTCTGCTGAACAGGTCCCTGCTTTACCCAAGAAGTAGGTGTGCCAGTTTCACTAACCTGCTTATCTTTAAAAGCATAATGCTTCTGAGCCTTCTGTGCACGCATTGCAGATGTCGGACCTTTATATGGCGCAGATGATTTTTTTACATCTTCTGGATAAACGTACTTACCATTTTTGATGTACAAGTATTTGTGCTTCTTCCAGCTATGCTTGAGAACAGTGTTACCATCCTCGTCTGTGGCTTTATAATATACGGAATCGCTCATATTACCATCCTTTCTGTTTCTTTCTAAGTTTTTGAACGTATTGCTTTCCACGTATGGAAGCTAACTCAGTATCCACTGTTTTCTTCTTTTCTGCAGTTTTTATTGTTCGCCGTTTGATAGATTCGGCTTTCTTGGTATACTTAGCTGCTTTCTTTCCATAACGATTTGCTTTCTTTCTAGCTTGTTCAGCTTTTTGAAGATTACCAGTGTATCCTATATCCGTAAGAGCATGATCACGCTTAATACGTTTTGCCTCTTCTTTTTCTTTGAACTTAACTCGTTTGGCCATAGCTTCCGAAGCTTTTCGTTCATAATTCGAGATACGAGATTTTGTCTTCGCAGAGTTTTGTTTCTTCATTTGAGAGGCAAGCCGATCGGATTTTGATTCGAGGTATGACGCTCTTCTTCCGGAATGCTGGTACGGTTCTTTTCCTGATCCATACTTATAACGACCAGATCTTCTTGGCAAACCGTAATGCTCAAGATGGTCTCCATCTAAGTCTGAATGAACTAGTGATATTGTTCCATCCTCATTCTTTACTTTTACGTACATAGCCATTACTCCTATTCAAATGCGTCTTTGTTTACTTTATAAGCAACAAATGCATCCATCAATGCTGATACATTATCGATTTTGTCTTCGTAACGTTTCTTGTACAGCTTTCTGTTTCCGTTTGTATCTTCCAATGTTATACAATGACCCATACAGAAACTCATCAAAGATTCGTCGAATATCAACATTCTCATTTCTGATAGTTTCTTAATTTCTCCGAGAGGAACTGTTTCAGTTCTAACACCCTGCGGAACTTTCTCAATACCAAATGATCCATTCTCCTGAGCCCATCTTTCAATAAACTCTTTGGCGTTATACGGATCGTATCCTAACGAGCAAACATCGTATTGTGAATCTATTATGAATTTGTCTAGATCTTCATATACGTCTTGCACATTAATGATACTTCCTTCCATAACAATAAGAGTACCTTCATCGATAAACTCTTGGTACTTTTGTCTCATTGCTAAGTTCAACTTACTAAGTGTAAGTGTAGTTATGTAACTTCTAACTTTAACGCCAAACATTCCATTTCGCAATGGGAATAAGAATGTAAATGCACAGAAGTCATCACCTTGGGAAAGGTCTGCTCCCATCGAACACTGCATTTTCCAAAAGCTTCTACGATGATGCGGAAGTGTTTCTTCATAGGAGAAGAAATATGTATATCCCTCCATAGGAATTCCGAAACGTTTTGCCAAGATGTCATTTCTTGTGGCAGGTGCTTTCTCAGCTCGTTCAACATCTAGCTGAATTGTCTCATAGCTTACTGTAATCGGCAAGTTAGGATTAGCCTTAGGCCACATGTCTGGGTCTCCGACTTCCTCTACGCTATCAAGCCTGTAATACCAAATGCTAGTATGCCAGTTCTGGTATTCACCTTTGAGAATGTCCATCAGTTCCATTTTGATGGCATCTCCACATCCATTACGGACGGTACCTTCCGAACTTACTGCTAATATTATATATCCATCTATTTTGGCTGCACCCTGCTCGATTGCACCAATTGGATCTTCCCTTAATTCACCAGAAAGCCATTCATCGACTGTGGCTACTTTTACTCGTAATCCCTGAAGTTTGTTAATGCTCAGTGGTTTAATCTCGAGTATCGATTCAGTAAGAAAGTTCTGTATACCTTTTTTGGTAGTTGCAAGCTTTACACGGTTCGCTTTGGAACCTGTAGTGTTCTGTATAGAACCTTCAGTTAGAAACTGGAACATTGGCCCTCTAGCTCTGGCTATAGCAGTGCTAATTGCACTTGTAACCTCTTCAGCCTGCTTCATTGTCGGAGCCACTGTAATCTGATGTGTCGTTGATGTATCGACAGTCAGGAAATACGCTTGCACTAAACTTTCGTATAATGATTTTGCATTACTTCGAGAAATAATAAGATACTGTTTATTGACTAGGCGCTTTTTGATGGATTTTCTTACAAAGTGTCCTCCTCGACCAGAAGGGCTTGGCTCATATACAGACTTCTCGATATAATAGAACCAACCGAATAATTGCTCTCCCCAAAGTTTAAAGGTATCAAGCAGTTTCAAATCTGATCCATCTGTCAATACCATTTCGGTTTCACAGAAAGCAATCCATCCTTCTACGGCATTGTCATCATAGTATACACCTGGGTTAGCTATTAGCCAATCAATACGGTTCATCTCCATAGAGATCTCCCTGTTGACAGGAATCTCGCCATCCAGAACTTTATCTCGGAACTCCCCGTAGTACCTAGGCGTTGCCGTATTGCTTAGCATTTTACATCACCTACTTCTTTTTCTTTGCATTCTTTGTTTCAGCTTTGACAGCTTCGTTAATCATCTTCTGAGCGGCAGCATTGAGTTTAGCTTTGATATAAACTTTTCCTTGCTCCTTCACAACTTCTGTAACTGCAGGAACAATGATGTCCTTCATAGCTTTGTCAACCAACTTCTTTGGCAACGGCTGTTTTTGTGGATGATTTTTAAGATATGTAGCTTCCATACTATCTCTAGTATTTATTCGTCTGAGCTCTTCATCGGATAAAGTTTTTACATATGCTTTTTCATTTCTGTATTTGTTTTTTTGTTTCTTTTTCTCAAGCTGGACTGCTTTTGTTCTTTCTCTTCGTTTATCATTTTGTTTTTCAGCCCCACTCTTTTTAGAAAAGCTTTTTATAAACTTCTCACCAGCTTTAGCCGATGATCCAAGACTTTGATACGGATCTTTCCCAGATCCCCATTTATATCTTCCGGATCGTCTTGGCAATCCGTAGTGTTCCAGATGGTCGTTTAAGAGTTCTTGATTATCGACTAAGAAATCTCGAACGTCATCCGCTGAGTAATTAGTCATCGTCGCTCTTTCCTTTCTCGTCATCTTCTGAAATAGGATAGTAAAGCATGTACAATCTCCATTCCATTTCCTTAAGTTGCTCTTTCAAACTGTCCATTAACGAACCACTTGTCGGCGGATCAAATAACAGACGAGTTTTAATGTACACGTAATCTTTTATCAAACTTAACTTTTGGGTATCCTCTTCAAATTCACTCCAGACATTATCTACCCCTGTAATTCTGTATCCTTCTTTTGGTCCAACTCCCAAATGAGTAAGGGTTGCAAATGCTGAATTGATATGAATCGTTAAATCCAAGTCAAACTGCTCGAAGTCGTCAGGACATCCAACAAGCTGCTTGATAGTTTTAAGAATGCTCTGTTCCATTGAATTCCTCCTCAATGTTTCCAAGGGCATGTGTCGTTTGGTCTCCTTATAACAGGCCCACTACGAATATTTGTATCGTGTCCGTAGTGTATGGCATTATGCGTTTGATGGGTTGTTGTCACAACGTTGTTCATGTCGAATATCATTGGGTCTCGGTTGAGAACCATCTCTTTGGTAATTGGATTTATGTGATGTATCAACGGTCGGTTCTCTATCTCGTATCCTTCAACACCTAAATCACAACCGCCATCTCTGACAATTACTCTATGCCGAAACTCTCTCCATTCGCTCGATGAATATAATGCCTGATTAACCCATCGATCATAGCCGAATGTCTCGTACCCAACTGAACCTGACAGCATTAGGTATTGCAGTCGTTCTTCAAACGTAAGATACTTGATCATTTCCATATATGATCGTGACATAAGACTTGATCTACTCATCTTCGAGACCCTGGTATCTACGCATTGCTTCAATTGCTGCAGCATATCTCTCTTCGCTCTTAGCAGAAGCTTCCAACGAATCGATTTTGGCTCGTGTCTGTTTTGTTTCCTCTCTGATCTTATCCTGTTCCAGTTGTTCTCTTGAAGATCCGAGTTTTAAGAAATGCGTAATAACCTGTGATGAGGCTGTACCTTCGCGTAACTGCTTTTCAGCAGCATCAAGCGAAAGATTGATCAGGTATTGTTCCCTGTCTTCAGGAGTCATAGGAACCCTTGAGTGCTTCTTTCCAGAAGTAGCTGTCGCCGCTCTTCTTCCCATATACTTTCGTCTCCTTTCTAATATCTTTTGCCAAGATGCCGAACACTTTACGTACTCTCTATAAGAGATCTAGGCGTGTTTTAATAACCCTGAAAGGAGTTTCGACTAAAGAGGGTACTTCTATGTGCGACAAAAGAAGACCTAGATCCCTTATAGAAAGAACATAAAGCCGTGCATCTAGAATCCATTTTGACAGGATTTTAACCCCCGGAGAATTTTCAAGGAGGCGTGCGATGCGGGAGGGGGTGTGTTTTTGGCGGACCCCCCTCCTATATGGGAGGGGGAAAAGTGCCATGCATACAGACGAAAACCGCGCCGCAAGGCCGAAAGTGTACAGACTTGC
>ERZ860322.138-NODE-138-length-57411-cov-4.545174_pt1 | contig 57411 bp, 79 predicted proteins | sample MGYA00509979_ERZ860322 | MGnify/ENA primary metagenome ERZ860322 (study PRJEB30046, sample SAMN00715217) | human gut metagenome | study: EMG produced TPA metagenomics assembly of the A metagenome-wide association study of gut microbiota in type 2...
CTTCATACTCAAGTACATCGCCGAAAAGTGCCGGAGTTGTTGTAATCTCCTTAACACCTGTGACAAATACCTGAGAGATTGTTTTCATCATTGACCATCCATGATCAATGCCGATTACTTCTAACTTGTTATTCATGTTCCTGTCTCTCCTTCCCTTCCGTAATATTTGCTTCCATATCCTGCTCATCTGTATCTTTTCTCCCTTCCTCTTCCATAAGCTGCTCAATAAACCTCTCTGTTCTGGACGACATTGCAACTAATGAATATAGAAAAACCAGGATGATACTTATTCCGACCAACACTACAATCCAACATAGCTTCATGTAAATACGCCTCCTTCCGTAGATTCTTCTAAGAGACACTTACAATTTGCCTGACATTTTCGTGCCAGTCTTTGGAAATAAACACATTTCAAACATTCGTGCTCTGCCATAAATAATGCTTTCTCATTTCTGGCTACAATCTTTCGGTAACGCTTTTTCAAATAAGAAACATCATATAAATCCTGCTTGATTTCATTCATGGCATTTTGCTTCATTATCGCTGTGTTCAGTGAATTAATGTAGCTGACGAACTTTTCCTCAGTGCTTATATCCACACCTTTAAAAGTTAATTTCATTCACTACTTACCTGCTTTCTACACGGCTCATGCCATGTAGGTGTGCTTTTTTCCCATTTGCCTGCACACATAGGAATTACAGATAAGCCGCATCTGCGTTTACGACGCATTAAGTTAAATTAAATAATGCTATCCTCTCTACCGCCTTTTCGAGAGCCAGGAAGTTCCCTTTGAACACCTTCATAGTTTATTATCCTTCCGCAACAGTATTGACTACCCTTACTCGCTCCACTTTCATTTCTCAATCCTTCAGCACTCTTCGCAAGTATATTTGATTTCCATCAGGTATCTGAACCGGAATTATCACTATATCTGTAATTGTTATTCAATTGTATGAGCTGCTTTGCAACTCGCAGGATTATGATATAGCAAAATTTTGAATCCTTGAACTTCGCCAAAAGAAGTATTTTCAACATATCTATTCTTTTTATGTTAGTCCTCATTTGTGGTCTGTTCGCATTTTTATTATATAGTCCACATTTGTGGTTGTCAATATATTTTCAAAATAATGTACCACTTTTGTGAACTCTGTGTTAAAATATTCATATCAATTTGTTTGAGGTGATTATTAATGGATAATAGACATTCAATTGGAAGTAAAATTCAAAAATATAGAAAATTAAAAGATATGACACAGGACGAATTATCAAAACAGTCCGGTATTTATTTATCTACCATAAAGAAATATGAAAGCGGTGAACGCAATCCAAAACCAGATCAACTTCAAAAAATAGCTGAAGCTCTTGGCATTAGCGTAACTGTATTTCTTGATTACGATATTAATACCGTTAGTGATGTTCTTTCTTTGGTTATGAAGCTTAATGAACAATCTTCATTGAAAATATCTGCTGATAAGGATAAAGATGGCAACTACATCCCCAGCAGCATACACATGACATTTGAAGATTCACAAATAAATGAAGCTATTTGTTCTTATCTAAATTGTAAACAACAGATGGATTTAATTTCCTATGAGGATAATGATAAAGCTGTGATTGAACAGCAAAAAGAATTTTATGATGATAAGATTAACAGATTGCTTTTATTTAATGAACGTATTAAAAAAATCCGCTAAATTGCGGATTTTTCTTTGCTAGGACTCTTTTATAATACTTCTCTTTACATATCCTGAGTAGTTTATCCACTACTCAAATAGCTTTGGTAAATCGTTGGTAAAATCTACTGTAACATCCCCAAAACACTGTAAACTCAAGTATTTTTAATCAAGGTTAGTATATTGCCGTGGCAGATGAAAAGTACTTTTATCATGTATCTAAAACCTCTCTAAATGCTTGATTTTACTGTATTTTCGGCACTTACAACAATTCTGCAATATTTCTATGATAGTATTTTTGTTCACATTTTTAGCATATTTTGGAATAACTTTGCATAACTTTTCCTTCGTTTGGGCTAAATACTGGGCTATTTTCAAACCTTTTAGCCCACAACCTTTTTCATCTCTTCTAAGGCATCCTCAAACTGTAAATGAGTATATGTATTAAGGGTAACTCCTATATCTGAATGTCCCATAATATATTGTAATGTCTTTGGATTCATACCAGATTTTGCCATATTAGAGCAGAAGGTGTGTCTGCAAACATGAGGTGTAATGCAAGGCATTTGTACTTTGTAAATACTGTTATACTTCTCACGGATATGTTGGAAATACTTTTCCCAATGTAAAGCAACCATAGGCATATCATTCTTGTCTAAGAATAAAAAGCCACTATAACCATCTATCATAGGCTCAATCTTTGGATGCTTTCTATTCTGAATAATCCTACGAAAACAATCTGCAACATCTTCTTTCATAGGAACATATCTCTCACCCTTTTCAGTCTTAGGTGTTAATATCTCATATTCCATATTGCGCGTTCTTTGTAATTGATGATTAATCTTGATTCTCTGCTTGTCAAATTCAATATCTTTTACTGTTAATCCGACAAATTCAGAGACACGCAATCCAGTATTAAATAAGATATAAATTCCATCATAGTATTTACAGAAATGTTTATCCTCTTTAATAAACCTCAAAAATTCTCTCTGCTGTTTTCTTGTGATAGCTTCTCTCGTCACACTATCATTCACAACTACTGTTGCAAGCTGGAACTCAAACGGATTCTTTCTTATCAAATCATCATCAACTGCCATTTGAAAAGCAGGTCTTACAACACCTCTGATAGAATGAATACTGCTATATCCTCTGCCATCATCCTGTAATTTTATCAACCATGCTTTGGCATCTGACAATTTAATTGTATCAATTCGTTTTGCCCCAAATTTTTCTTTCTTGATTACATTGATAACAAAGTTATAATTCGCCTGTGTATTATGTTTTACACCTCGTTTTTGACTAATATATCTCTGTACCAATTCTAATACCGTCATATCTCCACCATTAGTAGAAACTGCATCACATAATGCTTTCTCAATAACCTTCTCTTTTTCTCTAAGAGAAATATCTTTTCGTTTCCCCTTTGGGTATGGATCAGATTCTGTCAATCTCCAACTATATACCGACTTCCTCTTTCCAAATGAATCATTATATTTATAACGGTATCTTCCATCTTTATCCTGGCTCTCCCCAGTCGCTAACTTACGACCTTTGTTGTCTCTTCTAATTTCTGACAATCCGTATCTCTCCTTTCATACAGAAGAGCCTCGGTATGATACTTTTTAATATACCATAACCAAGACTCAAAATCTATTAAAAACCTATATAATCAGCACTAAATGGCTGTCAATTTCTCATCTACAAACTTTTCAAATAACTGTCGTTTTATGCGTGGTCTTGTACCATTCCACAGAATAAAGTTGTCGTTTTCGTGTTCATCAACAATCTTTCTAATTTTTTTATCACTAAATCCAAAATATTCTGCTGCTTCTTGAACAGATAATGTGTACTTCTTCCAAATCGGTATTACACAACTTGTTCTTTCCTCTTGCTCTGTCATTTCTATAAAAATCACACTCCTTTACGCTAATATGTGTTATAATAAATTAAAAATGTTTAAGGGGATTCGTATTATGAATAATAAAGAAAAAGTAATCCAACTACTTATAAATGAATTTAATAACAGCAATTCCAACCCAATAAAGATAGACAGAAATGATATAGGTGTTTTGCAAATTCCAGAAAAAGAAATCATCAAAATACTTAACACTTTACATGAAGATGGTCTGATTATTGCCAAGCCAAAGTCACCACATAAAGATTTTAGTTTATATTGGGAAATCACTATAAGAACTGAATGTTTGGAATATTTCAACAACAAAAAACGTGCCAAAACTACCAATAGAAGAGATTGGATTAGAACTTATGTACCTATTACATTATCTATTGCTTCGATTATTATATCAATAATTGCCTTAATAATCGCTGCATAGCGATTATCTCATGGTATGTATCTGCCCTAATGCAAGAATACCTCTTGCAAATTTACAGGCTTCTTCATATCCTAAATCATAAACAAATGCTTTTGATACATCTAATGCTGCACACTCAATTTTGTATTCTTCTTCATCTGTTGTTGGTTTATTTTTTAATAGATTTTCATAGTCTGATAAAGTTTTTATTATTTCGTTAAATACCATATAATTCATACCTCCATTTTTATAAAAAGCAAAAGTCATTTCAACCTCTGCCATCAATTTTACTCTTAATCAGCTATTGTTTATCTGTATATTATCTGTTATCTATCTGTACTATCTCATTACTCACGATAACGATTTTTTCAAAAAATTTATTCACATAAAAGTACCTACTACCCCTATGGAAAACAAATAAAAAATAAGGATTTCTTTTTTGAGTTTTTCCGTGTCAATAGTCCCGACTTTTATGTACCGATAGAGTATCTACTACCTCTTTGCTACATTTTAATCCTATATTTTCTGCATACAAATAAGGACTAGGTTTTTTCTCCTAGTCCTCATATATATGCAAAAGCCTTATTTATTCGGTCTTTTCGCCCTTTTCTACTGTAAATTCAGTCTTTGGTTTTCTTCCCTTATTACTCTTTTTAGGTTGCTTCGATACATCATACGATAAACCTTTATCGTCATTATGGAACTCTTTTACAATAGCTTTTGCCACATCCTTACTGTCCAACTTCTGCATAATAGGAATAATATCAACCAGCTTATTTACTGCCTCATAATCAATATCTCCCCTATCAGCAAAGGTATTTACAGCATTTGTAAGAGCCTGTAAAAGTTCATTCGTGTAGTCTGGCTTAACAACAAACTCTCTAACTACCTGTAATAAATCCTCAATCTCATCCTTTAAATCATTGTAATGCAACTTTCTATATTCGATAGCTTCATTACAAGCATCGTCAAGTTCTGCTCTCTCATCAACAGATACATTCTCACGAATAACATTAAGAACATTTTCCTTGTTATCCTTAATGAATTTATCCACCTTATCAAGACTAAATTCTTCTCCATTTTCAAATAGAACAATATTGGTATAGTATGTAATAAGGCAGTATTCAAACATCGGCTGTCTCAATACGGCAGCATATCCAACTTCTTTAGACACAACTGTTCCTGCCACTTCAACCACAAAACTCATTTTCTGACTAAGTGATAATCCCTTTTCCAATACATATTCAACCTTTTTACCATCAAAATCATTATAATAATACTTCTTGCCTGCCATTATCTTACCTCCATAGCTTTCTTAATCAATTCAGACATTCTTGTGTCTGCCATCTCTTTTCTTGATGATGTATGCTTTTCTTCATATTTTGCTCTGCTGATTGCATCCTCTTCATTCTTGATTTCAGCAATTCTATCATTCGCATAAAATACAAAGCATTTTTTCTTATACTGATCCACGCAAGTTCTTTTAAGCATATGTCCATATCCTTCACTTACAATACGTTTCACAACTTTAAGATTTCTTGTAACGATACTCTGTGGCTTTTCTTCTGTATTGAGAATATCTTTGTCAAATGTTTCCCAACAATCATCGATACTTCTGTCACTCTTTAGATTATGTTGTGCCACAAACCTACCCACGATGTCTGCTACCTTATCAGTATTCTTGAAACAATACTTCGGATATGGTGAACTCTTCACACTTACTAGACTTTTCAACTGTCCTTTATCCACCAATTTTTTAAATAATGTAGCTGATTCAAATTCAATTCTTTCTGCATTTGCCATTTTGCTATTCCTCCTTAAAATTATCGTGTGCATAACCGCACATTTTCTCGGCTTTATTAAGAAAATTTAATTTGAAAAAACATAAAAAGTTTATTCAAAAAATCTATGCTCAAATGATTTAAACACACATTTCATCAATAAACACAAACAGACACTATCAGTTATCTATCTGGTAACTGAATAGTGCCTATCTGTTATCACCACATTTTTTATTTTTTCCACAATTATTTTTTATATATTAAGATATGCTTCAAACACCGCTTGTTTGTTTACCAGACATTTCAGCGAACACATCTTATATTTAGACTTATATTTCAAACATATATAAGTAGTATTTTTCATTATTGATTATTAAAATCTTTTATATGCAAGCCCAGTCTTTAAACTAAGCCTTTAGTACGGACTGTATCTCAAAGCAAAAATATAATTACGCCTATATTCTGCTCCACCTTGTCAGTGCTCTGAGGGTATTTCCATCTATATAATTCTGCATATCAAATAGACATATTTTTATCGTATAAACGACTTAGGAACTCCCCTGCTTTCAGCTATTTATTAATAGCCTACCTATAGACCAACACTTATCAAACCACTAAGGCAAATCTAGGACTTTTGTTTAAACCTTTTGTGGACTGTGTACTTAGGCTCTCACCATGTACCAAACAATACGTTTTTTCTGAACTTTCTTCACACATTACGTCTATGATTTCTCATTCCGTTTTGGTGTATTGTTTATCGTGTTTTCCCAGCATATTCGGTGTTTATAATTTATTTCAATTAAAGGTTTCCGCATTATATCAAAACAAAATATAATGTCGCTCCCATCAGTTAATTATCTGGCATTATTAGATAATCTTTGAAGGGTGGGTCAAACAAAAACTATTGGAGAGTTTTTACTATTATGAGACATAACATCTACCAAAACCCGATTTATTCTTACTATTATTGAATATTTGTTTTTCCGCTTCTCCAACTTGCAAAAAGCCGTCTTTGACCTGCATAGTTCCATTCAAAGCACTCTGGAAAAATGCGTTCATAGCTGATTGCGTCTGTGTAAATGCGTTCTTCTTTCCGCTAAAGAAGTTGAAAATATCTATTCCTTTTGTAACTGTCTTATATGTCATAAACATTTTAATTAAAGATGCCATGCCATCATTACCAGTTACGCTTTTCAAAACAGATGCTAAAGTTTTGAGTGCTTCGGTAAATATACCGATAGTATCAGATACTAAATCATCTTGTTTTACTATATCTGTTAATACACCTAAGAAGTCTGTACCAGCAGATATTAAATCCTTAATCCAATCAGAGCTTATCACCTCTTTACTTAACATCTGGAACTGATTATTAAACTCATTTTTCATTCCCTCGATGCTCTGGCGATAAATCTCATTTTCGTTTGTTGCACTACCTAAGCTGTCCTTAGATTGCTCTATTGCTTTATCTACCGCTGACATTTCATCAACAATAGCATTAAATACTGTTATTTGTCGTTTACCAGCCGCAAGTTCACCAAAATACTGTCTTTGTTCACTTGTTAATTCAGGGTAAACCTTTGCATAGTCAGAAAGAATATCATATGTAGAACGCAAATCACCATTCGCATCCTCAATATTTACTCCAATCGAACCAAAGGCTTTTCCTAATTCTGCCGATAATCCGTCAATTTCTTCTCCGTCCTCATCTATTGCTCTCAACCTTTGTGAGATAGTAATAAGACCAGTCGAAACTTTTTCCATATTTCTAAGCTGTGTAAAACCACCTGTCAACAAACCGATAGTCTGATCAATACTGTTACCAGCTTGATTCATAGTACCAGAAACACGTTCCAAGCCATCTGCAAGATTATCAAATCCAACAGGACTTTGGTTTGATACACTATTCATTTTGTCAACAATAGACATTACACTTGATTCATCAACATTAAAGCCATTTAATACTGAAATAAGTGTACTTGCAGCATCAGAAGTCTGTGTAATTCCATCAGCAACATTTGTCATTACAAGTGCTGCATCACCCATTTCCAAACTGCTATCAAGATCATAACCAGCCCTCTTAAATTCAGTAGCCGCTTCAATCATATCTGAACCAGTTCTACCTATTTTGTCTGCTGCTTCATATGCTTTATCAGAAAACATTAATAAATTGTCATATGATAAATCAGCAACCTTATTGAACTCCGTCAAATTCTTATCAAGTTCACATACCGCATTTGTCATAGCCTTAATAGCCTGTATCGTCTCTTGAATAATCTTATATGCTAACTGATACTTAACCATATTAGTAAGAGCATCTTTTAAGCCATTTTTCAGATTACCAAAGAATCCAGTAGATACACTATCTGTAGCTTTAACTTGTGCTTGTATTCCTCTAAGCTGTTGCTGTAACCTTGTTAAATCCGTTTTATTACTACAGTTCTGTAAATCAGCAACTATCTGTTTCAACTCTGAATCATACTGTACGGCGGCTTCTCTATTCTGTCCCATCCATGAAATAATTCTATTAGTAAGAGTAGATGCACCCTGCATAGTTGCCATATCAGCATTAAGATTCTTCTGTTCCTGTGAAGTAACTTGATACTCCTTCTGTAAACTCTTTAAAGAAGCTACCATCTCATTGTATTTTGCAATCTTTTCCTGTGGATCACTAATACTATTGATAGATTCCATTGAAGCCTTTAACTCTTCAATCTGAGTTTTTACATTATCAGGCATTTTAATAGAATTGAATTTTGCTTCAATTAAAGCAATTTCCTGTGGCATAGTTGCTAAAGTATTCTTCATAGCCTCTAATGAACTTGCATGAGTACCCTTTGCAATTTCTGCATTGAAAGTCTGATATTCAGTTCTTGCCAAACGCAAATAACTTTCTAACTGTTTAATATCATCTAAAGTGGATGCATTGATAGATAAATCATTGAATGATTTCTGATTATCAGAATTTAAAGAAACACCAGCCTTTTCAGCTTGTGTATTAAGAAGTTTCATCTGTGCAATCAATTCCTGTTTCTTACGGATTACTTGATTGTCAGATTCCATCTGTCTTTGATTAGCTTTTACTGTAGCTTCAATGTTCTGTGATAATGATTTCTGACCTTCAGACCATTTTACAATGCTATGTTCTACACCATTAGCATCATACCACTTACCTACAGACTGTAATTTTAATGTGGCATTTGTTACCTCATTAAGTTCATTACGATAAGTAAGTAATGCTTTTGTAGCCTGTCCATTATCATCTACATTGATTTTATATTTTACTAACTGACCTTTATTATTGGTGATGTCAGCAACGATTTTATTGATTTCAGCCTTAACCGCATTAGCATCTGACAAATCAAATTGAAAAGGTACTTTTACACCTGTTGCATTGATACCAGATTTTAACTGCTGATTTATAGCTTGCTGTTGCTGTTTGATAGCGGAAGTGTCTATATTGACATTTCCAATATTGATTTTAAGATTCTTAGAAATGCTATTCAACTGCTGTTGAATTAGATTTTGAGATTTTGTTGTATCTAAGCTACCAGTAACACGAACAGTATTGCTATCAGATAAACTCTTTGCTATCTGTTTTAACTGCTTACTCATTCGATTCTGTGTAGCTGTTATATCCAATCCTAATGTAAATAGGTTGTTTGCCATTTTATAAGCCTCCTTTAGTAATTGATGATTATATCAATACCAAAGTCATTTTCTTTGTTAAAACGGTAAACGGCATTTTCCAGGAAGTGACCTCCTTCCCTATAGCCAAAATTTTCTATATCTTTATGCCATCCATGTGACACTTGATACCCGTTATTCATCAGTAGGATTGAGTTGATTTTACTATCATCCCATAACGATTTATGAAATGCAGTATCATCATAGTTGATTTTAATTTGAAGTTTATTACCAGAAGTGCTTACTCTTACTATATCCTCTGCATATATGGAATTTCGCATATCGTAAGTTCTTTGATATATCATAGGTGAGTATAAACTATACCATCTGTCGATTTCCTCCTGCAAAATCGTCAAGAATCGCTTTGCTTCATACTTCATCTGCTTCTCTAAAGTTCTTCCATTCGGCAATGTCAACTTTCTTATATCAATATCCAGATTATTACTCATCCTTTACTCACTCCTTTCCGTGAAATTTTAACAAATACAGGTATTGATATTTAGCAATTTTGTACATTGCTTTCTTAATTGATTTTGTGATATAGTTAAAAAGGTTTATTATATCATTTTGTCAATTAAGTTCTGTATATTGAGACTTACCATTGCAAAAATCTTCAATTATTTTTATCTGGTTCGTGTTTAAGTCATAATCCCCAGACAGCCATTGCGACAATTGACTTGGATAAATCCCAACTAAAGAAGCCAGATACTTTTTCTTTATGCCATAGCGTTTCAGATACTCTTTGGCTCTTAATTGTAAATCCATATCAAAAGTCTCCTTTCTTTAATGATAATTCCATGAGATCAGAAACTAAAGTACCGATAATTCGGCTATTATGAAATAAATTTCAAAAATCTTTAATTCTTCTCCCTGTATGATTTTTGTAAAAATAAAATTAGAGTACCAAAAATCCCCTTATTTTCTAGGCTTTTTTGATACTCTGTTTCTTTTTCAAAAATATTAAATTGCTTTTTTATCTGCTATAGTAGCAGACTTATTTTTATCATTGTTTCTATCAACACATATTTTATGATACTTATCCTTACACTTATTACTACAGGTCTTTTTATTTCTATCCTTTATAAAATGTTTACCGCACACAACACATTCTGATAATTCCTTATCATCATTATATGCTTGTAAATATATCATCGGATTATAAATATCTTGGACTGTAAATAATATCTCACTATTATCTTCTTCCTCAATATCAAGTTTTATGCTGATTTTATTTTCATCAGTTTCAATCTGAATACCGCTATCCATAAACCTTGTAAAACTTCCTGCATAAGATTTAGCACCGACCATTTCCATAATCTTATTCATATTATAGAATATGTCTACTTTCTTCTTTTTACCATTCGGCTTAATAATTGTCTTGTGCTTTTTTCTTGTGATATAAAATGAACCATCTTCTTTTAATCGTCCAGACTGTTTAGCATACTTATAATGACATAATAAAGCAAATAGTAACCCAACATCATTCTGATAATATGAACCGTTTTTCTTTGTCTGAAGGACTGCTCCCATATAATTCATATCAGTTTGTGTTATATCAACGCTCTTTCGCTCCATCCTATCAGTAATCATCTGATCTAATTCATCATTACCTCTAACCGCTTTCTTATAACACATTCTTGGTCTTTCCTTTAGTGTTATACCAGTTTTCTGATTTCGATTGAGATTGTCTACAATCACATTACCAAAACACTTCCACAAAATATCCTTACTTGTAGTATAAAAATCACCCTTGTTATATTCCATATCAATTATGTAATTGACTGCAAGATTAACATTGAATATACCCTTTTTATCCGTGAAAATATCTTTAATCTCTTTGATACAGTAATAATGGAATACATCATACTTAGCTGTTATCTCTTTGGTGTCTGTGTTTTTCCTGTCTATTTCCTTTTTAATATCTTGACATAGTTTCTGTTTTGCTTTCTTCCTGCTGTTCAAAACATTGTATGCTTTCATATATCTTTCATCTGACCTGTCAACTTCAAATAATGGCTTGCTATTCTTCCCGACAGAATTATTCATCAACTGCCTGTAATCAAATTCTTCATCAGTTCCAATTTCATATTTATAATGCTTGCTACCGGCTGTTTTATCAATGTATTGTGCAATTCTATCCATTGGACTATCTGTGTATTCAGCAAGATTCGATTTCTTACCTTTGGCATATTTGAAAAACTGCGGATATTTAATCTTCTGTGGCTTGAATTTTTCTCTTATGTCCTCTGGTGGAACTAAATCTTTATACAACTTCTGATATTCGCCTATGTCAAGATTCTTACCAGTCTTAGGAAAATCTATTGCATAATTTGATAATGCACATATGACATTTATCATATCATCATACATAAGCGGATTATCTGCTAACTCAGGAACATTCCATAACTTTGTAATGGCATTACTTGATTCACCTATAATATTATTGCTAAAACCTTTAACCAATGTATCATAAATTGCCTCATTCGTTATCTGCTGTGGGTCTGCTTTCTGCATATCATAATATAATGGTTCTTGTGGTAATGATTCTGCTGCTTTCAACAATGCTTTGTCGGGGCATACTAAAATCTCATCACCATCCCAGTCACATTGTAATGACTTGGAAATTAAATCATGGCAGCTTACAACTGTGTCACTCTCCATATATCCAAACCATTTATTACATTCGTCAGAAGATATTAACTTTCGTCTTGGATATTCATATCTTGATAAGTGTGGACTTCTAAGGCATAACACCTCTTCCACATCTTCACACCCAGAATAATATTTGTTATACACATAATTCTCTGGAACTAAGCCTTGTGGATTAGTGTTACCCATAAACAGATATTCACAAAAAGCATACATATCTGGTGCAACATAACTGTAATAACCTCTCATTGGAAGTTTGCCGCCCATATATGCCCTTTTCTTTGCTTTGAATAGACTTTGTACCTTATTCATAATATGCTTGTCGTGAATAAGGGGAGGGTAAATATCTAATGCCTTTGCAATATAATAATTGGCTCTCTCAACATTGGTATCTACTGTCTGTGATTTCTGCTCCTTAATCTCTTCGTCTGTATCATCATCTGTCACTTCATCAAGTGTTAATCCTAGTTGTGACTTCATATAATCAAAATCTGTTTTCAGCTTTGTTAAATCTTCAATGGCTGGCTTACATAATTCTGTAATATTGGTATTATATGGAAGTGTCTGTAAGAACTGATAAGAGAATGTAACCTCTTCTTTCGGAGGATTAGCATAAGAATTTATAGATAATTCCAGATTGTTTTCCTTGAATTTTTTCTTGTATTCTTCCCAAGAATTATATTGTTTCCACATCTTCAACTGACTTGTTGTAATGATATATCTTATATCTTCCTCTTCTACATCATGCGGAGTTCCCCACGGATCAACCAAAATACTATTATGAGATACTTCATGCGTAAACAATCTAAAATCAAATGGGAACATAGCACCTTTTATATAACCGCCTCTTATCTGACAGCTTGAAGGCAATTCGCCCGGAATAAACATGCCAGCACCATCCGTATGCTCAATAGAAATCCTCTTTGTCTGATATTCTTTCGGTGTATCATTTACATAGCATTGTCCGTTATCATCTCTCCTAATATCAATATACTTAACCTTGTCTGTAACAACAGTTTCAAGACCTTCTACAACAATACATCTGTCAATATCTATTACTGTTTGAGGTTTTACACTTGATGATAAAGATAACGCATTATATGACAAATACTTTCCTACATTCATACCACCATTAGCATTGATACTTTCAGTAGTCAATCCGACCATCAAAAAACCTTTGTGCTTTTCAAAAAAATCTTTCCTCATAAGTGTAACAGTAACATTTCTGACCTGTCCTGTTGTGGCAGTAAATAACATATATTCTTTACCACCGATTTTGATTCCATCTCTTAGAATCTGCCACAAGATTTCATTATGGTTGATATGGTTGATTACCATATAAATTATTTCATCTAATAACTGATAATCGCACTTTTCACACTCTCTATCCGCTAATGCAAGTCTGACAATATCATTCTCAAATATTGCAATCTCATTTCTTTCATTCAAGTATTTATCTGGTACTTCTCTGACATATTTATTATTGTGAATGGCTTCTAATAAATCTGCATTGGTTTTTTTCTTGTCATTGTAAATCTTATTCTCATTATCTGTTAATGTTTTGAATGTATTTAATTTATATATCCTTACTCTTCCTGCTTTAACGTGTCCTATAATACTCTACCACCTTTCGTAAAAATGTCTTTCTATATATAATATTCTCCGTTCTGTTTCTGATTTTTGTGTAAAAAAATACCAACCATCGAATATTGACGGTTGGTAAAATGATATTCATTTTATAAATATACTGTAAATTGAAGCAATACTTCCTACAAAACCAATTATACCTATAATTATGTTAAACCATTTTTTTCGCGTTACTCTTTCCTGAACATCCTTCAGTTGTCTATCTTTTTCGAAAATTCTTCCGTCATAATATGCTCCCATTCTCACTAAATACTCCCGAATTTTTCTTGCTTCTTCCACACCTATTTTTTCATTTACATTTTTTATGACCTCATTCATTTTTTCTTCATCAAATCTATATTGATCCTTAAAAACAGCTATAACGCTTTCAATTTTTTTAATATTATCATTTTGTTCAGCATAACTATCTTGTAATTTAATTTTTCTTTCCACTTCTTGGCATAGTTCAATTATATTGTTACTTGAAAATCCAAATCTATGTCTTCTATATAGTTCAAATTCATTAGTTATTGCTATTTGAATTTCATTTATATTTTCAGAAATTTGTATAGTTTTTATTATTGCTTTATATATGTGTTTATTTTCTATTTTGCTTTTTACATATGCAATTATTATAAGAATGAGTATAGTTAACCACAACAACACAACTCCTATTGCAGTTATAACATTTGCATACTGAAACACTTTATCCAATAACTCCATATATAATTAATACCTCCGCTATATTTTTACAATAATATACCATACCAACCACCAATATTCAATTATCAAAGACCATTCTTGCCAAATTTCCACCCTATATTCTTTGCCTAATTCATTATCTCTAACCTCATTCTCACATCCTCCCCTCATCACCAATACAATTTATCCTCTGAAATTCCCGACCCCAAATTAACCCCATTTTCAATAATTTACCCCTTTATATAGAGCACTTTTTTCTTTACTTGAAACTGTGATTTCATTGGCAATTTCGATCTCTGAAACACCCTATTTACAAGAGTTTCAGTGATTGCAATTTTCAAAATTGAGCATTTTACTTCACAACTGACATAAAACTAGGCTTATTGCTCATTTTTGCGATTTCTCCACTCTGATTATCAATCAACAGACCATTTTCTTTGTCCATTGTATATGTACCGATTCCGTTATCTTCACAAAACTTTTTTGCAAAGCCAACACCAGTCTGCTGTTTGTACATCGCACTCATGCAGCTCATATAGAATACTGTAAACTCTCTCAAATCTCTGTTCTCATAATCCCACATAAGATCGAATACACCATCACGACCAACCGCATTATCAAGACCTTTCTCCTTCAGGACATCCATTGTGAAAAAGTAATCCTTGCAGCCCCATTTATCGCCATCATAGGTTTTATCTATCGGAAATATCTTAATCAAATTATTCAGCTTGATACGACCAATAATACCGAATAAAGTATCTATCAGATTAAATCCTGCTTCTTTTACTGCAAATGGCACTTCTGAAATAGTACCCTCAATAATTTTAAGAAGTGCTTGCTGTACTCCCTCACCAGATACATCCCTTGTGATTGACATATTTTCGCCTTTACGAGAAATTTTATCTATCTCGTCAATATAGATAATTCCTCTCTGTGCTGATTCAATGTCATAGTTAGCATTCTGTAAGAGTGTACGCAACATGGTTTCGCAATCCTCACCAACATATCCTGCTTCTGTAAGAGTTGTTGCATCAGCAATTGCAAAAGGTACATTAAGAAGTCTTGCAAGATTCTGTGCAAGAAATGTCTTACCACTCCCGGTTGAACCAATCATTAAAATGTTGGATTTCTGTATTTCAACATCAGATTTTTTATTCTGTTTCAATCTCTTATAGTGGTTATATACCGCAACTGCAAGTATTCTCTTTACTTCATCCTGTCCGATAACATACTGATCCAAATGTGCTTTAATCTGTGAAGGTGTAGCCAACTGCACATTATTTGTGATACTTTCCTCTTCTTCATCATTGAGTAGGTCACTTGCTATACTGATACAGCTATCACAGATATATCCATATTTACCTCTAATCAGCTTATCTACTTCATCTTTTTTACTTCCGCACATATAGCAGTATTCATTATTTTTATTTACCATTATTAAATTTTCCTTATTCTATCAATACTCATGCATACGCTTGTTATTTTTTCTGTGCTATTTCAGATTCCATATATTTATAGTCTCTTTTCTCTATAGACATTACAAACATTTGGACAATTGCATTTCTTAGTCTCTTCATTGTAATATTCACAAAAGTAACCATCTTCACAACTAATATCACATTCCATTTCACTATAAATTCTCATAATTTAATAATCTCCTTCCATCAAGTGAAAAATTGTAAACTTATTATTCAGATAAAAGTGGGTGCTTATTTCGGATGCCGCTAGGCAGCCGACATACCCTCTCTTTATCGAAAAGAATAATCAGTTTAATTCATATTTTGAACCACACAAGGTACGCTCAAATTAAGTTTATATAAGATATATTCTCAGATTCACACGCTTTCTTTGTTACTTTCTTTGGCGTAGGCTTTTCACTTAGCGGAACAGCAATCTTTGATTGCGTTGTGTAGCTTAGTAGAAAAGGATGGTAGCAAAGAAAGTAAAACACCATTTTATCCTTGGGGTCAGATTCACAAAAATGACATTATATACATAAATGTGGATTTGCCCCCACAGTTTTCCTCTTGGTCTTGTCAGCTCGAATCTCCAATAGCAGATCTATCCTCTAAAATCCAGTATCTTTTATCTCTGTTGGGATTAGGTAAACCATTATCAAGAACTCTTCTCTTGTCAACATAAGATTTATCGTTTATGTCTGCACTGTAGAATCTGCTCTTATACAAATTTTTGTAGTTATCTTCCAATGCACCATTAAATGTATTGATTCCCTTATATCTCAACTTTAATCCGATTGTTTCAAATTCTTCTTTGATATACTGTTGGTCTTCTACATATAATCTTTTTCCTTCTATGGATTTTAGAAACAGAATAAATTTATCCATTTCCTCAACATTACATACCATTTCTTCTGCATTACTGGTCAGAGATTCTTCCAGAATATCTTCTAAATACCCTTTGTGTCCTAACTCTTTCATGTTTGTAAACATATCGTAGTCTTGACTGTATTTTCTGAATTTACATTCATTGACTTTAATCTGACCATAGATGTTTTTCTTTTTAAACAGATTGTAGAATATCTTGTTATTATTCAGCTTTTCTCTCTGCTTACCCTCTCCATATTTCTTGTAAAAATCCTCATAATCGAATTTATACAGTTTAACCGGTTCTAAGTGATAGTTGATCCTGTTAATGAATCCTTGTAATCCTTTTTTCTGATACAATCTAATATAGAAGTAACAAGTATCATCTTTTGCAAGACTTCTTTTTCTTCCTAATGACTGTATCATTGTGTCCACATCTACAATCTCCGTGAATATGTGCTTGATTTTCCTATCCTTCAGATCAACACCATTATCCAATACAGAAGTTGTGAACAAAATCCTCTTATCAAATGTTATTAGATCGTCAGCATATGTTTTTATGCAAGCTGGCTCCTCAATAATCTTTCCATTTGAATCTTCTTTCCAACCACACAAATCTCTTAATCGTTTCTTCTTTGTATTTCTGGAACAATAATAATCAGCTTTATCTCCGTAAATTTTGCTCATTTCAAGTATTCTGTCACCAGAATTACAAAACACAATTATCTTGCTGTCAGTTTCATTATTCAAAATATCATCTATAATTCCTGGAAGTTCTTCACTCTGGTAATAAAACAACTTCGACACATAGGAATAATCCTTATCCAACCTATAACTGTTCTTCTTTTTTACTTTGCTTGTATCTCTCAGATACTTAAAAAATGATTTTGCTGTTGCACTAACAAATACTACAACTGATTCTTTCTGCTTCATTAAATAGTTATATGCAACATCCGTATAATCATTAAATCCTGCATCTGTTGTAAAATAATGGCATTCATCAGCAATAATATAGTCATAGTGAGATATTTTATCTCCTTGCTGTATTTTCCTCTGAAAAGCCTGATATGTGGTCACATATATAGTTGCTTGTAACTTTTCATCCTTTACTTGTCTATATGTCTGATTTCTCAACTTGCTTCTATTACAAAGATATAAAATTCTCCTCTTCTTTGTAGCTGCATATTTTCCTAATCTTCTGATACAAAAATATGTCTTTCCGCAAGCTGTACCACAATCTAAAATCACAAATTCATTGTGCCATCTTTTATAATCTTCCCCTATAAGGTCAGATACCCATATTTTTTGCTTGCCATTTGCCATACACTCACACTCTCTTTCTATACTTCATCATAGTGTCGTGTAAAGCTGGCGAATCCTCAAAGAAGAAAACCTTTAACTTATCATCCTTCTCTGAATCCTCAACTTTTAAAATTTTAAATCCGTTATTGCATAGCCAATTTGTCATTGCTAATGATCTGACTATGTACATATTCATCTTATTAGTTCCTTTGTAAATAGTTCATTACCTCCAATTCTAATTTAATGTAGGCACACCACCAATAATAGGTAATGTGCCTGTCTATCCGTCCAATATGTATAACCATTATCTTCAATGGTATTGTAATTCCGTTCAAATTATGTAATCAGTATCTTCACTGATAATTATTTTGTTTTAATAAAAAGGGGATTTGTATGTCCATTCTGAACTGTAACTATTCGCTTCAATAGTCGGTTGCATCGTCTCATAGCAACAACAATCTCTGTTAATACTATATTCTCCACTCGGAGATTGATTTTTACTGATTTGATTATTGAGCCATACCTTTACAATATTCTTTAAAATTTGGCATTCTCTTTAAATTACGCACAATGCTAATTGCATCATCAATTTTAATAATATCTTTCTCTAAGATTTGATCAAATTGTATAAGTTCATAATTAGAATCTAATAAACATATTCCATTCTCATAATTTTGTTTTATAATATTGACAAATTCTTTTGTTAATTCAGCTTGTGTCATGTCATCGTATTTCTTATCATTAGAAATTCTCTTGACATTTACTGCCTGTGATCTTCCATCTTTACCTTCTCCAATTTCAAAATCAACAATATCATTTTCATCTAAGGATTTGCGACCTTCCATAGTAATATTGGAGTAGTGAACAAATACATCATTTTTGTTTTCGTCTGTGATAAATCCCCAACCTTTTGTTCCATCAAAAAATTTAACTGTACCTTTCATTTCTTAAATTCCTCCGTATTCTAAAAATTCTCTTTCATAGGATTGATAGCACATTTTTCTGTAAAACTATCAATCAGTTTGTCAAAACAATCTGAACAAATATCTAAATCAAGCATACTTCCATCATGCTTACTACCATAGCCGACACGATCATGGATACTAATAACCATCTGACCTTCAAATACTTGTTCTACTGTCTTTCCACATACATTACATCTTGTTAATCCTTTTGCCATATCTTATGTGTCCTTTCTTATATATAAGGTAGGAATGAGAAAATATCTCGTAATTTCCTTTATCATTTAAACTAAATGACCTCTAATATATTGTCTCTCTTTATGCTGGCAATCTTTCGCTAAAATCTTCATATAACTCTTTTGTGGCAGTTTCCATATCCACACCATCACTAAGCTGTAATATCACGTCTATATCGTCATAGCAGTAACAACTTGCTTTACCGATGGAAATGAGCAACTTATCTTCTGCAATTTTTTCATAAGTAAAATCAATGGTATCTGCAAATATGCCCGAATTCGTGTAGAACTCCAAATCTTCCTTGAATTTTTCAACTGATATTGGCTCTTTTCCAGTTTCGTCATAGTTCACTACTGTACTTGTAACTGATACAAGATTGTCTGTTATTGCCTTTAATAATTTGCTTGCTGTTGTTTTTCTCATAATGTATATTCTCCTCACTTCTGTATTTTTCTGTTATGCAAATGGTGTCTATCTATTGCCTATATATACATTCTCTGTTATCTATCTGTATTTTTAATTACTAAGCATTTTCAGTTTATCTCTTCTTGATAACTTCTTAGGCTTCTGTTTTTCCTCTTTTTCAACCACTACATCATCCGAAAAATCCAAATCTTCTAACTCATTTGATTTAATTGCTTTAGCAGCATTGATTCTTTCATCATGTTTCTGCTTTGCAATCTCCTTAATACTGTTAAGATGGTCAAATGGGAATGATAAACCAGATATAGCAGTGATGGTCTTGTCACTTCCATATCCTTCAAATGTTCGTCTTGGAATACCAACAATCTTAATAATATCGTCCTTGTTAATCTTCTTAGAAGAATTGATGATACCGATATACTCACACTTTCCATCTTTCTGAATTGGTGCAAAGATATTGTTCGTTGTAAGCATTTCAATAACTTTTTCTGCACTTGCTTTCTCATTTCCTAATACAGATAACACCATACTTCCATGTGTGCTTAAAATTGTCCTCTTTTCCTGTTCATCTACATTTCCTAATTCTGACACAGAATTATTTGAAAGAAATGTATTAAGCATTGTGGTACAGATACTATTGATTGTCTGCTTGTTACCACTATTGTTGTCAAGAAACATAACAGAACCCATATTTTCAATTTCAAGTAATTCCTGGCAGCACTTATAACTGTTTACGTGAAAATCAAAGTCCTCATCTTTATCTGGAAGTACCACGATTGCACAAATAGTCTTGTCTGTTTCCTCAACCAACATATCAATCAATGCTGTAGAAACTCCGCTACCTGTACCACCTGCACTTGAAAAAATCACATATACAATAGATTCTTCAAGAGCAGAGATTTCATCTACGATATCCATATTTTCAGCAAGTGCCTTCTCAGCCAATGCACGATTACCAGCACACCCATTGAACCCTTTTAGATGTCTGATATTCTTTGCACCTTTAATAGCTGATTCATCCTGTGTGCTTGAATTGATATGAATTGTTGTATATCCTAACTTTTCAAGGCAGAAGGCTATATTTGTTCCTGCACCACCTACACCAACTATTGCTACATCATTTACTAAACTTCTATTACTCATTGTCTTTTCCTCCGTTCCACTTGATTGTTGTTAATCCTTTTTCTGTGATAAAATAAGTAAACTCTAAATGGTCTTTTATACCTTTCTCCATATATCCATCTTTTACTAATGTTCTTACACGCATTACCAGATTGTGCCTTGTAGTAAGTAAATCATCCTCACCATAAAATGTGTTGATCTCATTGATTGTCATACCACATAATTCATCAAAGCATTTTTCCTGTGCAAGAATCTTCATTATATTTACATCAAGTCTGTTAATAGATAAACTCACTACTTCGCACCTCCCTTCTTTTTGTTATTCATAAGCTGATTGCAAAGCTTTTTCAGTTCTTGATACTGAAGGTCTGTTGCAATATCCTTGTTGTCGCTCTTGTCAATTACTGAAAATCTCCATTTATTTAATGGACTCTCTTTGATTTTGTAACCAATCTTACCCATTTCACATTTTAGCCTCTTAATATAATTATCCTTGGCTTTCTGTATCTTAGGTTTCTTTATCAGCTTGTAATAATAGTTGTGATACATATTACTCAAAATCATATCTGGTCTGATTGGATGAGGTACAGGATGTCCTTTTTTATTCTTCTTGAATGCGTGTACCTTAAATTCCCATTCATATACCAGCAAATCATAATCTTTAGGATATTTTTCTTTGAAAGAGCTGATAAACTCTTTCTCGTTCAGTTTCTTTGCATCTATCAGCTCATTAAATAAATCCGTTGCCTTCTTGCTCAAATCCGCAATATAAATCTTTCCGTATGCCATAATAATGTCTCCCATTAGATTGAAGCCTATTTTTTAGACTTCTTATTTTTCTTGCCTCTTTTAATATCTCTCTTAACTTTTTTCATAGTGATTTCTCGCTTTCCACTACCTTCACAGAACTCATATTTAATAGGCTTCATATTGCTAAGATTCATAATGTGAACCTTATTACATAAAGTCACACAATCATTTGTAAGTTGCTTATCTTTACACCCATGAATAGTAAATCTGTTCATAAATACTCTGAAATTTTGTGTAGCATATGGTGCTTTATACTTACAAACTGCTTTCTTTCTATTCTTCATAGACACTTTCTCATCTTTTAAAATATCCATTAAAGCTTTTTCATTTTGAACAATTTCTTGTTTAGTTGGCATTGAATTAATAAATCTTCTAAGTGATTTCTCTGTTAATCCATAAGGAACCGTATTTAATCTTAAATTTTCTCTGTTGCTATACTTAAGCAATACATCAAAACCACTTAAATTTATATTTCTATTCTTGGCAAGACATATTTTCAAATTACTATTTTTATTCTTAGCCATTTCCACTATATCTAATGGTACTTCTGAGCCCGTATATAAGCATATTGTCTCTCTATATTCTTTAATCTCTTCAATAGATTTATCATCTAGTAAATGATGCATATTCTTAAACGCTTGAATTTTCAAATCACGAGAATCCCTATAAGCTATTTCTTCTGTATCAAAAAAAGTTTCCCAAGTTGAAGTAAATTTACCAAATGTTATATTATTTCTGCTTTCTGAATTTTTTCCTTTTGCCAAATTCAAATATGTAACAACTGCTCTCTCTGTATCAATCTTTGATAATGTAAACTGCTTTGTATCTGTCATAGTGACCTCCTTAATTTTGTGCTTTACAATATGCTTTTCCTAACTCATCAATGTAATATGTGCTTGCCAGTCCATCTACAAGACCACATTTCACATATCCTTGCTTATTCATTTCCTGCAAATGTCTATAAGCTGTGCTGTACGATTTCCTTTTTGCTACTGAAATATCTTCCAATATCTGTGAAATATTGATTGCTTTTAGCGGATTGTCCACATTTTTCTCATTCAGTAGCATCAAGATTTCATAATCAAACTTTGTCATTACTTTCCACACCTCCTTGTCTCTCGTCATTAAATGCTAAAAAATATATTGACATTTCTGCCCTCTATATACTTATTCGCCTTTTGAAAATTGTTTTTTGCAAAATTTCCACACCATCAAAAATTTTTCATTAAAACATTCTCTTATCAGATTTCCATAGAATGAGAAAAATTTTTATGAAGTGTTTTGCAATCAACCCTTTCATATATAATATTCTCCACTTGTTTTTGAATTTTTTTGTTGTTTTGATTTCTGCAAAAAGAAAAACCACTACATATAGACTTAGTAATCTATATATAGTGGTTCGTTTTGAAACTATGTAACACCTATATTCAGTTTTGGTGGGCTTGACAAAATTGAGAAAATGTGATATAGAGTTTCAGCCATAGAAAACAGATTTTAAATTATGACTTAAACTTTTATCAATAATTTTTTCAAATTCTTTATCAGAAACATTTATATCAACATCACCATTTTTGATTTCATCTATAAAATCCTCAATCCAAACGTCAACATCATCTCCTTTATATATATAAGCATCATACAATTCATCTTCTACAAATGTTTTAAAAATCCCCAATATAATATTGTACTTTTCTTCCCCCACAACAGCCTTTAATTTATCAAGTAACTCACCATCTACATTGTATATCTTATAATAATCAGCTATTCGACTTTCAGTTATTGCATATTTCTCATTTTCAAAAAAATCATTTATCAATTCCTTTATGAATGAGCTTCTTGATTTTCCAGTTTTTTCAAGATATTTCATCATTCTATCATAATCTGACATATCAGCAGGTGTGTACTTTATTGTAACTGATTGTGTCTTTTCATCATACTTCTTCTGGTAATCCTTCTGTGTCAATTTAGTAACATTGCTTTTTTCTTCCATATATAAAAACCGCCTTTACTTCAAATTTCTACTTCTATTATATAAGAAGAAACACATAATCACAAATACAATTCTTTCCATAAAAACAGAAAAGCCATGACCTATTACAGCCATGACTTTTCAACAACAAAACAATTTCAATCTATAGGTAATCCTATGATTAAAAAATGTATATCAAGGGTTCATCACGCCCTTAATACCTAATGAGTATAACATACCTTGCCGATTTTTTCTATCTGCTTTTTCTTGAAAATTCATATCGGCTTGATACATCATCAAATGTCTTTAGAACGAATTTCATATCATCCTCTGATATACTATTCTCCATCTCTTTTCTAAGCCTCTGCTTAATTTCCGCTTTGATTACTAATGATTCAATATTTGTATCTATCATAATGTGACCTCTTTCTTCCTTATTATAATGTTATGATGCTAACCAGCCTTTAACATTAGCTGCCTTTTGTAACTGTCCGATTCTGTTTAATACAATACAACCTAATTCAGTAAAGAAATATTTCTTTGTCCTTCCATAATCATGTAATGTATCTGTGTCGATTTCTGTATGTAAGTTTAAATCATCAGCATTGACAATATATGTACTAATAATCACTTTATTTGTTCGTGTGTCCATTTCCATGCTGATTGATACTTCAAAATCAGAGGGATATAATACCTGCTGTGTTTCCGCAAGATGTTCAGCTAACATATTGTTGATTATATCCTCTAAGGTTCTCTGAATATCAAAAGGTACAATAATATCTCTGTCGAATAAAAATCCTACTATCGTATCATTTATATCTGTGTAGTTCTTATCACTCTGTAAATGTAAATCTTCAAATCTGTACTTTGGTTGTTCCATAATCTTAATACCTTCCTCTCTTAATCTTATCCTCGATGATTCCCTTACCTATTGTGAAAAACTGATATATTGCTAACGGTATAAATATCAAAAGCATTTTCATTGTGACATTGTTCACAGTCATAGATACGACCAAACTGCATATCCATAGGATCATTCCTATATAGAATCCGTATGTAAAGATTTTCAATTTTCTCTTCATTCTAATACCTCTCGCTTTTTCTGATTTTCTCAAGCTTTTCTTTCTTTTGGTTCTTATATCTTACCTTTGCTCTCGGTTGATATTTATTGCAGTGCTGACAATAATGAGCGTGATCCGCTTTTCTACCTTTGGTACAAAATCCTGCACACACATAATATAAACATGGTGTCTGTCTATCTGTTGCCATTACCCTTGACCTCCTTGTTAAGTTCGTTGCATCGGTTTTCTGCTTCTTCTCTTGTGGCGAATATTTCATTTTCGTTAACCTTTTTCCTCTCATATGCTTTTCCGTCAATCATGTATGTCAATTTACTTTCCTTTGCAGTAGTTTTTATTCCAATGCTTGTAATTGTATGTGGTTTCTTATCTGTAAAATAATTGTCTACAATATTTGAATCTACACAAATATACTTACTTCCCTCACATTCAGGGCAGCTCATTGTATATCCTTTAAATACAATGTGTCCTTCACCATTACATATTTTACATTTTTCCTTATTTTCAATCACTTTCCTGTCCTTCTTAATAAGAAAAACTTCCTGTCCTACTTCAAATTTTGTTTCTACATCAATATGCATACTCTATTCCTCCATTACTCGCAAATTTATTGCTTGACGTTTCTTATTGCCTGTATTAAGTTTCCAACACCAATCAAAAGACACTTTTTCATCTTTTGATAAATGATTCCTGTGTCTGCCTTCATCTATAGAAGACGAAACAATGTCTTCATGGTGAATGAAATATGTTTCACCATTTGTACCACAAATTACTCCATAACCTAATCGGTCACTATACCATAAAACTTTTCCATTAATATTTTTCATTTAATCGCTCCAATCTTTACTACTTACAAATTTTATCCACCATATCTTGCAATCTTTCTTTTGCACTCTGGATATAATATAATTCTCCACCAATTTTGATTGCTTCATTATTTTTCTGTGCTGTTACAACTTTTTGCTGATAGAGATTGATTCCAGTAACCATACCACTACAAAAAGCATTTACCTCATGTGACTTATCCATGATTTCCACCTCCGATTGTTTTCTTTTGTATATATTCATTCTCTCTATTATTATGAATTTCTTTTTCATAAATCTTAATCAGCTTATAAAATGTTGACCTTTTCAAATTCAGTATTTCCATACACTTTGTTGCTGTCATTTCTCCTAGTCTCCATTTCTCATAATAATCTTTCCAATTATCGGGAAATTGTGCGTTTGGTCTGCCTGTTGGTCTACCTGTCTTTAAAGAAGTTTTCTTTCCATTGATTACTGGCATAACATCCATTCCCTGTTTTTGTCTACGTCTTGTGTTTTCAAGTTCCTTTTGTGCCACATAAGACAAAATCTGTAATACCAGGTCAGCAATAAATCTTTTATCAAGATTATCACCAGATTGTCTTGTGTCGAGTAATGGCATATCCAACACAACAATATCTGCTCCAATAACATTGATAATATAATTCCATTGTTCCTTGATTTCCGTATAGTTTCTACCTAACCTATCAAGACTGACAATAACAAGCAAATCTCCCTCTCTTAAAGTTGGTGCTGTTGTTTCTGTTCCAACTAATGCGTTGTATTCCATTCGATTAAATGTCTTTCCGCTTATTTTGTCACACTTAATATTTCTCTCAGATATTCCAAACTCTTTTAACTGTTCAATTTGTCGTGCAAGATTCTGTTCTTTTGTAGAAACTCTTGCATATCCCCATACTTCATTTTTCATATTACTGTCCTTTCTGTTCGTAAAACACTTGTCACTTTTCGGATATATCTGTAAATAGAATTGACACCTTTACAAATACATTTCCTTACATAATAAGTATTCTCCGTAAAATGACACCTTTATAGACAGTTTCCATTTTAGCTTGTAGCATTGTTTTTCTTCCTATATAATATATATGGAAGGAGTTGATTTACATTTACATTGAGATTCAGAAGCCGAATCGCTTCAAAGATTTTTTACATAAGATTTATGACCGCTTAGAAGATTTGATATTCGCTATCATTCAAAAGATACCAGAAAAGTATATACCATCTTTCCTTATGAATTGGATGGAACACTACACAAATAAAAGATTATCAGAATTACAAAGTCAGATCATCCGCAAACGCTGGCAGACAATAGAATTAGAAAAGGCTGTTGATAAAATTCATAACAAGCAGCAGGATTAAAAATAGCACCTTCAGAAAGATAAATCTCTTTCCGTTGGTGCTTTGTTTATTATTGTAAATCATCCATTGTCATACAAGGGATTTCTTTTTCCTGCCTTAACTGCTTATCATTAGTGAAAAACATATCACATCTGGATGCAATCGCTGATGATATTTGCAATGCGTCCATTGCTTTAAATCCATTATACTGTCCTCTAAGTTTAGATGCTTGCTCTGCAACATCTGAATTTATGTCTATGATTTCAACATTCATATAATCTAAGAATCGTTTGAAATTATCTACAAAATCCATTTGACCACTCGAATAAGGATATACGAGATATTCTTCTACTGTTATGGCAGAAGTAACAACCTGTATATTCTTTTCTATACACATTGTAAAAAATCTCTTTATAGCCTCTGAATATAAAGGACTGTTTTCAAGATAGTATATAATAGGTGCTGTATCAACAAACACTCTTTTAAAGTCTGTCATTATCTCTCATCTCCCTTATATATTCATCTGCATTTCTGCCACGCTCTGTTGTAGGCATAACAAACTGATCTAAATCAATTTTCTTTGTGCGTCTGTCTGATATACTAATCAAGCCATCAATACCACTCAAAATCTGAACAACATAGGTCAGCTTATCTTCTGGTACTCTTTCCAATAATTCAATAGCTTCTCTTCTAGTTGCTGTCATAGGTCATACCTCCTTTAAAATTTCGGATGAAATTCGTGTTTCTTATCAACAGATTATTTTGCATTTTTATAGCGATTTTCATATGATAATTCGGGCTTTAAGTCAACTTTCCATTCTATTAAATCCTGTGGCTGACATTGTAAAAGCTGGCATATATCCTCAATCGTTTTTGTTGATACATCACCACCAGCAAACACTCTTCCCTTCTCTACATTCTCTGGTTTTTCATTGTATTCCTTTATATTATTTTCAATATCTTCCCATGAATCCCCACTACACATTTTCATTTTTGTAAGTATTCCCTGTGGAATTAAGCCTTTTTGTCTTATAATATATGTCGTTATGCCTTTATCTTTTAACTTCTGCATCAATTTATTATAATTTATCATTAACATCTTCTCCATACAAATATACATTGATTTCTGTGTATATTATAACACTCCTTTCCCTATTTTTCAATCAGCACTAGAAAGAGTTTTGACGCTCCAACTAATGCCGATTTTCTCTTATACCATCTTATTCAATAGTTTATGCACAATCTTCCACAATAACCGCTTGCTTTGCTTCTTATCCATCTGATATAAGAAGATTTCTGTTATACGCTCCATAAAATCATCTGGTAAAACTGAACCTTTGAAAAGATTGCAAGCCTCACAAGTACATTGAAGGTTGCTTACATCATCTGCTCCATTCATAGCAAGTGGTACAATGTGATCCAGTGTCATATTTTCATAGGTTATTTTTCTGCCACACAACGCACATTTACCTTTTGCTGTATCATATATCAATTCTCTTACTTCTTTAGGAAAATTAATTCTCCCCTTACCTCTGCTCAATTTATATTTTGCATTTGTTTCTATATCCTGTATGTAATATCCGTTTGTTTTGCCTGGTGCTTTTATCATTCTTTCTTTTGCTTTTTCAGTAGTCAGATATATTCGTGCCTCATTTATATCTTTTGTTTTCGCTACTCCACCAGTTGCGGTCATTCTTACATAATAACTTCCATTTGTAAGTACATAAGCCATATTATCAACCTCTTTTCCATTGAGGACAGCTATATTTCAAGCTGCCCCATCCGTTGCAGTTTCCTTTTTATATCAATCCAACCATGCAAGCCATTCTATAAAATGGATTCTTTACAACTTTACGCATATGTTCCGCTTTTTCTCTTGCCTTACGCTCCATTCTGTCCATAAAAGCAAGGCTGTTATCCATTTCCATGTATTCCATCATTTGCGTTGGTGTAAGTGCATCATATGGAGTTTTTAAATTTCTATCTATAATCTGATTTCCGTCTGCTGTATTGATAATTCTAAAATTGAACATATATGTATATCCTGCCTTTCCATTTACCCTGCATATCTGCAATACTGATTATTTCTGTTGCTGTTACATTCTCCCTTGATTCGCTTAAAATACTCTTCTAAACTGAATGAATATGACCTACTCTGTAAGCAAGCACATTTCCCTCTTTTTAATACTGTTGTCTCTGCTATAACAACATTATTTGTCAAGGTTAAATTCCCTCTGATAATACTTTCCAATGATTTCCGTAAATCTCTGTATGAGCTGTCAAGATAATATTTCTTTCCGTTGTTTCCCTCATTGACAAAATAAACAATTCTGTATGTGAAGCAATCCTCAATCATATTGTTAGCAAGACAACCTCTGTCTATATCCATTAAAATATCTGATATTGTGTACATTTCGCTTTACCTCTCTTATAGTCGGGGAAGGTTGCCCCTCCCCTTTACCTTTATGCTGCATTCTTAACCTCTGTAAAATACTGCTTAACAAGTTCTGTAAGATAGTCAAGTTTTCCGTGTACTGTTCCGCTGTCCCTTGTTGAACGGTCAATATCTAATTCAGTCCATGTCTTTTCGTTGATTTCTGTATCTTTTCCCTCTGTGATTAACCAGTGAAGGAACTTGCCAAACTCTTTATCTTCCCTTCCCAACTCTGTAAATGCCTTGAATGTTGCTACAAAGATATAACCATTCTTTCTGTTGAACAGTTCCCTTATTTCGCTTGTAATCTCCGTTGATTCTGTCAATCTTGTAAGTAAATCATTGAGATTTTCAAAATCAAGAATGGTTGCATTTTCGTTTAACCACTTAAAACCTACCTTTGTATCTTTTCTGTACTGGCTCGGATATTCACATAAGATAACCATATCTCCGATAGCTCTTTCAAAAGTTCCGTTTATTCTGTCTTTGTTATTGCAAGAGTACATATCCTTGAAGAATCTGTTTTCTGCAATTTCCCTTATTTCACTAGCAAATGCATCAATATATGTAAAAGCTTTCTGTGCCTGGTTCATAGGCTTACAGTTATTCAATTTGCGTACCAGCTTTGAAATTTCCGTTGTATCGCAATTCTGATGAATTACAACCTCCATCTGATAACCATTGAAAATCTCTTTTAATTCCTCTGGTAACTGCTCGTATGTCTTGTTACGAATGTCAACCTCTACATTTTCCCATACAATTTCGCCCTGCTCGTCTCGCTTTATATTTCCATTTTCGTCTGTTGCTTTTCTCTGATAAGTAACCATATACTCGTCAAGATTCTTTGTAATCTTTGTGTTTCCATATCTGAATAATGCTAATGTGCTACTTCTCTGCAATCCGTCAATTATCCACTGTCTTGTAATTCCGTTTGATGTTGTTTCCTCGCCTAAAATAACAGGTGGGATATAATCATCTGTCAGAACCGATGCAATCAGTTCATTTACCATGTTTGGATTCCATTGTCCTGATAATCTCTGACATTCCTGGTCTGTTCTGATTTTCTCTGCCTTCATATCTTTTAAATACTGCTCTAATGTGTATGTCTGCTTTCTAATATTCTTCATAGTGATTACCTCCTAAAATAAAATCTTTACATTTTCAAAACTTCTCATAATCTTCATATTTTCAGCATATTCAGTTGATGAAATTTCTAAAATCTGCCGTATGTCTTTAGGTGTGTACCCATCAATCAAAAGGTTTAATATATTTACCTGCTGATTAGAAAGTTTTGAAATGTACTGTTGTACCTTGTCTTGAAATTGTTCGTTGTCGTTTTTGATTACTTCCTCGAATGTGTCAAAATCGGATGCTATAAAATCCAGTAGATTACATTCTTCTTCACTGTCATTAGTTGCATCTAATGAAGTTGCAAGTTGATTGATAACTCTTTTTTCTCTGTGTCTGTCTCTTATCTCTGACTTGAATTTTTTTGTCAAGCAATCACAAAGAAAAGTATTAAAACTTGCTCCTTTATCTGTGCTATAAGAGTTGTAACACTGCCATAATGTCATATTTGCGATACTATAAAAATCGTCATAGTCTGCTTCTGTCAATGGCTCGTTAAGCCTCAAAAAGATTGACTTTGATAACTTTTTCAGTTGTCGCATATCATCTTTGCAATATGGGTCTAATACTGTTAAATCTGTACTTGTCATTGTCTCACCTTCTTTCTTATTATAATGTGGCATTTCTGCCGATAAGCAAGTTAGAATTTAGAATTGAATCCCACGGCTGAACCGCTTGCCTCGTTGTGCTTATTTGTCTGCTTTCTTCTTATCCTCGTACCACTTAATAGAACCGCCTTTAAAGTTGGTTTTTGGCTGTAATATGGTACTTTTACTAACTTTCTGGACTACTCCGTTTTTAGTAACTGTTGCAAATTGTATTGTCTGTGTTTTCATGCCTGCACCTCCTCAAATACTCCGCTTTTTAACATATCTGTAAACCAACATTCAAAGCCTGGATATTCTTTCTTGTCTGCCATATCTCTATATACTTCATACATCTGTTTTTCTGTGAAAACTCTTCCTTGCAATGGCTCTTCATAGGTTATATATTTTTTCATTGTCAATCACTCCTATTCTTTAGGGTGTCGGGTGGATTGCTCCACCCCTTGCACCTTATTTAATTCTTAATACATTGTAGGTTGTTGTTTTGGTGTACTCTTCCAGACTTCCTAAATCTTCCTCAAGTCGCTTCTTATCAAGTGTTGCTCTTGTCTGTGGCTTGTAGGTAATCTTAGCCGAATCGGTAAACTCTTCTGTTAAGTTGTTCTCATTCATATATGAGATGATTTCCTGCTCTAAGGCTTTCTGAATATTGCTTGCTTCCTCTGCCATAGCCTTATATTTTCTTACTTCCTCAACCTTTGCTTCTAATTCTGATTTTGTCATGCACATAATGACTACCTCCTTAATGATGAAATTATTTTGTTGTAGGTCTGTTGTCCTTGACCTTGTAACTGCATTATACACAAATAACTGTGTATGGTCTACTGGCAATATGCACAAATTTATGTGAATATTTTATGCACAATTTTATGTGTATGTTCATTGACTATGCACATTTATCTGTGTATAATTAAGACAACAACAAAACATTATCAATTTTTTTAAGGAGGTTTTTCTTATGAGTAAAAATGTATATGAAATGGTAACAGATAGGATAATAGAACAATTAGAGCAAGGTGTGATTCCTTGGGAAAGACCTTGGACAGGGGTACGAGAAGGAGCATACAACAGAGTAAGTAAAAAGAGTTATTCAATACTTAATCAGATGTTACTAAAATATAAAGGTGAGTATGCAACCTTTAAGCAGTGGCAAGAGTTAGGCGGTCACATCCGCAAGGGTGAAAAATCAGAAATAATTGTATTTTGGAAGATATACCCTATTGAAGAAGTACAAGAGGATGGAACAAAGACAATTAAGAATATACCACTATTAAAATATATAAATGTGTTTCATATCTCACAAGTTGACGGAGTAGAACCATTGAAGAAAGAAGAACTTCACGACATAGAGCCAATAGAAAAGGCTGAAAAGATTTTAACAGACTATTGGAACAGAGAACATATAACAGTTGAACATATCAAAGGGAATAAGGCTTTTTATAGTCCTATGCTTGACATGATACAATTACCATTGTTTGAACAGTTCAAACAGTCAGAAGAATATTATAGTACAGCTTTTCACGAATCAGTACATAGCACAATGAAAGAAAGCAGATGCAACAGAGCAGAAGAAAGAAAAAATAAACTTGTGGCTTTTGGCTCTGAGGAATACAGCAAAGAAGAACTTGTAGCAGAAATTGGAAGTGCTAACTTGATGAACATAATAGGAATTGAAACAAAGAAAAGCTTCAGAAATTCAACCGCATATATACAAAGTTGGTTGAGGGTTTTAAGAAATGATAACAAGTTTATTGTATCAGCTTCAAGCAAAGCAGAAAAAGCAGTTGAATATATTTTGAATGAAGCATAACAAACAGAATACAGAAAGACATAATAAAAGGGTGTAGCCAATGAAGTTACACCCTTATTTTTTATACTGTTTTATTGATATGTTTTATTGTGTATAATTCCTACTGGTTTGGTATGATATAGCGTGTCGGGGGTGGCTTAAACTAAAAAATGGATCTGTTTTTCTCCGCAGCCCTGTAGTTGGTTGCTCTATACAGTGACTTAAAAATTTTACCTCTCGATATTTTTTACCCTCATATCCTTTGAATAAATCAATCAAAATCGTACCAAATCTGCTTCAAAATACACCATAGGTAAACTTAATCAGCTACACAATTACAAAGCCAATTTGACCTCAAAATCGCTTATTATCACAAAGGATAATAGCATATAACAGGGAGGGGGGTACACTTAAATCACAGGGATTTAAGTACCTGGCATATACTGGGGTACTGTAAACTATGGCAGAAATAAGTACATAGCATTCAACAATACCTTTACAAGTTTATAGAATATTCTTACCCTTTAATTCCTCGAAAATCTCATTATACATTTTTTCAATAATTTCAATCTTATATGATATTGGACTGTCATTTGATGGATTTTTCATTACATTATTTTGTCTTACATACTCCATTGTTAAATCATATGCCACCTTTTTGCGTACCTCTTCTGATCTCATAATAAATACTTCCTATTCCTGACTACATGTTAAAATATGCATCTTGCAAATTTACTGGCTCTGTTCTGCGATACTCTTCATACTCTTTATTCAATCTGTCAAGTTCCGCTTTTAATTCCTTCTTCTTTGAAAATGCAAATAATCCTTGCTGTTTCAATTCATTATTTTTAGCAGCTATAGCATCCATGTGTTCTTTCAGACCTGCATTATACTTATCATATGCTTTTTCATAAGCCGCCTTTTTCTCTCCAAGCTCTTTTATGTAATCCAATATCAATGCAATCATCTTATCTGCATACTCTGTCTGTACTTCTGCTAATGTGGTTTTTGTGCTGTCCTTATATTTTATATCGTCAATACTAATCAATCCCATAACTGACAGATTTTCATATTGCTTATTATCAACAGTATTTCTAATCCATGAATTAACCTTATCTCTTACACTCTCTTCTAAAGTTGAAGCAATCTTATCTCTATCCTTATTGATATGATCCTTAATCCAAGTGTTCAATCTTCTCGAATCAATGCACACTAAAAATATTTCGTGATAGTCGTTTTTGATTTTACTGATAGTGCTTTCATAGAATTTTTTTAATATATCTGTCTCGCTCTTATCATGATAATAAGCCAATACCTCTATGTAATCTTTTGTTTTTTCAAGGTCGTTCAGATTACTTTTAATCTTTTTCTCAATTATTCCTACAAGCATTGTTTCTTGATGAAACTCTTTAGCACCTTTCATAGTATCAACATCAAACAGTCCATATGTCATTACATCAGCATAAATATCTGGATTAAACGGACAAATCTTGTATGCCTCTACTAATACTGCCTTTTTATCATCCACCAGCTTAATATTTTTCAATATCTCCGCTGATTTATTTAAGCTGTAATCAGATAATTTATCACTATCAAATATGCCTTTTTCCTGCAATTTCAAAAGATAGATAGCCATAAGTTCTGTTACAAATGTGTTAAAGGCTTCTGCTATTTCTGGATAAATTTCAGTAGCATAAAACTGAATATACTGTTGTTCTTCTCTTGAAAGTGTACTTCTATTTAACTCTCCTATGGCTTGCTGATATTGTCTGTCTGCTTCTTTTGCTTGTCGTTTTAATGTGCTATACTCCATTGCAGAAAATGTAGCATGTGCCAAAAAACTATTAGATATTAAGCCATATCCAGAACCTCTGATATTCGATGCAGCAGACGAATAAATATTTTCCTGTTGATCCATCCAACTACTAATGGTATCAAGCATTATCTTTCGTGTGCCTTCCTGCATCTTATCTCTTACTTCTATATACCGCACATATCCTTTATTTGAATATATAGCATCCGACTCCGTAACATCATATACTCCGATTTTGGATAGCATTGTAATAAACTTTTTACCTTCATTTTGCAAGTCAACCTCAAACTTTTCATGCATATCAGTATAAGAGCTATTACCTTCATCCATCGGCTTTTTCTTCATAGTTGCAAGAAGTTTATTCATCAATCTATCGCTTATCTTTTCAAATTCATTGCAATAGATTACATATTGTGCAAGTTCCCCAGGAAATGAATACTTCTCACCTAAAACCACTACATTGATAGTATCTCCCATAATAGAATCCTCCTCGGCATTTAATCTAATACCTATATTATATTCGTTTTTGCGAAGATATTCAATCAAAAGAATACAAAGTACACTTGTTTCATAAACTAATGAAACGGAGGTGCTACAATGATTGATTATTCCCCATTCTGGAATACTCTTGAAAAATCAAGTGAAAACTGGTACACACTTACAAATAAATATCATATGTCACATAGCACACTCCACCGATTGAAACATAACAAAGATGTATCTACAAAAACACTTAACGATCTGTGTCGGATTCTTGATTGTAATATTTGCGATATTGTCAGATACATTCCATCTGATACAGACCAACCATTATAATAAATTACAAAGCAACAAATGTACTTTCATCATTTTTTTGTATCAAACATCCACACATTCCCAGAATCACTTACTAAATTACTTATTTTTGAAATCTCTTGTATTGTATATTTTGAAAAATCATCAGGATATTGTTTTATGTTTTTGCATAAAATATTTGCACATGTTTGAAAGTCACAATCATTAGGATGAAATAACATCATTGAAACTGGCTTTAAATCTATATGTTTTTTCCTCAATGTAACTGCAAACAATTTTGCTTTCCTATCTACAGTTCTTCCTGCAACCAAAAAACAAGCATTACTATTTGCTATTAGTTTTGCCCATTCAGTATCCATATTGATAATTGCATTACACATCGAATATATATTACTTGCAAGATCATTAACAAACCAATTTTGATAACCTTGCATATCTTTATAGCACTTCATAAAAAAAGATTGTGCTCCATAGTTTCCAGCAAAAGCTACAGCCGTATTATTATTAACCACTTCTATTTTTATATCATCATCCGATATGAATTTACCCTCTGCATCTGTTATTCTATTGTCCACTGCTAAATAAACCTTCTTATCCATAACATATCCAAATATAACACTCATTTTTACTTCTCCCAACATTATTGATTATATGCTCCATTTTACCATATCCACCAACAAAAAAGTAAAAAAATAGGGCATATCAGATAAATCAATATCCAATATGCCCTATGTATCAATCTGTAATCTCAATCTGCCAATTCATCATAACTTGATAAATTTTATCTGGAATCTTATCTTTGTACTGTTCAGCTATATCCTTAATGAAATCTTCCTTATATACCTTGTATCTAGCAAATGCCTCTTCTGCTGTATTAAATGTTCCCAGTTTGATTTTCTTTCCTGCGAATGACATTACTGCTCTGAATTTTTCACCTTCTTTATAAACGCCAAGTGGGTATTTTCCTCTATTTTCTTTACCATTAGTAAATAATGAATTTACTATTTTCGGAATAAAGCAAACTGTTTCAGGACTATAGATTTTATTTCCTTTAATCAGAATATCCTTGTCCAATTCAAATGATTCATCAAACATTCGTATGTCGGTAATATGTTGTTCGTACCATAGTTTGAAATTGCTATAATTTTTCCATTCTTCACATAACTCACAGTCTTTGTAAGCTGGCTGTAATTTATGTACTGCATTGCTGTAACAACGATTCATTATCCAATGCCATCTCTTATATGATTCCTCATTACTGTTGGTATACAATATTCCATGATACCCTACACCATACATAACACGCTTTGCAGTCTGTTTACTCCAATTATCAGGCTTATATCGAATATCATTCATAACATTTAATATAAACTGCTCCGAATCATCACCTGTTTTCTGAAAGTGATTATTCACAATGCGGAACTGTTCTTGATTTAATGGATATAAATTTCTGTAATAGCAATCTTCCTTATCATGTCCACTATGCCAAACATACACATTATTAGCCTTATCTTCATTAACAATAAATGTTTCGACAACCATTTTCGGTGCATATACATAATCACGCTTATATGTCCACTTACCATCAATAAATACATTCTTTTTAAGGCTATATCTCAATTCACCATTGATATATGATCCTTGCAACAGATGATATTTTCCCCAAGCCATTGTAATACATTGACCATAGTTTGACATCCATGTATCTTTATAATCCATTAGCTTTACAAATATTTCATCTGTCCCCATAAGAGCAATATCAATATCTAATGCAGATACATCAAGTATTCTCTTAGGATTTATCTCTTTGTACTGGCGATCAACTAATATTTCCAAGTTATCAGAGAATGTAAATTCCTTCTCATTCTTTTTCTTCTTGTATTCCTTGTCATACTTAGCTTCACATTCTTTACAGCTTCCCCTATAATACGGATTTCCAAACTGTCCTGTTGCTAATCTAAAGTTTTGTATCGGTAATATTCTACCACATTTCTTACATATTTTTGTTTCATCCATTGTCCTTTTTCTCCTTATTCTTTGCATAAAAATAAGACAGCAGAATCAAATCATACTGTCTTTCAGTCAATCAATATCGAATAGGGGTAAAAGGGGTGGGTAGTAAACATATATATATCTTAGTTTACACCCCTACCCTTTTACCTACCCTCTATATCACATCTTCAATTATTATGTAGGGATAACCATCTGATTTAATGTCAAATTGCTCTTTTAATACCTTATTAGCTTTGACTTTCTTTAATCCATAGCAATCCATAATCTCATTCAAACACCGCTTAATCTGTGTCTCTGTAACCTCGTATCGGTATTCATTCCCAAGAATATATACAACCTCTTTTTCAGTACAATATCCTTTTCTTTGAATGCAATGCAAAATCACTTCTGAAATCTTCAATGTACGCTCGTCACTTGCTTTTGTAGTAGTCCTGTTGACAATCTCACCATATTCATTTTTCTTTTTCTTATATTGTGGATATAATGAGGCGGCTACCTCAAAACCTTCAGAACGATAGAACATATCAAACGATACCCCACCAATTCTATAGCCTTTATCTTTCCAGCGGATTCCATTATCTTCTATTGTTTTCAACTGCTGTACTACCCATGATGGAATAGCATAGAAATTGACACGATTCTTATTACCATTCGTATATTTTAATGCGTTTTTCAATAATTCCTTTGGTATCTGGTCATTATCTAATATCCGTATCAAATCATGGTAGATTAGCATTTTCACATACTTATTGATCTTGTCAATTTTCTTCTGACTATTACCTTTTCCCATGTATTCAGCAAGTTTTTTATTGGTAACATAAAAGACTATTTCTCCATCGTCATTAGAAAACTTCTCGCTATAAATATTGTTTCGTGCAATAGACAGCATCATAAGAAATGTGTCCTTTGCATATTTGATATTTTTATCAGCCTGTGGACATAGTTCTTGAAATTTATTCAGAGTGATATTACTTATCATCATGTCTATGTTTTCTCGCTGTTCAATGCTCCATTGAGATTCCTTAATAGACAGATTATAAATATCCATTATGAATTGAATAGCTTTATATTCAGATTTGAAATCTCCCAACATTTCAATCAACTGTTTTATGTTAAGAGTAAGATTTTCAGAACAACATCTATACTTTTGAACTCCATTTTTCGTAGTAAAGATGTTTGCAGAAGGGTTATGATCTTCATGCAGAATACAGCAAAAAGACCTCGGATTATCAATATCTATCAGCTCTGCAATATCCAGTTCCGAGTAGATATAATCCCAAAATTCATTTTTTGTATCAAATTCAATCGGTTCATGTGCTAATGCTGTACGCAGATATTCAACATCATGCTCCTTAATTGCTTTGACATTTAAGTTTTCATATACAGGTTTTACCTCTGTATCAGCTTTTTCCTTTTTTTCAGCAGACTTCTTCTTTGATTTTGGCTGTGCATTTGATATATATTGCTCATATTCATCTTTCCAGTATTTATCAATAACTGCTTCTGCATTGATTCTACTGTCATAAGATGGATATAATATCTCATTCCCCTTACCACCGAAAAACAATCTATCTCTATTGAAACATACCTCATCAATTCCACCTACCGCACCCATAAGTGTAGCTTGTAATTTATCTCTGATACTGCCATCTGTAATAACTGTATCATTGCAGAATATCATGCGGAATTTATGATGCTCTTCCTTGTGTGAAAATGTGGTGTACATAAAACATGGTACAATTCCAAGAGAAATGACCTTGTTATATGCTTCTTCTATGTACATTCCATTATCAAAATCCAAGCCAAATAACTGTTGCTGTGTCCAGTTATCAGCTTTCATACCGCCAACTAAAACTCCTGGCTTAAATGATGCTCCATGACATAAAGCATCTGCCAAATCTTCTATTGCAATTTCTGTCTCAATTAAACTTTTCTGCACCCATCCACATTGTTTTCCTTGTGGTTTCTCATTGAATCGTTTATTGAAATACATACATTTAATCTTATTGTCACTAATCATTTTCCTCCTTTTTGATAAATCAGAGGTCAAAAAATGATGGCTGTGTCCAAATGGACACACCCAAAACTGCTAAATGCAGCAGTCGTATTATTCAATTTTCACTATTGGAAAAACTGTGCAGAATCGCACAAATGATAGGTTCAAATGAACCTCACAAGATATTCTTGAACTCTGATACAGACTTTCTTTTACTTCCTGCCTGTTGGGAAATATCCATCATATTTTTTAAATCGGTGCATGTCTGCCGATTATCCGACTGTAAACTTTATCACTCTTGCAGGTTGTTTTCTATTCTTATGATAATATACAGTATTTTTATAGCTAAATCTATCTGGATATAATTCTGTAGCAATCTTCCCAAGTAAGACCGATATTGTATCAATATCCTTATAATCTTCAAGAGTAACCATAATAATAACTCTATAATACATTTTTATACCATCAAGGCTAGTGCCTTCCTCTTCATTAACTTCAACGGATATAAAATTACCATTGTCTGACATTGACATATCATTAGCAAAAATAAAGTTATCTTTTATGTACTTCATTCCATATTCTTTTAAACAATGCTTGTGATATTCTTCACCCTGTAAATAATTCTCAAAATACTCTAAAATATCAGAGTTATTGGAAATCTTGTCAATCAGTTCCTTCTTAATCTTTTCAATGCTTAATTCTTTTGTCATATTATTTAATCTCCTTCCAATCCTATACTTCAAGTTCTACTGTTACTACTGAGTTACATTCAGGAATTTTATTCAATTCCAACTTCTTCACACTTTCAATAACTGGTGCAATTTCCTCAATCTCGTTTACTTTGATATTGATATTTAATTTTGTCATACTGTTTAATCTCCTTTACTTTCTTTTAGGACACCACTTCGGACTTGTCTTTGGTGGGTGGTCTACACCAAGAAATCCAACAAATGCTCCATATTCTGATGCTCCTATTTCATAACATTTATACTCTTTCGTGTTAGACCACGGCATTTGAGTATATTTACATCTATTGCATTCACTACAATGTGGTACTCTATTCATTACTCTTGTCCTTTATTTCACCAAATTTTTCAATCACTTCTTTCATTTCATCAAAGCTGCCAAAATACTGTGATTTTTCTTTTGGTGATTGACCATTGTTATAAATAGCATATCTTCCAAGCCTTGTTACGCTTCCACCATAAGCAGTTTTATCAACAATATAATATTTTTCGTCTAATCCTTTTTCTTTTAACAAGTGTCTTAACTTTCCACAATTAGAACGTCTTAAATGTAACAATCTATTCTTGAAATCATCTGAATTTTTCTTTCCAGATTTCTTTGTCAGATTCTTAGTTGTTTCATTTGATACCTTATACATACTTAAAATTTTCTCTCTTGTTTCTTTAGCAACAGATTGTGCATTGTCCATTTTCCACCATCCAAGCCACACTTTACAGATATTAAATTCTGTAAATTTTTCTTCGACACTTCTATTACCTCTTGATAAAAAATATGCAACTTGTAACTGCTTTTCCTCTAAATCCTTAATCATTTTAAATCCTCCTTTATTTCATCTATTGCAACTCTGATATGGTTATTTACTATCTGAGATAACCTATCTATATTTAATTCTCCATATAGATTCAATAAATCACAAATATTATCTTCTGTCAGAATTGCAATTCTATCTTTTAAATCAATCTTCTGTATCATTCTGGTTATCCCTCACAATCTCTGTAAGTCTTGAACCTGGTAAAATCTTCACTATCTTATGTTCTGGTTCTAAGATTGTTTTTCCATAAGGTGCTATATATCTTTTTCGTGGCTTCTTTGTTATGGTTTTAAGTGTGAATATTTCTTTCAGAAACATTGATTCATCCTCTTCAATTACATCAACCATAACTTCCTTAAAAGCAAGTAACATTTCTTTTATATCCTTCTTATAAAGACCTGTCTTATCGGCAATTCTGTTTACAATATCTCTCTGATTTACCATATATTCTATTCTCCTTCCGTTGTTAGATTTTTACACGCATTATTCAGTTTTGTTCCTGTTTTAATTTTCGCCTTGTATCGTTCTGGAATATTGATGATTGATTGATCTGATACATTTTTGATCTGCTTAGATTTATATAGTTGTGGATAGATTGTCATATACCCTTTTAATTTGATACTGTTTCCTTTAGATAAAATATCTACAACTGTGTCTAAAAAAGCAGTCAGAATAATATCTGTTGTCTCTGGCGATATAACCAATCCATTCTCATTTTCAACTCTTTCAACAATTCGTCTTACAATACCAGGCTTAATGATTTCTTCTTTCAATGTCTTTATTCCTCCAATTCTTCAAATGAAATCACTATTTCTTATACCATGTTATATAATAGCTTAAATGTGCTTATATGGCTCATATTCGGTTTCAAATGACTTTTATGTATATTTCCTTACCTTAAATTTTAAGGCACTAAAATAAGCCCACATACTCATAATAAATACAAGTATATGGACTTATTTAGATGTCCTAATGTTCTATTTTTCATGCCGATACTCTCTGTTCATTTGTCCTAAAAATGGGCTAAAATCCGATGTTGTGTTGCTCAAACCCTAGTAAATAAAGCATTTTTAACAAGAAGTTAGTACCCTGCCGTGACATATAAATAATACTTTTATTTTGCTCATTTTTTCATTCCTAAAAGCCTTGAAAAGCCCCATTTTTCAGGGCTTTTCAGCTTTTTACTCCTTATTTTACTTTTATGGTTACTTCACGTTTCGCCACGTATTTTCACTTAACTACTACACCAAAAATGTGTAGTACTACACATCTTATGGCTTATAAGTTTTAAAACTCTTTTGATGATTCGTCAAACAGATTTGAAACACTTACAATTTCTTTTGCAGCCTGACTATAGTCACTTCCTGTATAGACATCCATAGTTACGTGTGCTTCAGAATGTCCCATAACTAACTGGGCTCCCTTAATTCCCATTTTCCCGTAAAGGATATTATTAGTCGCAAAGGTGTGTCTTAGTATATGCGGTGTCACTTCTAAGTATTCCATTTCTGGATAAAGCTTTTTAAACTTCTTAAGCCCCCATCTCATCTCATTTTCTACGTGTAAAGCAACCTTAGGCTTCGCATTTTTATCAAATAAAATGAAGTTTTTAAACCCATCTACAGACACCCCCTTACCAAGTTTCTTTCTTTTAGTAATTAAACGTGAAAAGGCTTCACGGACCGCTGGAGACATAGGAACCTTTCTTCTTCCACAGGAAGTTTTTGTTTCCTCCACAAACAAGACACCATTTCTAGTACGTAGCAGTTGTTTATTTAAGTAAATACAGTTATTCTCAAAATCAACATCTGAAACAGTGAGACCACAAAATTCACTGACGCGCATCCCTGTTTCAAGTAAAATAACCATATCGTCATAATACTTAGAATATGTCGAATCAGTTCTCATAAAATCTAACCACATTTTTTGTTCTTCTAATGATAATGGTTTTCGTTCTCTTGTGGTATTACGAATAACACCTTTAAGTTGAAATGCAAATGGATTTCTTACAATCAAATCATCTTCAAAAGCCATCTGAAACGCTGGTTTTATTACACCACGAATCGAGGTGATTGAACTATATCCGCGGCCATCATTTTGCAGTTTTACAAGCCAAGCTTTTGCATCGGATACTTTAATATCTCTAATTTTTCGTTCGGAAAAACCTTCTTTTTCCATAACGTTCATGACAAATTGATACCCAACTTTTGTGTTGTATCGTACGCCATCTTTGATACTAATATACTTCTCTAGCAGCTGCATCACAGTCATGTCAGCATCCATTGGATTAATACCAGCAATTAATTCACTTTCAATTCTGGATTCCTTAATTCTAAGAGCACTAAGGCTTTTAGAGTAGAGATATTTGTACTTTCCACTCGCGTCTCTATAACGATACTGATAAATGCCATCTTTTCGAATGTTTTCACAATCTTTTAATCGCTTCCCATCCTTTGTAACTTTTTTCTTCATTTTATAACTCCTTCCACTAAGAAAGAGCCTATGATATGACATACTAACTATATCACATTCCACAGGCCCTTTCACTTACTTTTTCTTACTCAATCCAATCTATTTTGGAGTTTCTAATTCGTATGCATTCTCAAGATACGCTTCCATTTTTCTACGCTTGATCATCATTTTATTTCCAACCCATAAAATGGTTTCTTGATGCTGATTTGCAAAGTGTCTTACCGTATTAATTCCAATACCAAAATAAGCTGCAGCTTCTTTCGGTGAAATAAATGGTCTCTCCGCGATTCTTACATCAATTTTTTCTTTTGTACCTTCCATATCAGATACCTCCTCGTTATGTTCTGATATGTATATGTAAGAAAAGCTATTTTTTTCATGACATAAATTCAGCATTTTGGAATATACAAGGGCAAAATTAAAATTATTCGTTAACATTGTATTTTTCTGATACAAATTCGATTGCTGATTCAATTCATATGCAATTTTGAACAAATAATCCAAAATTACATCGTCAGTTTTTGATAAAAATCACATGATTGCAATATTTTACCAATGGCTCATCATCATCTGGATCCACAGAATAAAACACAATCTGTGATTCTTCGATTTCAAGAACCTTGTTTGCTTTTTTCACATAATCTGTGATAAAATCATAGATATCAAATACCATAGTTTAAACACCTCTTTCTGTATATCTTATTTCGTAAGATAAAGACCTTGTCACCCCTTACACCTATATATGTGTCAGAAAATTGGGTTTCTCGAATTTTTACATACAGCCTATTTTTGAAATTTAAAAATAATAACAAAAAAGCAAGAGAAGATACGTAATTAACCGCATAATCTCTTGCTTTTATTATTATATTTCTTGTAATAGTTCTCGCTTATATTTGTAATATGTATTGTGGGTACATTTGGCTAGTTGCATCACTTCGCCATCCGTTAGAGAACCACCAAAGTTCTTGGAGTGTTTCTTTATAAGCTCTTTTGCTTTTATACTTTTTTGAGTTGTTCTTTTACTTCCTGCAGTATTGCCTATTTGTTTTCCATTTTCTCGTGCTAAATTCAATCCTTCAATTGTTCGTTGTGATAAGTAATCCACTTCCGCCTGAGAACGATCAAATGCCAATCTAATTGACTCTTCTGCTAATCTAAACATATATGAATTTAAAGCATCAAAAATATCGTTTAAAAGCTTAGCGGCATTCTCGTCCGCAGTATTTACATCAACGTTAATTGTACTTGTCATAGCATTTCTATAAGTATCTGTATTAATATGTGGCTCCTTTATAAAAACTAGATTTACACCTTTTGCAAATAATTCTTTATACAATTTGAAACCTTCTTTAGCATTTCGGCTCATTCTGGATACTTCGTCAAATACGATTGTATCTCCTGTCTTTATTTCTTTATAAAGCAAATTCCAAACTGCACGCCCTTCGGTTCTTCTCCCAGTATAAATTTCAGATTTAATATTTGCAGTCGGATATAATTGCAAGATATTTTTTATTTGACGTTCAATGGATTGCTTTTTTGTCGATATACGAACATAACCATATATTTTACTCATTCCTAAACCACCTCGCTACCATTTTAGAGGGTATGTTGTTTCCTACCAAATTAACTCGATATACAATCAAAATTTCCTTCAATTTATTATACCATATTAAACGGTCGTTTAATATGGTATAATTTGATTTTTCTCATTTGTAGGGGAAGCCTTAACGCTATTCATGCGATATTCAATGTATTGCTTGGAATTTTGCGTAAATTTATCTCTACTATTGAATTTAAAAAAACAAACCCACTAACGAAACTTTATTCCGCCTGTAGGCCTGTGCTTTATTTGATAATACTTTATGAGTATTAAATAGAGATTATAATGCTCATCAAACTTGAATAACTATTATGAAAGTAAATTTTTAAAATTGCTTTTTATCTACATATAAAGAACGGTTTTATCAATGTTTCTGCTCAGTGAAAGAAAATCTATTAGTTCATTCGCAAAAGGTATATTGTAATCTGAATTAAGACCAATAGTAAATGGTGCATCACTTTCAATTAGTATTTTTTCAATTGGAATCCTATTTATAATATTTCTTCCTTTTTGATTTTTTATCATTTGATGGTTAATTGAAAAATAATAACCACGTGACAATGCAACATCTGACAAAAGATTATTTAACCTTTCTATTAATGAATTTAGCGTTCCAGAAATTGCAAATGAAGAAGATGCTAATAATTTTCTAAGGACCATAGTGATAAGTGTACGCTGACCTTCTGGAAGTGCGTATAATTTATCGGTCTGCAAATAATCAGAGATAAAATTATATAGTTTTTCTTCATCAGCAGAAGGTGTGTATTCTTGCAATATCAGAATTCTATTTGTGTATCGAACATATTCTGTCACTTGTGAACGAAGTGTTCGTTGACAAAGTGAATGTAATCTTTTCTTTAAGTTGCAATTCCGAATTTCAGCATTATTAACTGCAACATACATTTCTCTAAATGTTTTCGCATCTCCAGTAACAAAATGTCAATAGTTTTTTAATCACTTTTTTTCAAAAAGGCAAAAAAAAATAGAACGTATAAATTATTTCCATACGCTCTATCTCACATTTCATATTAAACTTTTGAATTCTACAAACTGTGATTTTTAGTTCTCTTTTACTTTATTCGATTTCCTGTATTAGTATCAATAAAATATCTACCAGTATCATCAAAACAAAACTCTAAATCTGCACCTACTGGCATGTCATATACTGATAAAACTGCTGGTTCGATATTTGCAAGAGTGTTAAAATCTACTACCATAGAATTTTCGGGATTATCTAAGTATTCCTGTGTATCATTATCCCCGATTGCTCGCCAACCGTTATCCGACGGATTTACGCTTTCTTCCCGAAAGAGCCATTTTAATTTAGAAGTTCCCTGATAAATTGATTTTGTGATGATAACTCCACCAGCATTTTCAATAAAAGTAATTTTGGTATTTTTGTTTTTGAATTTATCAAATAATCTCATCTTCAACTCTCCCTTACAAACTGGAATTTTTCTAGATGTATATTTTCTTCATCTATAATGAAAATGCTAAATCGTAAGCTCCCCAAATTACAGTTTTTAAATTTCCTACTTTTGCAGCATCTCCGATTACATGAATATGTTCAGACTTTTCGCATAATGGATTTGGTGTATATCCAACAGATAAAATGACTGATTCGCAATTAATCTCCTTAATTCCATCTGCAGTTTGAATTATTACACCATTATCTTTGATTTCTTTTAAAGAGCTTTCTAAGTATACAGGAACCTTATAGAAACGCAAATAATCTTTTAGACAACTAGAATTTGCTGCACAAATACCAGCTGATTTGATAAGTTCATCAGCCATTTCAACAATAAATGGTTTTTTACCTTTTCGTGCTAAATCATAAGCGATTTCACAACCAGTCAATCCGCCACCAATTACAGCGACTGTTTCGCCAACTTCTTTATTACCTAGTAAAAAATCTACTGCTTCAACACCTTTTTCGAAACCAATGATTGGTAACTTTCTTACTTTGGATCCTGTAGCAATGACAATCTCGTCTGCATCTAGTTTAGATATATCTTTAACTTCAGTATTTAAATGTACAGATATTGGAAGTTTTGCGATTTGTGTACAATACCATTTAATCAAATCTTTATCTTTTTCCTTGAATTCTGGAGCAGCTGCGGCAATAAATACCCCACCTAATCTATCTGTTTTTTCATATAAATCAACTTTATGACCCATCATTGCGCAAAGTCTAGCTGTTTCCATGCCTCCAATGCCACCGCCGATGATAACAACTTTCTTTGGATTAGCTACTTTCTTTATCTGATATTTATTTTCTTCGAAAGCTACTGGATTTAATGCACAATGTCCTTGTGTTTCTATATCTTTTAAATCCATTATTACACCTGAGTTTTTATAGTATGCTACTGGGAGACATGCATTATGACAAGAGATACAAGGTCTAATATCTTCTTCTCTGCCTTCTTTTAATTTAGTCAAGTATTCACCATCACAGATAAACTGTCTACCTATAGCTACTGCATCTATATTTCCTGATGCAATAGATTCTGCTGCAACATCTGCTTGCATACGTCCTGCACAAATAACTGGAATGTCCACATATTTTTTGATATGTTCAACTTCTTTTAGGTTACAATTTAATGGCATATAAACCGGTGGGTGAGCCCAATACCAAGAATCATAAGTACCATTATCAGCATTTAATGCATCATAGCCTGCATCTTGTAAATATTTAGCTGCCTTTTCACTCTCTTGCATATCACGACCAATCTCATTAAATTCTTCACCAGGAACTGCTCCTACTTTAAAATCTATTACTTTACTAGTAACTGAGTAGCGTAACATAACCGGATAATCATCACCACATTCTTTTTTAATTGCTTTTACAACTTCCACTGCAAAACGATAACGATTTTCAAAAGAACCACCATATTTATCAGTTCTGTGATTTGTATACTTAGTTGTAAATTGATCCATAAGATAGCCTTCATGAACAGCATGAACTTCTACCCCGTCAACGCCAATATCTTTACATAACTTTGCAGATTTTGCATATCCTTCAATATAATCAGCAATTTCTTTTTCTGTAATTTGGCGAGTTGTGAGTTGTGGTGCAAAAACCATAGGAAGTCCTTCGTCAGGGGCAACCATCATTTCGTTTAAGTGCAAGAATGGATTAGTAAGTTTCTTAAGAGCTTTATTATCTGCAATCTTTAGCAGTTTATCTGGAATTGTGTAATTTCTTCCCGCAAAACCTGCGCCAAGTTGGAAGAATATTTTAGATCCGTTTGCGTGAATCTCGTCAATGACTGGTTTTGCTTGCGCAAATACTTTAGGATTTTTGTGCAACCATTTACCTCCCATCATAGAATAAACTGGAATCATCCCTGGGATGAAAAGACCTACATCATTGTTTGCTCGTTCAATGTAGTATTGTTTTGACTTTTCGTTGAATTTAGGTCCCATCATATTTTCTATAATATTGGTACCTTCCATAGCTGGAATAATTACTCTATTTTTTATTTCGCAAGTTCCAATAAAAAATGGTGTAAATAGTGCTTCATACTTTTTATTCATTGTCCTTATCTCCTTGATATAATAAAAAATCATGCTTTTACAATTCACATTTTAGCATGATTCAAGTACAGTATCTCGACAATTAAAGACATTGTGTTGGATATCTAGCGGTTTACTACATAAAATTTTTTTAATATATTGATAAGTTGCTCGTCAGACTCTTTACAACCATTTTGTAGCCACATTTCTACCATTCCATAAAATCCCGAAAATATAAAATTATATTCTAAACGATTGCTATTGGTTGGTATAAATAATTCTCCGTGGAGCCAATCGTTATTAATATCCACCATCTTTTGAATCGTAGAATTGTGAACACCTTGCCTGTGTATAGCTAAAAATACATTTTTATACTTTCGCGCAGTTCTAAAATACACTAAAAGAAAACCTTCTTGGCTTGGATTTAGATTGTTTTGTAATAAAGTTCGCATTTCATCCATAATAGAATCTGTAATTTCCTCAAAACAATCTTGTATATTACTGTAATAAACATAAAATGTACTCCTGTTGATATCCGCTACTTCACATAGACTACTTACAGTAATATCACTTACATCTTTTGTCTCTAGAAGTATTCTTAATGCCGATTGAAGTTTTTCTTTTGTTTTTAAAATTCTTTTATCCATAATAGGTATTATTTTCTCACTTTCTGTACCTTGCAATAGCTACAAAATAATCTACAGCAATAGTAAAGAGATAATTAAGATTGAAATAATCAATTAATCCAGTTTGAGTTTTGTCTTCAATAGCTCCGTGCTTAGTGGTGGACTCAAATTTTGCGACAACAACTTGTTCATTTAATTTTTCTTTCAAAACATTACTAATATGTTTGTTGATGGTTTTCACGTCACAATCAAATAGTTCGGCAATTTGTTGATGGTTTAACCAAATAGATTCCCTGTTATCTCTTACGTTAACTTCGAGTTTTAATTCACCATCTTTAAATACAATAATTACGTTGTTCATGTTTTTCTACTTGTCTTTCTATAATTTAATTATCATATTAAGACTTACAAACTTGAATTTATCTATTAACTCTCTTAACTTTCCCCTATTTTCAAGGCTTCCCGCCATTGAAAATTCTATATATGTATCCTTTTCCCTTGTTTTTGCCCTTATGGGATAATTACAAGGGAAAATTCATTATTCAGTTGTTTAATCGTTGCCTGCCACTTTATCAAGAAGTCTTGCGGAAGTCCGCTTTGCTTCCCTTGTAGCATGGGCATAGACATTCATGGTGGTACTCACGTCTGAGTGGCCTAACAGTTCCTGCACATCTTTCGGTTGTGCCCCGTTGGATAAGAGGTTAGTCGTGTAGGTATGCCTCAGTGTGTGGAAATGGAAGCCTTCAAGTTCCGGTACTTTTCTTCCTGCTGTCCGGCAGGCTGTTTCTATGGTTGCCGGAAGTTCCAGACAGCCATCCTCCCTTAAGCATACAAAGAAGATTTCGGTGTAATCTTCCGGCACATTCTCTGTCATTCCCAAATGATAATACTCGTAATGCACCCGATTCTTTTCCATTACTTCTCTGTAAAAATTCCGCTGGTAGAGTTCCCCATACTGAAAACGGTTTTTGTGCTGTTCCTTTTTTGCATTCCTCAAAATATCTGCGAGAGTATCGCCAAAGTCAACAACCCTGATCTTTTTCCACTTTGTCGGACCGATTTCGTGCTTATGGGTAGCCCCATTGTAGCGGATGCTCCTGCGTACAGTGAGATACTGTTCTTCAAGGTTGATATCCTGCCATGTCAGACCTGCTACCTCTCCAAGTCTGAGACCTGTAAAGTATGCTATCTGAACCGGAAGAATCGCATCCCCGCTTCGTTTTCCAAGCTGTTCAATCAGTTTCCGGTACATTTCAAAGGAAAGCGGTTTAACCTTATCTCTGTCTGTGGCTGTTTCATCCGCAAACAAATCCGTTTCTTCCTTTTTATGCCTCATCACCACATACTGCATTGGATTGAAGGTAATAAACTGTTTCGGAAATACCGCAAACCGGAATGACTGTTGCAATACTGCTGAAAACGACCTTACATAATCAATGGAATAACCTTTGGAAATAAAATCTCCGACAGTACCACCAAATGACAGCAAATCCATAAACTCCTGCAGGTGTACTGAAGTCACTGTTTTCAGCTTCCTTTTACTAATGGGGTGCTGTTTGATTCTTCCAATAGCCTGAAGATAATTGCCGACCGTTCCATTACTTAATGTGCCTGTCTTTAATTCTTCCTCAGCCCACAGGTCAAGCAGCTCTCCGAGAGTAATGTTGTCAGCCTTTGCAACAAACCGCTTGGCTTCATAATCCTCCATTGCCTGCCTTAACAGCTTTTCCGTTTCGCTTTTGCTTTCCGTACCAGCAAATTCCTTCTGTACCAGGTTACCGCTTGCATCTTCCACATAGAAGCGGTAGTACCATTTCTTGCCTTTCTTTCTTACAGAACCTTTTGCCATAATCGTTTCTCCTTTCGATATCGACAATCGGAACTGATGAAATGCTTTCTGCGTGTAAGTATATCATAACTCCGGTTGTCTATCTATACCGGTTCGGAGTCTTTCTCTGAAAGAAGATTTGCAAGCCTTACGGCTGCCGTTTCGGGATTCTTGGAATAGAGCCTTACAATGTCGCCCATGTCGTTCAGTGCATTTACCGTATGGGTGATTTCCCTAAGGAACATAATCTCATTATATTCCTGATTGGATTCAAACCCCATTACTTTTGCGATTGTGGCATCTTCCGTATTCCCTTTAAAATTCTTACAGGCATATTGAAAGGAATCAACGAATAATTCGTATTCCTTCAACATCAGCAGCAGTAAATCTTTGGAAAAATCCGCTTCGTCTGCCTTCATATCATAAGGAAGTTTGGAGAGAATGGAAGTCATGGTATCACGAATCTGTAATTCCCTTTTATCCGTAACATCACTTGTCATTTCTTCCGTCTCGCCCTTCAACCACTCCACTGATACATGAAGTGCTTCCGACAGACCATCCAGAACAAGCTTCTTGGTGTTGTCAATCGTTCCTGCCTCATACCGCTGTATGGTGGAAGCGGTAACTCCCATCTTTTCTGCTATATAAGGCTGGTTGACACCTAATTCCAGTCTGCGTTGTTTTGCCCTGCTACCGATTAACTTGCGTAATTCTTTATCTTTCATTCTGATACGCCTCCTTTTTCGGTATGGCTAAAGTATAACACAGTAAAAATAGTATTGCAATATGCAAGTTAATAATTGCTTTTAAAATTTCGTAACGCTTGACAAGAAGATATAAAAGTTATATAGTAGGCATAGTTACAAAATTGCATTATGCAATTCAAGAGGAGGTGTTTTAATGACAGAAGTGAAGATTGCACTGTCCATTGAGGAAGCTGCCGACTATACGGGTATCGGCAGAAATACCCTGCGGAAACTGGTAGAATGGAAAAAGCTTCCGGTATTGAAGGTAGGACGGAAAGTCCTTATCAAAACGGATATGCTTGAAAAGTTCATGACCGCCAATGAAGGCAGGGACTTAAGGGACAAAGGAAATGTCAGAGCTGTCACAAGAAATGTGACAAATTAAATAGGGACAGTCATAAGACCATCCCTAAGGTATGTATCTGACCGAAGCCATGATATACCTACACGCAAATAGATTATACCATGTGCTTCCTCTAAGATACAACCGGAAATTTAAGAAGTGGGGAAGAAACTTTTTTATACAAGCCCTCGGCGTTTGAGAGCGAAATACACCCCTCGCACAAATCTTACGATTTGTACTCTGTGTATTTCGCCCTGCTGGGAGCTTTCGCCGACAGGCGGATATGTTCGTAGACGGGCTACCTATGTAGCCTACTCACTTCATATAAGAAAGTATCTCATCCTCATTTCTTGTAGCTTCGTACTTGGCAGATACAGAAAGGGGGAAGCACATGCCAAGAAATTCATTTATTCAGATGACGAAGCTCCACAATGTCCGGGGAAGAATTTATTATATTTCAAGCCCCAAGAAGCAGGAAAATCTGTATGCAGTATATGAAACCACAGAACGTTCTTTCTGGAGTGACCTTGCAAAATGTAATCATGCAGAATTTAAAAAAAGTGGTACGGAGGGGAAATGTATTGAGGCAAGGGAATTGATCATAGCCCTGCCGGAATCTTTTACGGAGTATCCTCCAGACAAACTGTTGCAGATATTTACAGACCATTTCAGACAGACTTACGGAACGGATTGTATCGCAGCCCTGCATCACAATAAGCGGAAAACCAACTATCACATCCATCTCATTTTTTCGGAGCGTACACTCTTGGAACAGCCCATAGAAAAGGTTGCCACCCGCAATATGTTCTATGACGAAAAGGGAAATCATGTACGCACCAAAAAAGAGATACTTGATGAAGATGGAAATATCCGTAAAAGGTGCAAGGTGATTCACAAAGGTGAGGTATACGAAAGACAGATTTTCTCCATTAAGGATAAACGCTTCAAGGCTGAAAATTTCCTTGATACCGTCAAGCAGGATTATACCAATCTTATCAATCAGTATGTGCAGAACGAGAAGCAGCGATTACAGGTCTTTGAACGAGGCGGCATGTATCTTGCCACCAAGAAGATTGGCAAGAACAATCCGAAAGCCGCAGAGATGGAAGCAGATAATGCCAAGCGTACCTTATGGAATCAGACGGTAGACAGAGCGATTGTAACGGGTGTTGCCAAATCCGAGATTATGCAGATAAAAAAGGAACGGATAACAGATAGGATTGCTGAATCCGTATGGATTTACGGAAACAGCCCCAATCTGTTATCTTCCATTATCGGTACTGCCATTGCAGTATTGGAACTGCTTATTTCAAAAGTATTACTGAAAACTCTGGAACTTGCAGACAAAGTGATTTCCAAAGAGCTTGAGGCAGAACCGGAGAACACAGATTTCAAGGAGCAGAAAGCTGTACCGGAAGAAAGCAGAAAGCAGGCAGATACACCAAAGCCTGCCATACCGCCAAGACCACAGCCGTCACCGGAAGCAGTTTCTTACAAGCACTTATGCGAGATTTATCAAAAGCTGCAGGAACAGAATAAAGCAATTTTTGCACTTGAGAAACAGCGAAGTGACCTTGAAATTGAACTGTCCGACAGCAAAGGTATCTTCAAAGCAAAAAGGCGTTCCGAACTTTCAACGGAGATAGCCGGATTGGAGGAACGTATTTCCCGAATGAAAGTTCGCTTATCCCAAATCGTAAAGGAATACGGGTATCCGAATGCGGAAGCCTTCTACAAGGCATTTCATAAGGCAGAGACAGCTTATGGGGATTATCAGGATAGCCTTAAGAACTGGGAACAGCAGTATGGCGAGAAGCCACAATCACTACACGATAAGCTTAAATCTAAGAAACAGGACATAAAGGAGCGAGAGTTAACAAGACCATATTCTCCACCAAATCGTGGAAGGAGTAGATAACAAACGAAAGGAGGCAATTGCCTCCCTTCGTTTGTTATCTCTCCGTAAAAGACTGGAATTTCACCCTCTCGCATAAAGACACAAATTATTTTTCTATTTCCTTATCATATACCTTTTTTGAGTACACTACAGCAACAAGCGTTGCTGCTAACAAATAAATCAGCATAAAGATTGTGCCAGTCATCCCACTTGTAAATGCGGTTGTAATAATAGTTAATAACCCCGTAATAATAATACATATTGCACCAAAGTGGTTACTCTTTCTCCATGTATTATCATTGTGCATACTCCAAACGGTTCGAAGTCCAACTACTGTATTTCGTTTTGCCTTTGTCATAAAATTTCCTAATACAATAAATACAATACCACACAAAATACATGAAACTTTTGCAATGTCAATAACCGCATGTTCACCACCTGCATTTGCCTGTATCCAAGAAGAATAAAGAATAAAATAATGCATAATCCCGAACATGATTGCTTGCGAAATTCCTACCACACATAATACCTTTGCAGAAGATTTTGCTTCCATCTGTTCCTTTTCTGTATTTGCATTTTTTGATTTTTTCTCAAACACATAGATTAGCAAGTGCCAAAACAGTGTAATAAACAAAATAATTACCGGAAAAATAAAGCTTTCTGTTTTACTTCCCCATCTGTCAGTGTTTCCCTCCAAGTCATGATGCATAGGTATAATATCAGGCATAAACTGTAGTACCACACTTGTAACTACAACTGGAATCATTGCTACTGTCCACATTATTTTTTTCATACTTTTTTTCCTCCAAACTGGTTAACCCATATAATTAATTCATCGAAAACCGTAGTGTTGATTTCATAATAAACAAAGTTTTTCTCTTTATATTCAGATATCAAATCTGCGTTTTTTAATAATTTTAAATGATAAGAAAGAGCAGCCGGCGTAATCTGTAATTTTTCAGCAATCTCTCCGGCATTTAATCGCTCATTTCTCAACATCATAAGAATGGCTCTTCTCTGGCTATCTGCCAACACTTTAAAAATGTTAGTTTCTCTCATATCTTTTACCTATTTAAAAATCTCTTTAAATAGATTTTAGCATACGTTTTGTCTTTTTACAAGGACTATTTAAAAATATTTTTAAATAGAGAGGACACACTGAAAAATCAATGTGTCCTCTCTATAAAAATTATAATAAAATTCAAACATCTAAAAGCTTAAATATTTCGAACAGATAATAAGTCACCATTTCTAGAAATAAAATAGTTCTTCAAATTTTTTATCCAATGCAATGCATAATAACAAAGCTAGCTTTGCAGTTGGATTAAATTGTCCAGTTTCGATTGAACTAATTGTGTTTCGAGAAACTCCTACAATATCAGCTAAAGCTGATTGTGATAATTTTTTCCCCATTCTAACCTCTTTTATGTTATTTTTTAATTCAAGTTTATCATTCATATTTAATGCCCCATAAAAAAACTTATTGTAGCTATTACCACTACACTTAGCATTACTAATGCTATAATTGCATTCTCCTTTTTCTTTGTTTTAATAAACCGATATGTCATACCCGCAAAAACTGATGCCGAAACAGTTGCAGATAAATCCATCATTGGAAGCCCTTGCTCCGAACGAATAAACGAAAAAATTGCCGCCATGAAAACCATAGTAATATATGACCACATCATAGATTTGTCCTTTACTTGAAGTTCTCTTTCATCCACCCTTTCTGCCTGTGCTTTTTTTAATATTTCATTTCTTTCCATAATTATTGCCTCCTTGCCAAGTTTTGTTTGCAAGCATAATATATCATTGCCAAGTACACTTGTCAATAATTTTGCAAGGTTTTATTTACAAAATTAAAGTAGGCATTTTACCACCTACTTTGATTACCAAACTTCCAGACTATCAATCGAATCCACCCATGCCTGCATTTCACCGTCCAAAGCAAGTCTGGAATACTCAAGCGGTTCATCCATTGCCAATGCATTAAGTGAATTCTGCGAGCAAGGAGTTGTTCTCAACCCTTCCTCCACCTTATTACAATCAATCCGCAATATGTAATTCTCAAATGTGTTTACATCAATGCTGTTCGTATACGGGTTATAATCTGCATATATCAATCTCATATCTTATCTGTCCTTTCCTTGATTTCCTAAAAATTTTGAAAGCATTTCAATCCGTTCTTCCTGCCATTTTCATTTCATGTTATAATTTGTTACTGGATTTTCTTTCCCTTAATTTTGCCCTTGCGAGCATTCGTAACATGAGGGAAAAGGATATAACACAAGGGAAAGCATAAGGGCAAACTCACTCGCTACAAATTTAGCATTTTCAAGGGGTTGCGGACTTCACGAGGATAAGATATAACAGTTAATAAATGTTATGAATTAAGTCAAATCAAAACTTGAAGTTGTACTTATCTATTCTTTTCAGTAGTATCCCATTTCGAGCCTTTCTTACAAACATAGAAATCACAGCAGTCTCCACCGGTTGCCAGTGTTTTTGTCCGATGCAGCACCCCGCCCATCATGTCCACAGAAATATAATCCATCTGACACATGTAAGGAACAAGTTCACTGTGTCCCAGTTTTCTGCCAAGTCCACATAGCCCACACTGGCGATAAATTGTAGTGTACTCATCGCCATCTCTGCCGGGGATAGTTTCCGTAACCCAGTTATATGGACTGCTACTCATTCCATTAGCAATTTTATCTTTCTCTGCTTTTTTCTTCTGATAATCTAAAGAAAACGGATTTTTACCGCTAAAGGCTTTCTTGATAATCGGTGCGCCCATTGTTGCAGTAACCATTTCAGAGAAAAGTTTTTCACTCATTTTATTTGGGGCTGTTTCATAAACAGCCATCCAGACAGCGCCGCCGCTTAACGATACACGAAGCGGATTTTTCATCATGTCGCCAATCTCATCCAACTCAGAAATGATTTGTTTATAACGCTCTTTGCTTTTCTTTTTCCACTGTTTACAATCAACATCCGGCGTTTTTTCTTCCAGCAATTTAAAGATTACACCGTTCATTGCAAGCCACATTAGCTTTTCGCAATAAGAATACTTCATTTTACACTCCTCACTATCACTTAATTGTCATCAAGTTTCTTTGACAAATTCAAATTTTCCAATTTAACAAACTTGAAGTTGTATTTATTTATTTTTTCTCAAATTCGTAGTAGATAAAAGCAAAAGTGAAATACCTAATAATAAATATGTTACTGCTTGTGTAGTGTTTTTATCCATAAAATTCACTATCGACACTATAAAGTTACATATTGAAACAAATAAAAAACATATACACCTGATTTTCTCTTTTTTATCTTTTTCCATGATTTTTCCACCTCGCTCAATTAGAAGTTATTGATCTTCTGAATCCAATCCAAGTTCTTTCAGCTCTTTTTCGTTTTGGATATCTTCATCAGTT